>JAAUXT010024138.1_pt1 | contig 12613 bp, 14 predicted proteins | sample 7278171 | NCBI WGS metagenome assembly JAAUXT01 (sample SAMN14350112, study PRJNA611818) | marine sediment metagenome | isolation source: surface marine sediment (1.8m) | place: French Polynesia: Moorea | collected 2018-08
CGCTCTTCCGAACTCCCGAGAACCCGCCTGCAATACCCCACACCTTCCACTCCCCCCCCTCACCCCCCCCCCCCCGCCGCTCCCACCCCACCCGCCCCCCGACTCACCGATGACGAGCGTGTAGACGCCGGCGTCCCTGAGCCTGGCGGCGGCGTCGCGGGTCAGCGCCGGCGCGTCCGAGCGTCCGTCCGTCAGCACGATGACGAGGTGCGGTACGCCGGCGCGCCCCTCCCGGGTCAGCGTGCGCAGCGCCTGTGAGAGATGTGACGTGTCGCGACGTGACAGACAGACACACTCACACACACACACACACACACACACACACACACACGCCGGCGCACCCCTCCCGGGTCAACGTGCGCAGCGCCTGAGGTGTTTGAGAGACGGGAAGAGGTGTGATGTGTGACGTGACTGACAAGCAGACAGACAGACAGACAGACAGACAGACAGACAGACAGACAGACACACACACACACACACACACACACACACACACACACACACACACTCACTCACGCCGTCGCGCCCCTGTGCGCAGTGCCTGCGGTGTGCGAGACGGGAAGTGGTGCGATGCCTTGAAGACGCTCACACACACGCACACACACACACACACACACACACTCAAATTCAACACACCCGACAACAGTGCCCGTCGCATTTCAATCTCCGTTCACGCAGCTGGTGGAGACCGCCCCAATTCGATGCGCACGGGCACGGACTTGCTTTTTTGACCTGGGTTGTGCTCACCCTGTGCAGCGCCTTGTCGGTCCGTGTCTCCCCGCTCCTCTGCCGGATCCCCTCGATGGTCCTCCGCAGGCTCTCCCGGCTCACGTAGCGTCCCAGCGCCACCTCCGTCGTGACGTCATTCCCAAACGTCATGACGCCGACGCGCGCTTTCTCTGACGTCACGTCAAACTCGGCGACGACGCTAGCGACGAAGCGGAGCTGTTTGCGGAAGTCTGGCCCCCAGATGCTGGCGCTGCAGTCGAGTAGGAACAAGATGTCTGCCGGCTTCCCGCCACAACCTGCAAACGACAAAAGTTGTGTGTGTGTGTGTGTGTGTGTGTGTGTGTGTGTGTGTGTGCGTGTGTGTGTGTGCGTGTGCGTGTGTGTGTGCGTGCGTGAATGCACGTTTACGCGCACATGTGTGTATGTGTTGTGCGAGTTCAGTTTTCCACGTTGTGTGTGTGTGTGCGCGTGTGTGTGTGGTGTGTGTGCGTGTGTGTGTGGTGTGTGTGTGTGTCTTGTCCTTTGGTTCCCAAGCGTGTGCAGTTCTTAACTTCTGCTGCAGGGATGGATGTAGGTGGTGGAGCAGGGACCTCTGTCCCCTGGTCCTCACGCAAAATACCATCTCAAAGAAGAAATCAAGCGCCTTGTACTCGCAACAGCACTGCCGAAGCAGACCAAGGTCAAAGAAAATTAATTTTGGACGAATCAAATTTGACCCCCCCCCTTCCGTGTGATTCTGTCCTGAGCAAAGTTCCGTACACTGCGCAGAATCGCACAGGTCTCGTCAAATTTATCTTCTGAGGAATGCGCAACTTGACAAGTGAGTTAATTTTGTCCAGGGTCAGGGTCAGGGAGGCTCAAGATAGCAGTGCCCTCTTGGAAACTGCTATTTGGAGAAAGGGCTGAATCTAAATGCGTCTTTTCCTTGTGGATACCCCAGCTGGAGGTGGCTTGCACCGGAGGCCGGGTGCATGGAGGGTACGTCCATGTGCACCCTGCCACCCTGGTTGGCATGGAAATCATGTTACTCTGTTGTTATTGTTGTTTTTGTTGTCATGCCTTCCTTCAAAAATTTTCTTGTCAATCAAAAGTCTTTTTGATGTCATTGAAAGTGAGCGTCGCCAAAACAGCGTCAAAAGTGAAGTTTACGAGACGCTGCGTCTCAACGTTGTGCGGAGCGCGTTTTGCGATGACGTCACAACGACCCAGTACCCTGGTATTTTTACCCCCTCGAAGTAACCCAAGAAAGGGGTAAACACCCCAACTGATTGCATAACCCAAGAATACACAAGGTTCTTTTCAAAAAAGCGCCTCAAAGTAGACTTTGTCCACTGGATGCGTCACGCCTTGCGTTTTCTGTTGCAGGCAGCGTGTGCTGCGGCACAAAAAAAGTTCGACCTGTTCACACTGAGTTGAGTGCATCGTAACTCTGCTCGTAAAAATCAGGGTTGTCGTTTCCCAATGAGCCGAGCCCAGCCCCAGGGGCCCGTGGGGTCCAGCACCCCTACGTTTACACCATGTACGCACTCCTCTAAATTTTCAGTGCAAGAGAAATTTTCATTTCGTAGTCAAGTTTTTGTCAAGTTTGCAAACTGGTGAAGACCCCGTGTTGTTTCCTGACCTAACCCTGGACCCGTCCCAGCTCACCAGCTGAGCTTTTCACCCTCCGCTGCCAGGAAATCCAAGAAAAACATTTGCACTGATAACAACCGGGTTGGGTTCGGTTGCCATGGAGCGTTGCCAAGGGGATGTGAACTGTTGGTAATCACTACACAGGTGGGGCTGACATGTCAAGGGCGGGACCCAGGTGCCACGGGTTGGGTTTCTCTGTGTTGTGGAGCCCAGATTCATTCCAACGCAAAAATGGAGTCCAAGGTTTTCGTTCTTCTTTGATCCACGTTGCATGTGCCGTTCTGGTTCCTTTGCTTTTGCTTTTTGCGTGGATCCTGACTTAACACAGGTTGATGAGCTGCGTCCCGAAACCAGGACAATTTTTCTGCCACACACAGGGGCGAAATTGCTGGGTGCACAGGCTGCTCCAAGCATTCAGCAACACACGACACACAACGCACGACGCACTCTTTCTGTGAATTCCAGAAGTCGGGTTGGTGGGGTTGTTGTCTTGCGTTTCGAAATTTTGCGCGTGCAGGCCTGAACTTTGGCTGCATGGCAAGCGTGGCTTGGGGGCCCCTAAATCTACTGCAGAGTAGGGTGAGAGGATCCCTGAACTTAGTGGACACCAGGCGCCGTAGATCTACTAGAGAGTGGGACCTGGAACCCTGTATCTACTGGAGAGCAGTGCTCGGGTTCTGCAGGGCAAGAGGAGTTGGTCTCGGGAGCCCTGGATTTGCTGTACGTGTCCAAGTGTGCAGCATGCAGGGCTGGAAGCCATGCTGTGCAGGTCTCGTTGCAGCGTGAACCAGGAACCAAGGTGCAGCTATGCGAAACACTCACAACATTGGCATTCCTGACGAGGTTTCGCTGAGGACGACAAAAACTGCAGCCCCGGTGCGCAGCGGGTGCGTCATGCGATACGATGCGTCACGCCAGAAACTCAATAGGGACTTTATGCAATGACGTTTCACTGGACGTCGCGTCAACGCCAACGTCGAATGGTGTTTCATGATTGGTCAGTGCCATGGAAACAGTGCTCTTTTTGACGTTGGCTTTGACGCGGCGTTCAGTGAAACGTCGCAGCATGAAGTCCCCAATGCAAAGGCCCCACGTCGTGTCTCCTGACATGATGAAACTGACGTCTCCCAGTTACGTGGGGCTCACAAACTTCATGCGATGCATCCAGGCACCGAATGCATGAGTCTCTGGCATTGTCTCTCGCGATGCAATGCTTCTGGTGCGAGAATGACGCCTTGGTGCATCACTTGTGACGTTGCGGCCACAGGTGCGCGTTGCCCAGCAACGACAAAAAAATCATGACGCATCGCCCATGGAGATTTGCCTGGGGAAGCAGCGCATGGCGCGTCCTTTGGTTGCGTCTCCCATGACTACGTTGTAGACGCAACGCTTATGGAGGAGTACAGCGCTTGGCGCAACCAGTGTGAGGCAGGTGTATCTGATACTCAAGGCCACACACGCCGAAGACTACAAGTACACACACAAGTACACACAAGTACACACACAAGTACACAACACGATTGCTGAGATCTATGAGCCCGTGGTGATCTGCAAACACCAAATTCGGACGTGTCTGCACTGCACGTTGGATGGGCCCTCATATGCTCCGAAACCGAGAGAGAAAACGCTGGCCGAGTGGATGTCAGATCGATCCGGAGGGGCCTGATCCAGGCATTGGCAAAAATAGACACAAGAAAAGAAGTGTGGGCCAGTGGGTACAAATTGTTTGTACATGAGGCCACCAAGGCTCCTGTGATCCACCCCTGCAGCCGCGGACACACACACACACAACTCACACACACGCAACACACACGCACACACATAACACACACACAACACACACATTCCACAGCAGTCTCTGAACTTCTCCCTGTCCTTCTCTGTCTGTTCCTCTCTCTCTCTCTCTCTCTCTCTCTCTCTCACACACACACACATACACACTTTCTCTCTATCTGTCTTTCTTCTGCCTCTCTCCCTCCCTCCCCGTCATGCACACACTGACACCGCACGCTCACTGACACCTCACACACACACACACACACACACACACACACACACACACACACACACACACACACACAAGTCGCGTCTGCTCGACTTCGCTCTGACCCGTTTGTTTGGTTGTGGATTCCAGGCCGGTGTGATCCCTTCTGATCCCCTTTAATCTCTCTTAATCTCTCTAATCCGCCCAAAGCTTCACCGATCCCCGGTGAGGGGGCGCGACGCAAAGTGTTCAAATTGCCGGAGGTGGATCTGAGAGGTCGACGCCGCAAGACGCCCCCCCCCAAAAAAAAACAACAAATCTTCAGGATGGTCCGGCTGCGTAAGATTTGGCCACCCGAACAACCCTGATCGCTAAATTCTGTTTTCTCATTGGTTGGTCAAATTTGGAGAGCCAATGGAAAGACAGATTTTTGGTGATCCAGGTTGTTCGGATTGCCAAATCGAACGCGGCCTTCAACTCGCTTCACTGGGTGTGTGGCACAATGGTAAATTCGCACGTTTTGCCAAATTTGGAGGGGGTACTACCCCGCCGGATGTCTTGGGGCCACAAGATGTCATTTTTTTCATATCCGCTTTCGTACACAAACTTTTCTTTGCAAAGTGAATGGGAGTTGAGAGCTTTCTGACATGATGACCCCTGAAGACGCACAAAAATAAGGAAACATCTTTCAAGGGTCCCCACCCCTGGATCCGGACCCGAGTCTCTACGAGGGAGGATGTTTGTGCAAAAGATTGTCAGTTTGTGCAATTTCAGGGAATTCGCGCAAAATTTGCAAAGTCTCAAAAATCCCTCTGCGGAGTAGGTGGAAGACAAACTGTTTCGTTTGGTGTCAGAATTCCACAGTGACTCTCCCCGTCATGTTTCAGAGGGGGCGGTTTTGAAAATGAGGCGAAGGAAGAGAAGACTGACACAGCAAATTTGCCAACCAAAGCCGAATTTGTCAGACTTTCAAAACTTTTCCTCAAAACTACGTTTCTTTTTTTTTTTTTGGGGGGGGGGGTCTGCGAACTTCACTTCCGGTAGAAAGTGACCCACACAAGAGGCGTCCCCCACTGCCATGTGTCTGACTCTGGTGTCCATAATGGCGCGCTCTGGTGGTTCTATTAGAATTCGGGGCCAGGGGTGCCTTGGATGGGGTCTGGGTGTCAGGGGCCCTCAGTTGATGATTGAATGTGGGGGGAGGGGAGGGGGTTTGCCCTGTTGGAGGAGAAACTGAAGATGGCTGAGGGCACAAAAAACACCATTGTTTCGTCGTCGGACGCAGAGTATACTCGGCCCAATCAGGACTCGCTCACGACACCTTGAGAACAAGAAGCAGTGCTCAAGGCAACTGCAGTGCGAAGTCCCTTGCGCCGGTAATGTTGTCGATTCTTCCTTGTCCTCCTTGTCTTCTCCGTGGGGGGTCTGGCGGGGCGAGGGGGTTAGGGGGAGGGGGCAGGGGACATTTCCATCCACCCTGCCATATACTGCACCACCACATGGTGCTTCGCCCTAAAGGGACTTCGCACAACAAGCTGCAGTGTTGAGCCACTGTTCCCACCAAACCAGATCCGACCATCCACGACGTACTGCGCAGTTCGACATCTTTTTCAGTTTGCTCGTTCACTGTCAGCAGGGTTCACACCAGACGCGGCGCGCGCGTCGCTCACTTGGGCGCAGCGTCGTTGAGTCGACGCATGTTTGTGACGCGGTCAGGGCCGCTCGACGTGTGACGCATCCAGTGTGAATCACTACGCCTCAGAGAAGTGCAGGAATCCCTTTTTCCTTGGACACATTTGTTTGAGTTTTTCAAGGTCGTTCTCCTGTGCGCCAACTTTTGTTGCGAACACCGCACAGGAGTTCACATTGGGCTGTTTCGGGTGAATTGTGCGGGTTGCATTACGTCAGTGGTCGCAGTGGCACCTCGTCCAGTGTGAAGCAGGTCGCAATGCTCAGAAGGAAACACTGGATGATCTGCTTGTCGTGTGACGCACATTGATCGTACCTCGACCTGTTTCTCAGTCTCAGTCTGTGTTCAGTTCTGAGTCTCTGGTGCGACACCAAAAAAGTGGTGCTCGGAAGAGCCAGAGAGTCAGAACTGAGACTGAGACTGAGACTGAGAAGCAGGTCGAGGTAACATGTTCGCACGACGCTTGGATCGCTCAGTGTGAACCAGGCTTTGGAACACAGCGCTGACTCAGGAATGTAGCGGTGAATGGAGCGCTTCCTCGACCCGGGTGTTTGTTCAGGGTCCGGGCTTCTCAAGGACTCTCCCCCCTCACCAAGGTCAGTTTCACACAGGGTGCGTCACATGCGAGGAGATGCACAGGCATGCGTGGGACAGGGTCGTAGGACGAAGTACAACGCAGGGAGTGGCCTCTTTTCGCTCAGGTCAGCTTCACAGTGGGTGCGTGCGTGACACGCTTGCATTCCACCCATCCCAGTCAGTCGTCAGCTGAACACAGAACAAGAAGCAGTGCTCAAGGCAACTGCAGTGCGAAGTCCCTTGCGGCGTCGGTAATGTCGTCAATTCTTCCTTGTTCATCAATTCTTCCCTTCCTTGTCTTCCACCAGTCATGCTGTCTGCAAGGGGGGCCTGCCTCCAGCAGGGGGGATCTGGCCTCTAGTGGGGGAGGGGGGTCTGGGGGAGGGAGTCTGGCCAGGGGGAGGGGGCAGGGGACATTTCAGTCCAGCTGCCATGTACTGCACTACCACATGGTGCTTCGCCCTGAAGGGACTTCGTACAATTAACGAGCCACGTATCCTGTGTGTAACTGGCTGAACCAACCATCTCGCGCTCTCCAACAGAAAACAACACAATACAAAAGACTTGGATTTCTCTGTTCTTGCCCTCCCCCAAAGTTGAGATTTCATTCCCTCTCCCCCTGCACGATCAATTGTCAACCAACCGGACACCTTTTATGCAGGCAAGTTGGGTATTTGACAGGTGACGTGCACTTTCGCAAGGGGGTTGGCACCAATTGCTTGGTTCCCCCGTACCCATGTCTGAATCCACCAGTGGAAAAGAAGTTTCCACAGCAAAGCGTCAAATTGACGTCCAAAACAACGGCAGCGGCAGCGCTGAGCCCTGACAGTACCACGTGCTCTTGTTGTTGTTTGTCAATCTCCTATGGGGCTGTCGCTTTTGAGCGATGTTTCTGGATGACGGGGTCTGTTTGGATACATTCTGACACGGGCCCCGTGTCAGCAACTGGGACTGCGCTCCGCTCTACCCAAACACAGGGAGAACCTTCGCTGACTGCGCGCGAAAGTTGACGAAAAGAAATTCTGCAGGGGGGGGGGCGCTAGAGCGGGTTTTTCCAGTTCAAGGCGTGAGTTGAAGTAGCGCGTTGGGGCTTGGGCCCCAGTGGGTCCAGGTCTGGGGACCTCGACCAGGTCCTCACTGAAACCTGAACCTTGGGAGAGGGGCTCACGTTGAAATGAACGTGCGTGGTAAGACAAGCGAACTTTGATTTTTCCACGAGTTCTCCCGAGCCCCTGCATCCAAAAGAGCGTGGGGTCATGTTGTTGATTTGGAAGTTCAATGTTGATCTCATTTGAAGCCAGCCAGCACACCTTTCAGGGGCAATATTGAGCCCCAGGCCCCAGGGCCCCTGGTTGAATGGTGCACGTGCTCGTTGGCGTGAAAGATGAAGATGCGCATGAGATGGGAGAGTGAACGGGACTGACCTGTGTCTGCGGGAGCCGCCTCCACCTGGAATAGGAACAATAATGTCAGTCTCTAACAATCAGCGACCTGACACCAAGGAGAAACAAAATGAGGGAATGTGGGCATGTCTTCAGCGCATCCATGGAGCGTGGGGTCCCACCAAAGAAATGAATAATCCCATTGGTTTGCATCGCAAGCGCAAGGTTGGGGTCACCGTTGATCTCAATTCTGGAACCGGTGGAGTATTTGCAATGTCCCCTGTGTCCTGAGGGTACTTTGCTTCTTCGGACAAAAGCTCCAGCGGTTCCACAGAGTGTTGTGTGGAAGAGTTGGCTCTTCCCACGCGCGCAATCCAGCTTTCGGGCAAGGCACTGAGTACCCGATGAAGCCGCTTCAGTGGAGCTGCGTGAAGCTAAAGCTGCGCACTGGGCTCGCACCTTGCGCCGCCACATAAAAGCAGTGACCATGACTACCCTGCATCTGTCTGGAGCTGCCTAGTTCTAGACGGGATTGAAATACAGTAAATGTTTGAAGTATATGCTTGAGTCTTACTCCACTGCAGCAGGCCAGCCGAGCCGAGACTGCTTCTGACCGTGGTGCCGCAAGTAGTGGCGGTTGTGAGGACGGGCTCCCCTGGGACCCGAACCGCACACAACAAGAGATCTGTGCTCTCCGGATCCTGAGCCACAGGAAGAATTTTGTTTGACTTCAATATCTTGTGCCAAATGCGGACAACAAAAAGCGCTTGTTGAAGAAGTTGAAGGAGTTGAAGTTGAGCCTGGGCCCCAAGGGAGGGACCACACTCAGGATCCGACCGTCCTCTCTGTGCCCCATCCCGAATCACCCCCTGAAGTGTTGCCCCCCCAGGTTCATATCAAACCCTGATGACCAAAAGACAAAAGGTCAATATACCTGTGGTTCCATGGCAACCAATATGAACGTTGCGAGAACGCCGAGTACGTAATGCGTTTCCATGATGCCTGGTCTCCTGGCAACTGTACTCGTGTTGTGATGATCTTTTGCTGTGGTGACGGGTGACGCTTGTGAGTCAACTTCTCTTGACAGGTGCGTGGCTTCTGTGTTGAGAAACACTACACTGTGAGAATGTGTCCTTAAATAAAGTGTCAAAATCAACGTTGTTCTTTCACACGCAGTTTCAGGATAAAATGCTGTAAATTCCGTTCTGTTTCACACTGAACTGTGGACGTCGACGTGCCAGACCACGTCAAAAAACACTACGCTGTGAGAACGTACGCATCAACAGTGTCAAAACCAACGTTGTTCTTTTTGGCGCAGTTTCAGCATTTCTGGAATCTTTGAAGCACCCATTCAACTTTTGTTTCACACTGGACTGTTGAACATGCATGTGTGGGGTCCCAAGCAAGTCGACGGGTGCTACGTCAGACAGGTGAAGCAGAGCTTCATACGCATGGGCCCAGTGAAAGACCTCCGGGTTCTTGGGGCCTGGAGGGCCATGGCTCCATCCAGGCCATAGCAGATGCGTGCGTCATGGGTCAAAACTGCTGCATTGACACTGTGCCAAAAAGCTGTCATAGAAATGTAACGAAACCAGGGAGAACCAGGCCTCACAAAAAATCAGCTGCATCTCCACCATAAAAACCACAACATTTTGCTTGGCAAACTCAAGATTCTTTCGTTGGCCCCTGGATCCGCGACCAAAAGTGCGCGCACAATTTCCTGGTTCTGTTTCTCAATGTTGATGGCGTGCAAAGAAACGGACTTGACAGCTGAAAATCTCTTTCTTTGTTCAACCGTTTTCTTTCCCCTACTGATGAACTGTGTGATAGGAGCTGGACCTGGGGGCCCAAAGGGGCGGATCCAGGGGAGGGGTCCAGGGACCTAGAACTTCCCACCTGAAGCCAGACACCCTTGTCCAAAGGAGCAGCCTCCTTTTTATTCTTTTCTGCCTGTGATGTGGTTTCCATTATGGAGTTCCCCCGTGGCTGGAGTCGCCCCTGGTCCCTTCCCTGCTCTGCTTGATCTGCCCTTTGGCGTTCCTCAGTGTGACGTTCCTGACTGACTGAGATTGTTTTTCAGTGCAGGTTTGACAGGAGGAATGCGCTTGTGACAGATCTGTATCTCGGGTTGGAATCTCCACCAGGGGTGGAGTCACGAGTTGGTCGGTTTTCGCATTTGGTGACGCGCGGTCGTTCTTTTTGACGTCGGCGTCAAAGGAATTTTTGACGTCAGCTCAAAAAGCGACCGCGCGTCACCCAATGGGAAAACGCCTTGAGTCGTGAAGGAATGGCCGACAGACCAGGAACTATGGTCCCACCTCACATGAGGGTGGATCAAAGTTCTGGCGGCCTTTTACTTGTGAATGTCAGGTTGATTTTCTGTGTTGAGAAATTGGCGCGCAACAGGCATCCCCATTCCTCGAAAGTTCTTTTTTCCTTTTGCAGAACCACCAGAACTTGGGTACTCCTCAAAATCCCTCGAAATTGTTCGGCTTGAAAAACAAAAGAAACTGCAAATTCTTCGCATTTGCAACAAAAATAAAAGAGAAGAGCGCTCAAAACGTTCCTCACCTGTCAGTGTGTGCGTGGACGGTGGTGAGCAGCAAATGCGCAGTTTTTGTCCTTTCCTCAAGACTTCAACGTGTTCTAATTCCAAAGAGCCACCTGTGGGCGACTGACCACTTCAACAGCAAATCAATCTGAGTGACTTTCGCTGGAAGCGCCTCCAAATTTATAGGGCTGAGAAATCTCTGGATCAGGCTGGTCCCAGCTGGCTTGATTCCGTCGAGGCTGGAGCAGCAGAAACTTGCAACAGAACTTGTCGCGTTGCCAGGAGCGGTGAGTCACTGTTGTCAAGGACCGCGATCGAGTCAACGAATGAGAAGCGAGCGCGGCGTCGCGCCGCGTTTATGTACCCGCGGTACACGCATACCTCCACACACACGCACGCACCTGGTGGATTACTCACGCATACTTCCACGTGGTTCAGGGTGAGTGTGCGCGATGTACTCACGAGCGAGTACGCACTGTGAAACTCCATTCACAACCCCATCCGTATCTCCATGCAAATTTCCACGTGGTCCCCTGGAAGTCCCATGCGTTCACGAGATATTCTGCGGGGACAGGGACCTTTGGTGAATCCAGGGGGTCTGACTCCTCTGACCTCCAGCAACAAGGACCCTGGATCCCATGCAGGGAGCCCTGCCTGCCCTTCGTACGTCTGCGGGTACCACTTCAATGCGCATGTACCTTGGATCCCTGGTTGTACAAATCTGCAGGATAGTTCGCCCAAAACAGCTTCCGTTTCCTGTCTTTGAACCACGTGTCTTCACCACACCACGTGGTGGTGGGGCATGGGTCAGTGACCTCGTTATTGACGATGCGTTTTCACGTGTGTACTGGTCAGCTAGAAGTGGGGCAAAGGTCAGTGACCCATTTGTTGGAGACGCGTCTTCGCTTCATTGACTGGTGGATTCCCCATTGAAATCGTCATCAATAAGGAAGCTCGCCGCGTGTGTGTTTTGAGAGCGTGTGTTGTGTGAGGTAAGCGCCCTTGTAGTAAACACAGGATTATGTGTGAGTATGTGAGTATGATGAGTATGCAAGTATGCGAGTGTGGTTGCGAGGCGCTGGTTCCGGTGGGAGCCAAGACGGCGTCTAATATGGGCAGTGGGAGGGGCCTGGGGTCGTGGGTCTCTCTCTCTCTCCTTACTCTCTCTCTCTCTCTCTCTCTCTCTCTCTCTCTCTCTCTCTCTCTCTCTTCTGTCCCTCCTTCACACACTCTGTCCAAAGGTCCACTCAACCTGACGCCGGTGCAAATTTAAACCTACATTTGTTTTTCATGTGTCAGCTGCCAATGTCTTTGGTCAGGCTGCCCCTCCATCCGTCCGTCCGTCCGTCCGTCCGTCCGTCCGTCCGTCCGTCCGTCCGTCCCTCCCTCCCTCCCTCCCTCCCTCCCAGAGAACACAGGACGAAAATGAGAAGAGAAGTCCTCATTCCCAGAATACAACAGCCACTTCCGGCTCTCGGACAGCGGGCGGGAGGCATTTCCGGTTCCGGATTCCACTTCCGGAACTATTTCCGGACGGCATCACGAAACAGTCTGAGAAGTTGACATGAAAAATAAAAACACTTTTTTTTTCTTTTTTTTTTTTTGCAAAAAACCCCAGACAAGTATTTCTTTGTCCTTTTGTGGTCCCTGCGCGTCAGGAGTATCCAGAAAGGTCCCAGGACCCCGTTGCCACAGCAACCCGAAAAAATGCTTTTTGTACCCACAATTCTTAGTGCAGAATACCTCAACGGGGGCCGGTCGCACGCTCTTCCTGCACGAAGCGAACCCTCAGCTGAGCGTCAACATACGCTGCGTCGTCGGTTGCAGTGTGAAGGACGCCTGACGCTTTGACGTTTCACCACCCTGACACCCCACGGATCGCTTGACAGATCAAGTTGCACAACATGGAGAAAACCTCGTAAACAGAGTCAGGGTGGGGGAACAGAGACAACAGAGAGTCAGGGTGGGGGAACAGAGATGCACAGTCAGGGTGGGGGAACAGAGACACACAGAGTCAGGGTGGGGGAACAGAGACACACAGAGTCAGGGTGGGGGAACAGAAACACACA
>JAAUXT010141328.1_pt1 | contig 12613 bp, 11 predicted proteins | sample 7278171 | NCBI WGS metagenome assembly JAAUXT01 (sample SAMN14350112, study PRJNA611818) | marine sediment metagenome | isolation source: surface marine sediment (1.8m) | place: French Polynesia: Moorea | collected 2018-08
CCCACATATTGAGACTATATAAGGCAGTGCATCCAGGCAGTGCCAGGCATATCCCAGTGTATAAGGGACAAGGGACTTCGCACTGCAGTTGCCTTGAGCACTGCTTCTTGTTGTGAAATGATTGGGAGAAAGGATTGGGCTGTCTGTTTTCTGGGTCATTTTGGACCCCGGGCCCTGGATCCGCTTCCTTGAAAATTAATTTTGAGATCAGTGGGAGACTTGAGATCCCCATTGGCAGAAATCCCCGAAGCAGCACTTTTAATCCCAAATCTATGAATATTGAAGCAAAGTCGACTTTGGTCGCTGAGAAGCTTTTTTTTCTGGATTGAAAGCGCAGCTTTGAAATTTTCTGAAATCCAGCAGCAAATCCGGATCTGTTGGATGTGGTTGGAAAGTGGTTTTCTTTTTTGTGTGAAGTCAAACACCGGAAAGAACCATTTTCAACCGACAACGCGATCCCCGCCAAAACACAGCGAATCCCCATCCCAAAAGACACGCACACACTTACGCACACATACGCACACACACACACACACGCACAAACACACACCTTCTTTGAGTGGCACAGTCTGGTCAACTTTGCAGTGGTCTCAAACGTTTGGATTTTCATTTCACTCGCTTCTTCGAGTGAGCCCGCCCAAACCATCCCTTCCTCTGTGTGACAATAGGGAGTTTTCGCAAATATTGGAAACGTAGACGTAGGCGTGAACGTGGACATAGAATATCACCCTGTGGGTTCTTCTACACCACAAATTTGTGAAATTGAAAGCAAAGAATGATAATAATTTTGTTTGTCAGTTTTGTTAACTTTCTCTTTTTCTTCTTTTCCCCCTGATTTGAATAAAAAAGCACAAAATTCAGTTCAGAACTACAGACAAAAAGAGTATCTGAGGAGTACTTCACCCCTCAGGGTGAAATTCTGGGTCTACGTTCACGCTCACGTCTACGTTTTCAATTTGCGAAAACTCCCTATTGGGTACGTGTCGCGCAGCATAGATCTAGATCTTCAATCCGTGTCTCTCTCCACCTGGCGGGATGATTTCATGGGTCAACACGTCGGTGGAACGTGGTGTTCATGTTACCGGACCAACTGGACTGCATGAACTCACGTCACTGAGGAGCACCGAACGCGTTTTTTGAAACTCCGTGCCGATCTCTTTACCCGTGCCTCGTGCAACGCGATGAGGTTAATGATAAAGACACACTTTCTAGCGGATCCAAGGGGGTTGGGCCCAACTTAAGCCTCAAACCGTAACCTAGCTGCCAACCAAAACTCCCCATTCGTACCTTGGGTTGGAGCGCACACCGTACGCATACGACTCAAAAATGCGGCTTCATATGGAATGTCTGCATTTTGCGGCAAAAGTCATGGGTGGCGTCAAAATTTAACTGATGCCCAATGTGCCAAAGGTAGCTTGCCCCAGATAATCGATGGAAACCGATTCTTGACGAAACAAATGTGCGGACATTGCACTCAATGGCGAGTTTCAGCAATCAACTCTGGAAACGCAAACGTAACTTTTGGTATGCTATGACAGTCAAAAGTTACATTTGCGTTTTCAGATAGCGGGCTGTTTGCTAAAACTCGCCAATGGTGACCTCATTCCGCTGCCGCAGTTTCTGTATGAATTCAGCCTGGGTGTCCGGGAACAACGTTTGTCCCAAAAGTTCTTGAGTTTCGCGATGTTTGGGGAGGGCAGCACTGAGCGTGAGTCACAGCAGCTGAAGACGAACGAGCTGACAACACCTGCGCAGTACATCATCCGCAATGAGTGATTCCGGCAGGTGTGCGTCGCTGAACAACAACCTTGATTATTGTTGCATTGTAGATACAAGTTGAAATTGTGTCTTTGCAGAGTTTATCGCTTTCAGTTGGTGCCTGGTCAGAACGACGAGCTTCCATGTGGTGGATTTCGGACAGGGACACCAGGGGGCGGCCTCCTCGGTGTCAATCTGCATCTGACCACCAGAGACCAACAGTGGTCGGTGGGGATTCAATTATGTCTCCAGGGGGGTCAAAGGGGGGTGGGGGAAATTCACTTCAGAAAAGAAATTCCATGCAGGAAAGGTCAAAATCTTCTTGTGTTCGGTGGGTCACAGGGCCTCGGACCCCAAACTCCCAGACCCCAGGAACCAGACCCCTGACCCTTGACCCCCTGAATCCACTGGAGGTTTCTGCCGACTCAGTTGCTTCCAGCTGGTGCCTGGTCATTAGGAGCAGCGCTGATAACCGGCGCTGAGAACCCCCCTCCCCCCCGCGCCCCCTGTAACGGATGACCCCGCCTTGGCAGATGGAATATAGCCGGGATCGGAAACCACTAACTAACCGCGATTAGGCAGCTTGTTCCTGTCAACATGCGCTGAGAGGTAAAGCGCGGGAAATCTATGGCCTCCTCCAATCCCTATAAATTTAAAACTGCGGGGAGCGCCGCCAGGGGGCGGAGCCAGGATTTGGTCCCGTGGTACGTGTCGCACCCGAAGGAGCTGCGGGGCGATTGTAAGGGAACCGGCACCTGTTACGTAACCCAATGTTATCTCAATGAGGTACGAGCTCCGATGGGAGCCGGTGCCGCTTACCTTACAATCGCCGTCTGAGGGTCTGATCACTTCTAGTGTTAAATTTTGAAACATTGTACACACAAATGCAACGTGACCTTGGGGGTATTTTTCATGCCATCGGGTGGGGGGTTGGGCAGGTAGCCTGGATCTGCCCCTGAACACAACAAGCTACGCAGCTTGTTGTTGTCGTGGGTGCGCTGTGTCCCACAGAACACCAGGACGCAGCATCCCACAGAACGTTGAGTGTTAGAAGACGCGGCTTTGTGGACTTTCTGCTACCTGGGTGCGCGCCGGCCCCGGCCCCGTGGGGTACCGCGGTCTGGTGTCCCATTACAGATACACCGCGTTTGGATGCCCGAACTCTTCACGCTTTCAGGGTGACACCTGGTGTACAGACTTCAGGCCTCCAAACTATATTTTGTGCAGATGCCTCAGACCTCTACACAACCTGTCAGCGAGACACATTTCTAATTTCTAGTGTGGAGGGTGGACGATACTTTGACTCTGTGTGATGTTTGTCGTGAGAAAGTCAGGTACTCACAGCTGCCGATGTTGATTTTGCACGTCTGGTTGTCAAGCGGGAACTTCTCGAGCAGCATTTGGCAGTCCATGATCATGGAGATTCTGTAACACAGAACAAGAAATGCGTTTAATTAGTGCGAAAAACACAGACCAATCAAAACAGACTTCGCGTCTTGCATGAAAATGAAAACAATTTGCACTGACGTGAGTGGAAGTTCAAAACTGCCGCTATTCGGTGCGGAAAGTTTCTCCGTGCGAAGGAACAACAACCAACAAGAATAAAAAGCGCGTGGTCCATACAAACGTTTGGCGTTCACCTGAAAGATTTTGTAAATTTCCATGTTGAGTTGGCCAGCCAACCCATGTCAAGTTAACATTTACGTGTATAGGGGGGGGGGGACTCAACATGGCCAAAAAATGAAAAATGCTCAAAATGGCCTGAAAATAACCCTGGTTAAATTTCACCATGTTGAGTCACCTTCCCCTAGTAACTTGATATGGGCTGGCCAACTCAATATGGGCAAAAAAATGCTTAAAATGGCCAAAAATGATCTTGGCTAAATTTCACCATGTTGAGCTACCCCCTGCAAATTCACACATACAGACAGACATACATACAGACTGATGGTGATTGCACCAAGTGTGGGTAACGACCCTTCGGGACCACACACTTGAAAATCCAACGTGAAATCCCCGTCAATGTTCACACGCCTCATCTGTTGACCCCTTCTCCAACCCCTGTGCCTCCTCCCACCACCACCCTGCGCTCCCCCCCCCCACACACACACACGCCAACACCCCTCCACATCGTCTCCACAGTTCCGCAATCAGGCAACAGCCCAAGAGCGATTGGCCACCGAGTCCTGCTGAGAACCTCTTGTTCTCGCGTGTCACGTGACGGACAGGAAGGCGCGTCCTTCCCCACAGTGATCAGACGAATCTCCCCACCTCTCGGCTTCCGAGGCGATTGCGACTCAGGGACAAATCGAGTTAAGAACCGAGCGGCTTGTCACGTGAGGCGCAGAGGTTCCCAATCTCCGCAAAACAATTACTGTCTCGCAGGGCGGTTCACAGCGCCACTTACTCGCCCTCCCCCCTGATAAGAGTTTCTTCCCTTGGTCTTGGCGTGCCAGCGGAACCCAGATGGGGCAGGGCGTCCACTTGAGCTCAAATTACCATCTGGATAATTCCTTATTGAGCTCGCCTGATACGAGCGTACTCTTCATTTTGGTTCACACACACGCACTCAGTGTGATTGCAGTGGGTCTGTTGGAGGAGCGGATCGTGTATCTGTTCAATGGAGGCGGGTAACCTCAGGAAAGCGATCTCAGCTTTTTTTGTTTTTTGTGTGGAGCACGAAATGAAGGGGCAAAGTCACATTTCGCAGGGAAAGAGCCCGTAGCCTTTCCATCTTTTGCATTCCTAGACCCGTGTGTTTGTCTTGGATCCTACAACTCCAGTGGCAGGGAACAAGCTCAGTGTCAGCCCCACCAGACCTGTCCTATCCCTGACTCCCAAGTTTTCAACCCCTGGATCCAGCCCCTGCTTCCTGGTTCGTTCAGGCCAACTCTAGATCCACGCGACCCTCTCACGACTCTGCCCCAGCTGCACCAACGCCTCGAGTGCGTTGCTTCAGACATCCTCCAACCACCCCTGACGTCTTAGTCCTTGGCCCTTGCACCCCCTGGATCCAGCCCCTGCTTCCTGGTTCGTTCAGGCCAACTCTAGATCCACGCGACCCTCTCACGACTCTGCCCCAGCTGCACCAACGCCTCGAGTGACTTGCTTCAGACGTCGTCCAGCGTGGCCCGTCCTCTCACAAAAACACCTCCACTCGCTCGAGCCTCTCTTTGTTAAAGAGTCCGAAGAAAAAGAGTTTCGTGGGACCCCTTGCGAACTTCCCTCTGCAGAATCCACGCACAGCAACGTCTGTCACGAAACTCCAATGCAAGGCTTTCAGAAACAAACAGAAGTTGGAGTTGAGGAGTCTGACGACACGCCTCTGGCTGTATGGCAGGTGGCCTGAATGATTCCCTCCTTCCCCGCAGCCCAAATACCACCCCTATAAACTTCGTCCCCTCTCACCCCAACACCGCCCCTGCCTGTGACGCAGAACATTGTTTCGTTGGGGAACAGGAGCAACAGGCGTGAACCTCACCCTTCCCGAAACCTTTCTGTCTCCGTACCCCCCACCCCACAGGGTACAACACTCCAATACTGCCACACCCCACTATTGTCCCCCCAGCAGACCCGCACCCCATAACCCCCCAACCCCTTCCCGCGACACACTTTCTCATGACCCCGCTACCTGGCACCCATCCCATTCCCACATTCCTGCCGTGCCCTTCAGTTCTCCCGGCGACGCACCTCTGGCTGTAGAGCAGAGTCCTTTCTGGCGACAGGCGCAGCAGGCCTGACCCTCACCATTCCCTCAGCCCTGTCCACTCCTCCCACACCCCTCACCCACACTCTCAGCACCCCTCACCCTCTTCACCCCCCCCCTGCACGGATGACGCACCTCTGGCTGTAGAGCAGAGTCCCATCGGGCGACAGGCACAACATGCCTGAGCCCCACCCTTCCCGTCACCCTCATCACCACATGCACCCCCCCTTCCACATCACCCTCCCCCCCTGCCCATGGATGACGCACCTCTGGCTGTAGAGCAGGGACCAGTTGGGCGACAGATGCAACATGCCTGACCCTCACCATTCCCTCAGCCCTCTCCGCTCCTCCCACCCACACCCCTCACCCTCTTCACCCCACTCCCACCCCTGCACGGCTGACGCACCTCTGGCTGTAGAGCAGGGTCCCATCGGGCGACAGACGCAGCAGGCGGTTCGGCACTGTCACGTCGTGGTTGATGGCGCGCTTCTCGTTGCGGAAGAAAAGGTCCGGGACCCAGATACGTGACAGCTGGTTGTAGTTGAGCGTCACGGTTCGGTTCGTCTCGTCGAAGGCGAGGCGGAAGTCACGCCACGTCTGCCGCACGTACAGGTTCACCGTGTACTCCTGTGGGGGTACAACGAGGGACACGAGGATCAGTACCAGACAGGATCCAGGGGGGGGGCAATGAGCCCCACAGATGGCGTTTTCTGTGGACAAAGGAATACGCCCCAGGAGAAGTGGCTTATGGGGCCCACACCACTGCAGTCTCACGTGACAGGAAGACCAGCACCAGCCACTGTTCCCCAGCATCCTGCGCCCAACTCCCCGGTTAGGGTCACCGTTTCCAACCACTGGATACAATGGCAGACAGGAAGATCAGTGCCACGGGCGGATTGTGGGGGGTGAGGTGGCGAGAGGATTGCGAGTCTCACAACCCCAACCATGAACTCCAGTTTGGCAGGATGTGAGATGGGGATTCAGTGCAGGAGAGGACCCAGGCCCTTCGGACACCGAAGGACCCTGACTCCAAATACATCGTCTTCTCCGGCCGAGCACGACCAGTTCTGTGTCGGACATCTTCATGGATCAGCACACAACACATCTCCATTGAAAATCCCACAACTCAATCACTCAGCAGCAGCACTTTGAACACATCTGACGGACCAGCAGTCACAGATTTGTTTTTCCCCCGTGTGGAGAACACAGGGATAATTTATGTTTCATTTGAAACGTTATCGATTGTTGCGCCCCCCCCCCGTGAGCCCCCCCCCCCTTCCGAGAAGCGCGGCGTGTGAGGAATAGGGTCGAAGTGCGCAACTCAGATTTCTGCGCATTGCATTTTCCACCTCGTTACCTCGGGGGACGGAGCCGTGCGGCGTAAAATCCAGGGGCGGATCCAGGGTCCGTTCAGCAGGGGTGATCCACTTTGTGTGTGTGTGTGTGTGTGTGTGTGTGTGTGTGTGTGTGCGTGTGTGTGCGTGTGTGTGTGCGTGCGTGTGTGTGTGCGTGTGTGTGTGCGTGCGTGTGTGAGGGCTCCATCATCTGTGTGAAAATTAGGACCCTCGCGGAACAAAAAGATGCACCCCATAGGACGGGAATTTATTTCTGGAGAGGAGGGGGTGGGTGAGAAAAATTTTCCCGGGGGTCAAAGGGTATGTCCATGGGCTTCTTGATCCGTGCTTTTCCCTCTGTCCGATACGCGTCGGGCCTGCAGAGTAAAGGGCTTTTCACGTTGGTAACGACGTCATGTTTCTTTGACGTCGTCGGCAATTTATTTGACGTCAACATCAACTTTATGAACTGCAAATGTGCAGTCGACGTCAAAAAGGTGCTGATGGCGTCAAAAGTGAAGCTGACGTCGAAAGAAATGACGCCGTCAGCACCCAACCCGACGCGTCACGCTCCTCACTAGCCCCTGTTTTCACCACCCCTGGATCCATCTGGAGGAACCTCGCTTGTTCACGACTCGGAAGGGCAGCGGCTTATCTTTCTGCTGACTGGGCTCCTGGCTCATTTGACAACGCGCTGCGAACAAGGTTCCCCGGTCCCGGTGGAGATGTAATAGGGAGTTTCAGCATGAGCTGGTCCGTCCGGTCCTCCGTACCGGACGCTGGATCGCACGATGAAGCGGAACGCACGCAGCACACGTCCAGTTGTGATTCTAGCTGATCAAGAATTGCGATCAAGGGCCCCAAACATCACAGGGGCTCAAATGTTGAAAATTTTGACATTGCATCCACGGGGATAATGTTGATCAGTGGTCATGGTGTGGCTTCTGAATTCCACAGTGCGTCAGGAGGTGTTGGTCCGCTGAAGACCAATCACAAACAGTCACCCTACTGTAATGAGGGCACCGCACGTGTCGAACGCCAGACCGTGCTAAAACTCCCGACTGAGCGTCTGCGAGTGACGAATGTTGGGAGTCGAGGGAAGGAAGTTGCCTTCCCGCGCATGTCCCGTTTCCAGGCAACGAGCGTCGCCACCATCCATCCTCCCCGAAAAACGCTCAAAATCACAGCGCTCAATCTGATCCACCATGCAACACGCAGCGACGTTTCGCGTGGGAAAATTGCGCATCGCGTGGGAAACTTCGGGGAGAGATGAGACTGATTGAATAGAGCATCGCTGTGCGTGTTTCGGTTCCAACGGATCCACGGGTGCGGGAACGACATTCGTCTCGGCAGCGTAAAATTTTGGTGTCTTTCAGAGGGAAGAGGGCCAGGGACCCAAAAATGAGACAATCAACTGGGTGCCTCCCAGAGAGGTGGGTTTTTGACTGATTTTGTGTGAGGCGTCCAAGCTCCTGGCCCCCGAACACCTGAGACTCTCCCTCCCCCTCTGGCTCCGCCCGTGAGGTGAGTCTAATTGATCCAGTCTCCACCCTGGGATGGATGCATGTGTTGGACACATAAAGGGAGAGAACAAACGATCAATCCGGCGTCGCGTTGCGTGACCCTCACTACACCGCTTCTCTCAGTACTTCTGATTTTGCCTTGTGTTTCAGTGGTGGAACCAGGGGGTGGGGCCCCGCACCCCTGACCCCCCCTCCCAGAAAGGTGCACCCACCTTGCTCTGGATTGTTTCAGTGCACATATGTACATGCCAAAGATTCTCATTTTCACTTGTCAATCAAAGGACTGGTGGGCGACTTCGACTTTGAAAAGTTGACTGAGGGGGTCGGTCCCTGCCTGACCAGAACCTTCGTACTCCCCAAGTGCGCACGTGTCGTTGAATGGCTTCAGCAAATCGCATCACTCTCCCCCCACCCACCACGAGTCCCGGGCCCCAGTGACAGATGCGATCATCTCCAGCTCCAGTCTCTCCTGACCCAGAATCAGAGTAGGAGGAGCAGGAGGAATTGAGAGGTTTCTGTTTTCCGCGCTGCTTGGCCCAACAGCGCCAACCTGAAACCTTAACGCTGACAGCGAGAAGAAAGGACGGCTGGTTTCGCCTCAATAGGGGGACGGACGTTGAGGTATGTTTGTGTTCTGAATGTGTCGTTCGTGACAGCTGAGAACTGAAGTGACAGAAACCCTGTCAGGGCCGGATCCAGGTATGTGGGTTGACCCCTTTGGGAACCCTGATTTCAAGCCTTGAATTTTCCAAACTCAAATAGAAAACATTGTTGACCTGCGATGCAAACCTGGGAGAGCAACATACTTCTCCGGATGGCAGGGGACCTGGGTCCTAAGGTACCCCTGTACTGGAGCCATTCTCACCTGACCCAACAAAACAAAATGCCCCCACCCCAGCTTCAAACCTCCGAATGTCGAACCCTGTAGATCTATGAGACTGAGGTGGCCCCCGAAACCCAGGATCCTGGTCCTGGTTCCGTCCGAGGCTCCTGTGTCACGAGGCCCATTTCGCTGGTTTATTCCCCCCAGTTTCTCAGCGGTTTCGTGTTGCGCGGCAGTGAGAAAAACGAAACGTCTATTGTTGTGACATTTACAAAATAAACCCGTCCTGGGGGGAGAGCTCTGCGCAGTCCTCATCCAATAAACCGCTCCTCTGTTCCAGGGTTTGTCATTTTACATCAAAGAAAATCTCATTGCGAGAAATAAAGAGAAATAAACTTCAGAAAAGGAATTTGTCAGGGTTATTCCAGGGGTGGATCCAGGGGGATTTCGACCGATTGAAGCTTCTATGAAAATCAAAACATTGCATCAGCGCGCAAAAGTGGACACAAATTGCAAGGCCCTTGCGACTGGCCACTGTGGTCTGTACAGCAGATGCAGGGGTTGATCTTTGAGGTCCACCCCTCAACCAACACCCAAACTCCCCCCAACCCAGAATCTGACGGTCAAACACTTGTCAACTTCAAAGGAGGGCCTGCTGGAGTCCCTTGGACCTCCAGAAGCCCATGGATCCACCAGAACTCCCTGGGCCCGCTGAAAGGTCCCACCAGATCCACTGGAGCCCCTTGCATCCCTTCAAGCCTGCTTAATTGCCTGGATCAATGAATTTCCCGCTAGAGCCTCTTCAGGCCCCTGGATTCACTGCGTCCCTGCAGGATCGCCCTCTTGATCCGCACTGGTGATCCGTGTTCTCGCCGGGGGGATTAATGCGCAGATCCTGCTCGCAGCGCGACGCAGCCGGGTGACGTCATCCGCGGTAAATTCCGCGTTTTAACGACCGCCCTGCAACGTCGCTCAGATCCCTGTGTGTTCCTCGGAAAAATTCCCACTTTTGAAGACTGTCTATCTTTGTGTGTTGGACACCTAAAGAGACACGCATTGTACTCATACTCGTACACGGATGTGTTTCAAAACGAAGGCCTGCAAATGTTGGATACGCATTCGTTTTGAGGGTGAATAAAGCTGATGACAAATAGACCGTGTTTCGAGAACCAGGTTCCACAGTTCCGCGTGCACAGCTGACGACAAAAGAGCAGTTTTACGATCTTCTTTGAAGATCAGGCTTCGTTGGGCTTCGTGTCGTTCCTGCGCTGTGGAGCGGTGCCCCCGAAACCATAGCGACCGTTCCCTTTCTTTGCTGGCACAGATTGGCCTGTCCAAGTGAGCACTGAGGTGTGCCCAGGTCACCCTGGTTGTCGTTGGGCAACAGCCACTCTGGACTCTGGGGTTCAGGTTCAAGGCGCAGGGGGAGCAGACCTGAGCCAGTTGAGGCGCAACAAACGAACGGTGCCGCCGCCCACGGACCCAGTGTGACGCTTCTGCGAGGCCTCACGGGCCAAACTGGATCCACCAGCAGTTCTGTGTGACCTTTTGTCTTGCAGAACTGGTCCCGTGAGGTCTGAAGCCTCGCAGAACTGGAGGTCTACAAGAACCTTCACACAGGGCTTGTCCTGAAACCAGCGTCAGTTTCAGCTTTTGCAAAGAACACACCAAAGTGTGTTTCATTTTTGACAAAGCTCGGTTGTTTTGTCTTACGCACAATGGCAGGTCTCATCCTCATAATTCTCGAATTGATGTCGATATAAGAAGTGGTTTCAAACGTTTTCACTTCCACAAAGCGGCGGCTCAGCGGATAAGTCCTCGGGATTTCACTGTGTGAATTTTTCCCTTTTAAATTTCATCAACAGCCAGTGATTGGGCAGAGAAAGCGCAGCTTGCCGGGCGGATCCATGATGTGGTCAGGGAGGGTGCGACCCCCAAGGGGTGCCTGAAAAACTTCGAACTTTGAAAAGCTTTGCCGCCCTTCCAGGGGTCGCCTTTCTGTCCTCACCAGATCCAGGATCGGGTGGTGGGGAGAGGATTTTGGAAGCGGGGAACAGAGAGGCCTTATTTCCCCTGGATCCGCCAGTCCATTTCACACTTGAGAAATATGAGCACATCATTCAGGCTTCCCTGCCTTGCGTGTGAACAGAACAGTTTCCACTTTTGGCCGGAATCCACTGGCTCTTCGCGTGATCAAATTTGTGTTTATCGCCTCCAAATAACATAGAAACCAAGAAAACCAGATGAAGGGAGCGTAAAACGGACATCGGTGGCCAGTGCCACGCTCCTGCACGAAACAAAGACCATTTGTGATCGGTGCTCGAATGGATCCAGGCGAGGTGTCATGGAAGAAGTGGAGTGAAGGCGTTTCACATTGGGTGACGCGCGGTCTTTTTTTTGGGGCGCCGTCAAAAATCCCACCATTGGGTTCAATGTTAAATTTTGACGCCGACGTCAAAAAACGACCGCGCGTCACCAATGTGAAAACCGTTTAAGTGCGGACTCAACCAGAGTCTGACCCTCCGAGGCTCTTTTCTAGGGCAGTACATGAAGGGCCTCCATCAAGTTCAACACGATGAACTGAAGGCATTTTTGCACCACAGGTACAAGGTTTTGGGGTGACGTTTTGAACTACTGGTGGGGAGGTCAGGGGTTCAGGTCCCCAAAACATTTGTTTTCAACCAAAGGTGAAACGAGATTGGAAATTGCTTCTCAAGGACAGGGGGCGAGTTTCCTGGATCCGCCTGACAAACCTTTCAGAAATGGCAGGGTTCATGATCAATTGACTCTGTCAGGGCCGCAATGCGACGCTGTCCGACCCGACCCGACGTGTGGCGCCCTGCGGCGGATCCAGGGGCGGCGGCGGGGCCCGAGTCATGTGACGCGTCTCTGGCAGATCTATGACATGAGCCTGCAAACCCATCGGAGGGAGGAACTTTGCCCATTTAAGATAATTTTCTGCCCCTCCCCCATTTCATTTTGCACTCACCACACGAAGTTCATTTTCCTGCTGCCACGTGTTGAGTTTTTGAAACTGTAGCTGTCCAACCCCAGCAAACCAAAACTGCCCTAATTTGAATGCTTCAAGAGTCGGATGCTGGGGGAGACCTGATGGACACCCCTCCTCCCGACCCTGGATCCTCTGGGTCCCCCCTCGGCCCCCGGGACGCGTGTCACGCTTAAGAGGCAGCGAATCACATGTCAAGTGCACGTCACATTAGCGGTGCGCGGAAATCGGATTCCACCGCTCGCTCGGTCGCTGCGACCTCCCGCGGGCTGCGTGCGAATCAGGGACCGCAGGGGTGACAGGCCACGTCACAACAGGGAGGAGGGGCAGATCTAGGGGTCTGGTGAACCTGGGGCAGATCCAGGGTCTGGTGAACCAGGGGCAGATCCAGGGTCTGGTGAACCAGGGGCAGATCCAGGGTCTGGTGAACCAGGGGCAGATCCAGGGTCTGGTGAACCAGGG
>JAAUXT010071439.1_pt1 | contig 12612 bp, 14 predicted proteins | sample 7278171 | NCBI WGS metagenome assembly JAAUXT01 (sample SAMN14350112, study PRJNA611818) | marine sediment metagenome | isolation source: surface marine sediment (1.8m) | place: French Polynesia: Moorea | collected 2018-08
CCCTAGATGGAGCCACTATCCTAAGCTGGGCACATGACCCAGACTGCCAACACACAATAGCTTGTGACACCATAGAGGAAGGTAGCCTAAACCACTGAGCTCCAACTCACAATAAACTATACTACAACATCACTACTGGGGCTTCACTCATATATACAACACAACCCTGCGAACAAACCCTCAGGATCAGAACGCACCATTCGAAACAATGTTCGGAGAGGAAAATTGAAGTTGGTCAAGCATGCCGTTTTGTGGCGTCATTGTTTGAGCACGAACTGAACTGATGTCTCATACAGTCTTTCTCATTCTTAGCCTGCGGTTTTGTTGCAGGTACGACATCGACAAAAACTCGCCAAACTTGAAACACCACGTAAGTGTGCGCTGGCTCTTCTGACCATTGCAGCTTTTCAAATGTTCTTGTCCTCAGCTGAAATTCCTGCAAAATTCAGGGTCTCGTGCGACCATGCGACCAACCTACAGCCAGGGTTTGCTAAATAATGCATGCAGACACTTTTCAATTTGTGTATTTTGGACAAAAACATGCCAGAATTCCTTTTTTTCTGCCTTCTTTTTGCACCCATTGTTGTCAATGTACGAATTCCCTGACATGCACGCCTGAATCTGACGATTAAAATTGTCTACACTGCACGCAGGACCCACTCGGCTGCGCGGAGTGCACACTCGCTGAACTCGTCGCCAACATCACCTACACACTGAAGCTCACGTGAGTCCTGATCGTCTCCTGTCAAGGAACTGACATCTCTGTGCGATATCCGCTCATGTTCCTCCTGCGCTCCACAGGAAGTGAATAAAATCTTTAAAAAAAAATTGTCTGAAACCATCTTTGGATTCCTCCATTTTTCAGTTCACTGCGAGACAAGAAGGCCAAAGGAGAACTGGAAAGTGAGTGAAAAGCGGTTTCTTTCACAACCCTGACACAACGAGTCATTTGCCCTTTTTGTGTTCTTCTGATTGATTTCGCTCTCTGATTCTGTATTGCAGTCAGAACTGAAGAGCTTTTGTCCTGCAAGGTATGCCTTTCAGCATCATCATCTGGCACGACACGTTAACTGGCCAGTGTGCATGCAGGTCCAATGACACTTGTAAGGTCCACTCATTACATTCAGAATCTAGTTTACAATGCTGCCTTGGATCGGTGTCCCCTGATCCCAGAACAACGTTTTGTCCCTCTATTTTTCAGCCACCAAGTGGCAACATTTTGAGAAGAGTGCCACATGAGTCGATCCCACCCCCAATTGTCCACGGACTCAGCAGTGATGTTTCTGCATGCAAGCTGTTCTTGTTTCCATTTCAGGAGATTGCAACGTTGCGATGGAAAGCGTCAGGACTGGAGAAAGGTGCTCTCAAGAAACCGAAAGTTTGGTTTGAAATCAGCAAGGACGCACACGACTCAACGTAAGAGCTTCTGTGAGCGTGCATGTGGAGATCTACGAGTTACCAATTGACAACCAGCTCATGCACTTGAGTTTTGCGCTTCAGTTGGACGCCGGTGTACCGTTCAGAGCGGCAGTGCGGCACGACAGTGGAGTGGAAGCCCCTCACTTTGCCCGTCGTCGAACTATGCAACGGCGAGGACGACCGGCAGCTTCGCGTCGCCGTCATGGACGACAAGAATCGGTGAACTGATTTTTGGTGTCTTCGTAGAGGCTCTATAGAAAATTTAACTTCTCCACCACAGACAATTCAAGAGAAGTACGAGGTTCGCTTTCTATTTGACCGATCCGGCGACGTGTGCGACAATCGGAGACTTATCAAAATTTTCAAATGGTGCCTTTACTTCCTGAAGAACAGAATGAAAGCAATCATGTATGTTTTGATCACAGACTAGTACAAATAGTCAATGTTTTGAGCAGGCAAACTTCATGCTAGTAACATTGCCCATGGAAAAACAATGACCAAATGAGGCTTCTTCATGTTCAGATTCTGCTGTGTCCTCATCTGTTTCTTGGCCTCCCTTCACAAAGAGGGGATCAATGGTGATGTGCTCACCCTCAGAGTACTCCCCATCAGCTGCAGAACACTTTTGCCAATGAGAGACCAGATTGGTAAAAATTCCGTGATAGACATGAAACAGATAACCTTCAAAGGTCAAAAGATTGAGGTCACAAACATGCCCTGACAGCACATACTGTGCCAAAGTGAAGACAAAGTACCAAAGATCATTCACTGAAAAAGTGATCATTCCATGAGTTGCCATTTGGTCAGTACATCGCCGAATCGGTCAAATAAAAAGCGAACCTCGTATGTCGTTTCGGCTTGCCGGACGCGCGGTAACGGAACACAACCATTGCATACTTCCGCCAACACGCATCTGTGCGCCTCTGATCCAGAGTGTTGTATCTGCAATGACACCCAGTGGACACCCGCCTGCCATGGTCCAACCGTCTTGATCACCAAAACGAACTCGCACTTTCTGTTGCAGTCCAGTGGGCGAGTTCACCACGTCGTGGAGGGATCTGTCGCGAGGCGTTGTCCACTCAAATTCTTTCCAGGTGACCACCACCTCTAACTTTGATGCCACATTTCCTTTCACAGTTTTCAGACCAAGAACACGTTCTCGACGTGGCAGCTCTTTCTTTGACTCACACTGCAACAATGTCTTCCAATTTCTCTGCATTGGCCAAAAGAAATTTCGGCATGCGTGTCGTGTTCTTGCTGAGATTGTCTCCTCATGCATGTCCAAAGGGAACGTGGTCCTTTTTCTGCAGATTTTCAACCGTGAGATGAAAAAGAAGAAGGGCGACAAATACTCGCATTCTGGAACGGTAAGCTAAAGATCATTCTATCCTTTTGCTTTCAACACACCCATTGCACAGGGAAGACACAGGAACAAAATTCAAAAGGTTTGATTTTCGGAAAAAAATTCTTCCGTCCGTTCACCTTGGCACTGTCTGAACGATCACGAAACTGTTCAACGTTTCACACACAGATGACATTGTTACAAAAGTCTTCGCAGATGGAGAACACCTTTCTGGACTACATACAAGGCGGGTGAGTCAACACAATCCTTTTGTTGCACCCTGCTGAACAACGCCATGATCCATCTACCGACTCTTTTCATTTCAAATATTTTGTTTCCCTTTCCTGAGCGTTGTTCATACTTTCACGTGCAGGATGCAGATAGAAGTCACCGTGGCCATTGACTTCACCAAGTCGAACGGGAACCCGAGCGACCCTAACTCGCTGCACCACATCAGCCCGGGCAAGCCCAACCCGTACGCCAGGGCGATCGAGGCAGTCGTCAGTATCCTCGAGTACTACGACACGTGAGTACATTGCAAACCGACACGAGCGTGGGTACAGTACAAGTGGACACGGCTATGTGTGGGCTAGAAATGATCAGGTCCTTTTCGTGGAATCATGCTGCAGTTCCGAATCACTCACTCCAAGTTGCAGCAAACCAGGAAACATCAGGCAAGAGTTCGCCAGACAATCTTTGTGTTCGATCCACAGTTGCATCTTGAACACGCAGAACCCGATGCTTGTAGAAAAACAAGCCTGACACGTACGACTCTTGTTTTCGTTCCCTTTTTGCAGAGACAAACAAATCCCGGCGTACGGGTTCGGTGCTCTTGTGAAGGCGACTGACGAGCACGCCAGCAAGATGTTCCCTCTGGTGAGCAGTTTTCTCCAAGCCGATTCCGGTCAAAATGTGTGTTTTTCAAAGTTGGAGCGGGCCACAGGCTCGCTTCTCAAACCACATCCAGGACTGCACAAGAAGATGGATCTAAAATGAGTTCAACCTGTCCGTCTGCCCTCTGTTGTGACAGAACGGAAGCGCGGAGCAACCGGAATGCCACCGCGTCGCGGGCGTCATGAGCGCGTACCACGACACGCTGCAGCGAGTCACGCTGCACGGCCCCACCTACTTCGCACCCATCATTGAACAAGTCAGCAGGTGAGTCAAACTGAAGACAACAGAATCAGCTTTCAGGCGAACACAAAAGCGACAAGGGTTGCAGAGCCATGATAGTCTGTTCCTCGTCGCTTCGACACACCAGCCCACGACCATCAGCCTCAAGGCCTGAAACAGGCCCATGGTTCTGCAACGCGTTCACGAACCATGTTTCGCAGTGAGACGGCGAAGACGATGGACGGGTCGAAGTACTCGGTGCTGCTCATCATCACCGACGGCGTCATCGACGACATGCGCAACACCATCCAGGCCATCATCAAGGCACGACCTATTATCCCGAGCACCGGTCTTGGTCCTTCTATCTGTGTTGCCACTCGTGCCCGCAATCTTCAGGGCGCACGTGTACTGACTCCACGTTGCTTGTTTCAGGCTTCAGTTCTGCCACTTTCCATCATTATCATCGGCGTCGGCAACGAGAATTTCAAAGGTACATCAAACTCATCTTGATGCGTTCTGTTGCTTCTGGGTGAAACCCATCATAGAATGATTTGAAAAGTCAACAAACGCAGAGACTTTTTGAAAGGTACTTGCTGCAGTTATTCGAGCAATGGTGGTCCGTGAGGTTCGCTACGACACGTGGGTTCACTCCCATCCCCTGCCACCCAAGTCCAACCTCTGGGTCAAAGAACCGGCAAAAAGACGGCGGTCACAAGGGCATATTCGTGGGCGAAGTCCAACTTTCTCTGTGTTTCAGCAATGGAGAAGCTGGACAGCGACCACCAATTGCTGTCCTATGGCTCATCAAAGGCGGAGCGCGATATTGTTCAGGTGAGCACCACGCATGGTTGTCGCACTGCAGAAAACTAACAAAACTAACCCACAACAATCTTTCCAGTTGAGTCCAACATGGAAAATCTTCAGACTGACAAAACCAACCACAAACATAGTTTCTAAGGCGTGCTGAACTGAATGAACAACTAACTTCCGCCTCCAACACTGAATCAAGATGCAAGTTGTGTTGTGACTTCTCGACGTTCAGCGTGGAAACGACCCGAACGAATCCTGGGATGGTTCGTCCGGCCCAAATTTCCCACAACCATGCACTGTTCAACAGACCAACAATCTCGCACCAGTTGCTTTGTTTGACAACCTGCTTTTCAAGGCTTTAGCTTCTCATTCCTTGCAAAAACAGGAAGTTAGTTTTTTTGGAATTCTTGACATTTCCTTGTTTGAGGTTGACTGGAAAGTGCACGTGATCAGTGAACAAGATTTCTTCCACATTCCAAAAAATAAATATTCAAAGTCTTTTTCTGTGCGAACACACGACAATGACACATATGGCGAGCAAAGTGTGTGAACACGCGAACAGAACTTGCTCCTTGAGTCGAAGCATTCTTGCATGCATGCTTTGCGCAATCTCAGCACTTACAGGCCTCGCTTTCTCTTTCCCTGTGCGCAGTTTGTAGCTTTTGGCGACTTCGATCGGCCGCACGAGGAAGACGTGTCGCGGCGCGCGACGACGCACCAGCAGCTGCGAGGGGAGGTGCTGCGCGAACTCAAAGACAACATCAAGGAGTACATGGTCAAACACGGAATTCACCCGAAGAAACTCAACAGACAGAGCGTCAAGGTCACATAAAGCAGCCCTTGGAAACGATATCGAGCCTTTTTGTCTTTTCTGGCGACTTCCACAGATTCTCGAGAAGCACACACGGTGTGCACACACAGTCATCGAGAATTGAAACCAACACATGCATCTCTTCTCACACTCAACTGCTGAGGCAACGTTAACGACACAAACTCCGTCCAACAACTTCTTGATGAACTGTTTACTCGCTACAAAGGACGCGCACTGTTGTATACAGACGTCAAGTTATCACTGAACGCTGTTCATTACTCTCACTCACCACAAACTGGTCAGTCATGTTTATCCCAAAGTCGCGTGTCTCTCAAAAGACTTCGAAACTCACTAGCTATTGACAACTCCTTCCGACTTCACTTTCTACCTGTCTGCATGATTGTTGGTAACTGGATAACGAATCAGTTTTGCATCCGGAAAACAGCACTGAAAGTAACAGCACAAACTCCGTTTTCAAAACTCCCTCTGCTGGTTGAATGGGAGGTGACTTGCCTGAACTCCACTGTCTTTCTCAGTTCGTGGCGATGAAAGATTTTCCCGCGACAGCGTCGTCTGCGCTGCAGCAGCAGCAGCTGTCCCGGGCCGTGCTGGAGGAAGTTCCCGGACAAGTGACGAGCTTCATGCGGCGGCGCGGGATCCACCCGAAGCGCGCTGCTATGGGCAGCGTCAGGGTCAAGTGACCTGATAGTACAGTATCCCTGTATTCCTGAACGCCCACCGTCGACTTCATACCTGCTGTTCCACAAAATCTACCTTGACAGTCCGATGTGCAAGACGCAACCAAGAAAAACTCTCGAAGTGCTAAGAACCACATGAATCTGCAACAACCATGTTTAGTCAATGCAGCAGCTCGACCTGGGGACGAAGGCAAGTCAGGTCACGCAATTTTTGCCTGTTTTGTCTCAATGAATCTCCTGTAGGTATCTATTCGTCCACGATTGAACTCATGGTTTGGTCACGGAAATTAAAATCGACGCAGGCACTTGGAAATACATGCTGTAAAAACAACCAATTGCAAAGATCTTCAAGCCGATTGTTTATCTGAACATCTGGGTTCCATGGGGCAAAAGACACACGCGTCTGGATACGCCCCTGGACACAATTCAGGCTTGTGACGACAACGCGACTTGAACTCCGCGGTAGGGCACTTTACAATGCCAAAATGGACGGAGCGATTGTAAAAGTTACAATGTAATTGAACAAACAACGCGTCTTCAGAGGAAATCTTGCGGTCGCTCGAGGCGAGTCTTGAGCGAGGACATGAAGCCGATGTGCTTCACGAGGTTGGGCTGCACGAGGTACTTGACGCCGCCGTGTTTCCGCGCGAACTGTTCGAGCGCGTAGTCGAGCGGGAACGCGGCGCTGCAGCGCACCTCGCCGAGGTACGCGCTCAGCTGGCGCGCCGAGGCGGCCGGGTACAGGATAGCGGGGGAGCAGCAGTCAGGGGCCGGCACCACCGTGTACGTGGACCTGCTCACACGCCTCCACTCCATCACACACTGGCGTCCCACTGCCAGCGCTATCAGGGAGGCGTGCAGAAAACCAGCAGCGAAGAACCACCGACCTCGGCCACGAGACAAGGGACGGCTTCGAAGCAACTGTCCAAGGCCGAGCCACACGCTTCCTCCGATCAAAGCTATTCCACACAATTCTAACATTGCAGCACTCTCCCATTCATAGCCCTGCCACTTTTCAGGGTAGTACAACTTCAAGTAGGCCCAGTTCAATGCAGTGGTCCACTCAAGGCCTGTAGTTTGTCGCTTTTCCACCAGCGTTTCCAAAACCACTTCCAGCACATCCAACAAATCCGTCACAGGTAGCACGTCATCCTCCACAATCAAAACGTACTTGGGTCGATGTGAAGCCAAAGCTACATCCAAGCAGTAAGCGTAATCCGACTTCTCCTTCTCAAACCGGTCCATAATAACGGTTGCCGGGTCATTTTTGGGAAATTTGTTGCGCACAAGAACGTGCGACTCAAGGTCCAAGGCCTCGGAGTGGTTCCCAGGTCCTGCGTGCACGTTGCACACGAACAGCGCTCTCCGGTGGAATTTGTCTCCTTCGTAACTGAGCACGCCTTCATGCATCCTGACAAACGTTTGCGACAAGTATCGCAGCTTGAGTCCCGGGACCTGCCTCGGGACGGTGACAATGCCAACTGCGATGTCCACATCGCTTCCACTGTAAATACTTTTGCGGAAAGCGCTGACGTTTTGCAGCGAGTTTTCCGCCTGGCTCACCCGAGCCGCATTCAGCTGCAACACTTGTTCCGCCAGAGCCTTCTCAGAACCACCCCAGTAGAAGCTGGAGTGCACCAGGTTCCTGCACAGCACAGGAAGCACCACACAGAATGTCACGAAATACACAAGACTGTGGAGGATCAAAGTTCGACGGTTGTTCCTCACACATCTGAGTGAGCACGTGAAACTTTCTGGTGACTGCATCCGTCTCATTGCTCGAGCTTCTTGGTGCACATTTACCTTCTCATTTTCTGAAATGTATCAAAATGATCGTGTTTAGCAAATAGCTCCAGAAAGACAAAGCTAAACTGGTGAACCACAACACGCGAAACGTCAAGTCGTCTTCAGAACTCGTGCAACGGAGATCCGTTGAACATTACGGTGGACATCGAAGAAATTTTTTCCGACAGGCAAAGGCCTGCCTGCACACACATTGCCAAACAGGCAAGCAAATGCTTGTTCGCATCGAAGGTGACACCAGTCAATCCAATTTCCAGGCTGTCAGACAAGCAGCACTTTCCTGAACAGATCATTTTTCGCTGGCTTCGAAAGAAAACGCTTCACTACAAAATAATCACAGCTTGTGAAGGGCAAATTTTATTAGCACCACGAGGAACACAAAACATTTTGCGTTTTGGAAAAATACCTCGTCAGACAAGTTTGATTTTCTGTTCAGTAGAAGCAACAATTGTAAAGTACACGTGTAAAGTCCCATTGTCAAGGTTCTGTGTGTGACCTTTCTTGTCGAGTACATATATATACAAAATAAATTCACAACAAAAACTTTTTCATTGCACGTTCAAAATGATTGAGAAGGAGTTGACATCATACCACAAACAAATATGTTGCAGATTTCGAGCGAAACAAATCCCAAATCACTTCTCGTCGGAATAAAATCTTCAGCAACAAAAATTATGTTTACGGAATCATCCCCCGTGATTTCACTCCTCATTGACTCGGTTGCAATTTCTGTCAACAGGATAAACTTCCTTTGCTGTGACAAATGTAAGGCAAGCTTGTGTTTAGAGAATGCTAAGCGAAGGAGAGAGATTCTCAAACCGCCGGACAAAATACAGATCTGGTTCGGTGTCGTTTCATCGACAAAACAGCGCGAATCAAAACTATAAAAACGATTCGCAACCGAACACGTTGACAGACAAGCACTCGTACACACGCGAGATCCAAACTCCAATATCGTCCGTGTCGTGGCAAACGCCTGAATGTCATGTCTGTATGATAACTGAGTTTCAACAAAGCTTCTCTGCAGGAAAGAAATGAGTAAATCTCGTAAATCTCACTCTGTGAAAGACTCAAGGCTCAAAATGCCTCAATTGCTTCAAAGTAACTTTTCACCACAGCTCGCTCCTTAATTAACCCACTGGGTAATTTCGATAAACTTATTCGTTCGTGCAGACATAAAAGTGCGTATTTTGGAGCTCGGGAAACAACCGGTTTTGTCTCAATCAGCACCCACAAATATTTTGCTCTGCAATGTAAAACAACGTCCATAACATTCTGGACCTCAAACCGAAACAGTCTGCATTGTTCCTGCAACATCAACGATAAATAAACCGTTCTGGATGACGAGATTTGGTTTTCAAAGAAGAAAACATTCCAATATGTTGCATGAGATTTGGTTCCACCAAATACCTTTTGTATTGGTGAACTTTGGCGAATTCATCCATTGCTAAGTCCACGGGGTGCTTCGGATGGCACGTCACGTTTTTCAAATACCAACTCAACTGTTGGGCTTTTCGGGCGGGATAGAGGATGGCAGGTGAGCAGCAGTCAGGGGCCGGCACGACGGCGTAGGTGTGCGTGCTCAGGCGTCTCCACTCTAACACGTAAGGACGCCCGATCATGTGCGCCAGGCAAGCAAAGTAAACGAAACCGACGAGGAAATGAGTCCAGCGAGAGATCGCGCCAACGGCTCTCCTTCTGCATGCGGACGCAACAAGGGCAAATGCTGAACCGCCGATGGACGCGATGGCAAGCATTTCGAGCACAGGAACGATCTCGAAAGCATATCCCTTCCACCTGTCAGGGTAATAGAGCTTGAGATATGCCCATTCGTCTTCGTTGTGACGTCGTTCTCCACTAGTGATCCTCTTTTCAACAGTGTTCATCAAAACAAAGTGCAAAATCTCGAAGAAGTTATTCCGGGCCAAAGCATCATCTTGCACCATCAAAACGTATTTTGGTTTGAAGTCCAAGGCCGCTTCGAGGCAAAATATGTAGTCCTCCTTTTCCTTCTCGAATCTACTTGTCTTTTCAGGAACAGAAGAATTCAGTTTCGGAAATCGATGAAACACTGGAACATTGCTGACTTCCAACGATGTCAATTCAGTGTGATTGTTTGGCCCAGCATTTACGTTGCACAAGAATAACGCTCTTCTGGCGAAATGATGCCTGTCCTGTCTCATGTTCTTGTGAATCGCAACAAAAGACTGCGTCAAGTATCCCAATTTGTATGGCTTTCTGAAGCGAGGTACCGTCACAATTCCTATCACCAGGTCAACGTCCGTTGAACGCTCTGCAGGAAGGTGAGGTGCTTCGCGTGTGACATTGATTCGAGCAATGTATTCTTCTGCCTTGGACGCGTGGTGCTCGTTCAGAGTCGCCGCTCTGTGTTCCATGTGAGAGCGAGTCCATCCAGGGAAGTAATAATTTGAGTGGGCCCAGTCGTTGCACAAAATTGGAAGAACCATCGCGAAAGTTATGATGTACAGGTTGACGACGAAGATGCAGAAGCGAAAATGCCTCCTGGCAAAGTTTCTCACCAGCCTTCCACAGCATCTCATACTGTCCGCGCTTCAAAATAGATTGTTTTTCTTTGGGGGGAGGCAGTTTTTCAATAAAATTCAAGAAATAAGTACCTATTTTTGGCAAAGCTGTTTTCCATTTTGACAGTCGAATCCCTCTCACCCCATCCTGAAATGAAGGTAGAGTACGTGAGGACAACTTCTGAAATACCTCTTTGGGGCCATTCTTTTGCTTGCTTTGGCTGTGATTTCCAGGGTAGGGGGTGGTCGCTCTTTTGGCTGACGCCTTGGGAAGTCGGCACGCGTCAAACAAAACCAACATTTTTGCATGTGGCAGGAAACAACCTTTTGCTCATTCGAACAAATATTTCTTCAGGTGACGGGGGGGGGGGGGACACGGAGAAGTGTAGTGACATTGTCACGTTTGAGCGACCGCCAAACAGTAGGAGGCCGTTTTGTGGACGGGAAACTGTACGCAAACGGCCCGGTGCAAAAAGGTTCAAAGCTGTGGGAATGGCAACAAAGTAGCCAAGCCATAGTGCCATTTTTGGAAGGTCCAATATTTGGAAGATGGAAACTGAAACAATACCTTTTGGAAAAGAGCTGAGAATGGCCATGCCTCAGGAGACACTGGATGGGCATAGGGCCTCCATGGGTAGGACCTCTGAGGAGGGTCCAACCATAAAAGGCTTCAATAGGGCCATTGGGAGGCAAAGAAACTGATTGAGATCAGAGAAAAGGCAGATTGCATTTGATGGGATCAGACCAATTTGGGGAAAATGGACTGGTCCTGCAGAAACAGACTGTTTTGGCCCATCAACCCAATTTTGGGAAATTAGACTGATCTGTGACATCATAGATGATGTCATTGGGACCATTGGTGCATGGAGATTCCCACAGGGAAAATTGTATGAAAGGTCATGACAATGGTCATTCGAGGAGAAGTGTATTTGAACCCCAGACTATTTCTGAGTATGGCTGTTCTATATGTTCTTCTTTGGTTCTGAGAATCTCAGCCTATATCTGTTGGCCCTATTATCCTTGCTTTTGTTGAATAAACCTACTATTTATAGCAAAGAACACTTTGAGTCACCATTCAGAAAGGGAACCCTGGATCGAACCCTCCTGGAAAGGTCTGACAAGCATGGAGGAACCGAGAGTTGAGAATGTTGGTAGGCTTTCAGCCGGTCTGATTGTGACAATATGACAAACTATCAGGTTGGTATCTCAGAAGAGACTGACTTCTGAGGTGAGAATCTCCTTATTTATTGCACCATCTGGTGGTGGTGGTTCTAACAATCAGTCAGGTATGCCACACCACATTCCTCCCCCACTAGGGGGTGCTGGTCTCAGTAGCTATTTTTAACATTTCACCATAATTTCACAAGAATCATCTGTGTACAGCAATTTGTCTTTTAAGGCTGATTTTCTTAAAATCTGACTGAATTGGCTGATCCCCTCCCCCCGGGGAGAACCCAGGGGAACCAGAGTGATATCATATGACTGGAAAAACCGAACCAGGTGACCTCTTTTGACCACAATGGATGCCATGACTGCTGATATTTCGGGATTCTTCAAGCAAAACATAATCAGAAAACTGTACAGAGAGTTCAAAACAAGTGAGGCCAGTGACTCACCTGCAGTGTAGCTACAGTTCGCTACTTCAACCTTGGGCCCACGAGGCATCAAAATTTTGAAGCATATGTACTGCGCATCATGCAGTCTCTGTGAGGTGAGTAATTTTTGGTGGTTCTTCCAACTCAAGTCACTCTACAAAGGGTGCAAGCAAAACAATTTTTGTTCTTGAGGTGTGTGGAGTGACTGGAGAACCACTTACCAGTTACTGTCCGTTACTGTCCGTGAGCAACGGCCCAGACCAGACGGTTGAAGTTGCGATGTGAGGTGGGGCCCAAATTGAAATGTTGAATGACAGCCCTTGACACCCTGGGGTGAGTCTTGGGCAGTCCTTGTCTGTGAGATTCAATTTCGAGTTTTCGAGCAATATTCTGATGCAGGAAACTTAAAACATCCACTTCCTCCGGTGTGATCAACCTTTGGGCAGATGCCATGTTGGAAAGAGAGAGCACCAGAACC
>JAAUXT010083972.1_pt1 | contig 12612 bp, 17 predicted proteins | sample 7278171 | NCBI WGS metagenome assembly JAAUXT01 (sample SAMN14350112, study PRJNA611818) | marine sediment metagenome | isolation source: surface marine sediment (1.8m) | place: French Polynesia: Moorea | collected 2018-08
GGACTCATTTTCAGACTTGTTCCTGTTTTTTACTGACAACTTTTTGTTGAGCATTCAGTAGAGATGTTGCATGAGATCTCTGAATAAAATTTTTGGCATCCAAAAATGTTCCGGAGTCATCGAACTAACCGCGGAATCAGAACTTAGAAAAACAGCCTCGTAAATGAACTCGTCGCAAAAGCTCTTCGATTTCCGGTTTGAGACGGGGTGCTGCGCGCTCCCAACCTGTTCGTGCTTCAATCAAGAGGCTCTCGCCACATGTAAAGCACATCATGCGCAACAAAACTCATCATTTATCCAAAGCAACACACTGCGTTTGCTGATGTCATGACCACATTGATGCTGTTGCCTCGTTGTCAATGGTCAGTTTCCCGCATTGATGCAGCTTGTCCTTCTCTGAGGACTCAATGATCCTGTTGCTTGAAAGCTCAAATAAATCCAGCTCTGCATCAACACCAGCCCAGTTCGAGTTGCTGGGAAGCGGTGATCCGAACACTGTTTCTGTGGACGACAACTGCTCAAACATTGAGCACTTGAATCTGTTTGAAGCTCGAGTGTATCTGTCGGCTCACAGACGGACTCAAGCCTCGCCGTACATGGGACGAGCACATCCACCAGCTGCAGGCCATAACGGCACAGAGCACCTGCCCCCTCCCTTAATTATGCCCCACCACATTCCGTGCATGTACACGGGCCGTCTGACTGTGCAACCAGCAATTTCGCCAACCTTCCCCTCACATCATTTCCTGCACACTGAAAGAAATTAATCTCGGCAGATCGCTATTTTGGTTCGAACGGATTTTATTGTCTACAGACACACTGGAAGGACCAAACGACAACAAGAATAGAGTTCCGGGAGATGCAAAGAATGAACTTGAATCACACTGTGTTCGGCCCAGTCCAGGTTCCTCCACACTGGACACAATGTTGTGCGAACATACACTGGTCCAGTCATTCACTTTTCCGGATCCGAACTTGGCAAATGCTGGTTCAATAGGTGTTACTGTCTGTTTCTGGCAACGACGGTCGACCGTCAGTCATTCGCAGTCATTTTTCCAACACGAAACCGCATTCTTGTTTCTCGGCACTCATTTGGAGCAGCGTACTGCTGAAGGCAGCTTTTCACAGCTGTGATAATTTGTCGGTGACTTTACGCCACAACTCCATAAAAAGCCGTTACAAACACACTTGCTCCAATTATTCTTGACGTCCATAACATCCCGACTAATAACTGCCCATCGCATTTGCATATTTCCAATCAAGTAGACAGCTGATGGGATCGTGAAGTAATTATAAACCATTCCTCAACGCGTTGTTTTTCCGTTGAAAGGAGCTCGGCCTCGTCGTTTCGTTACTGAAAGCGCGCGTTTTGGGGCCTGTTGGTCTCGCGCAGGAAAAACTCATTCCTGATGGTCTTCGTGACATTCACAGCACGTCCCCAGGATCCAACTGAGCTCGCAATCCGACGTGAGGAGACAACGGCCAGAAAACAAGAGCAGCAACAAGAAACTTCGGTGTGAGATCAACAAGAAAGGAGCGACATGATCTGTTGCGTGCACCTTTCAACATGGTGGTTTGCTCAAACTCCAGACTTCAGGCGTTTTGCTTTCAGCAGACACTGTGAAATCAGACCGCGTTCTCCAATGTCAAGGGAACAATACAACACAGTCTAAATTAGCTGCGTTTGGCTGCATTGACGCATTGGTGGAAAATTTGATGGAGAGGCTGGTGTGACAGGTGGGTGATATTGGTGAGCACAGAAAGCTAGGCCTTGAGTGGAGAAATCAATAGCCCAACACGGCCGACGATATTGATCCTCTAGCAAATCCGCACTTCTTCCAAACATTCTCATTCTTATCATGTAACAAGTGCCCATCGAAATATCCACAGCTTGTAAATGGCACGGAAGCGATTGCCCTCTCTTTGGCCAAATACAAACAGTTGAAGCGCCACGCCTGCTTGCCATCTCCGTGTGTTTCTCACATATCCTTCCCAGTGCCAGCTCAGCGCTGCTGGGAAATAGACTGAATTGGTGGTGGCGTACAGTAAATATGTACTCAAGCAATTGCATCTGCGAGGCCAGATAACCACCACTGATCCGATAAAGTTTCTAACAAAATGGTCACAAGCGCACCGATTCATCTCAGCTTTCTTCATTTCCTTTCCAGGATGGAGCTTGATTTGTGACGCTCCCTTCTGCGAAATCTACACAACAATCTGAGTGATGACCACCTCAATCACAGCCTCGCAATCTTGACTTCAACCACCACGGTGCACCAATTCTTTGTTGCTTCACCCAAACAGCTGGATGTTGACTCACAAGAGCTCGGGGAGTGGGGAGCATCTCCCCTCTGGAGTTGTCCCGTTTTCCTTCCGCTCGAAAGAACCTCAACGTGTTTCGCAAATTACGCAACACTCCTGCATTCTGATGATGCAAAGCTGCCACAGTGAATTTCTGTGTGAGATCGGGGAGAAACCTGAATCTGCCGCGCTGTCCCTCCAGGCACAGCACACGGCAAATCTCAAGTGCGAAAACAAATTGAGATGTCAAGCAATGCAGTGCACAGCTGCGTTCTTTTACTCCAAGGTGTGAGGAACCTGACTGATGCATGGGATCAGAAGGTCGAGCGAGAGAAAAGGATCCTGGAACCACCTCCTCCGGCTCAGAAAGTCAGTTCTTCCACACTCCAGAAGTCCACGGTCAGGTGCACGGCAGCAGGGAGTTCAGCACGGAATACCCCGTGGGTCGTTGTGCTCGAAACTTGCTGGAAATCGACAAGGGGAACGAGAAGCTGCGAGAATTTCCATTGACATCGGCGACACTGAATATAATGTATTCAGACGAGTATCAGCTTGCTTTTTATCACAGGCAATCACACATTCGTGCCACATCTTGTCTTGATGAACAGCACCCTGGACAGCCTGGGCCAAAGGGTCTTGCGAAGAAAAACTTGCATCAAACTTGCATGAGGACGATCAAGCATGCCACAGGTACCAAGCAATGTCGAACATTTCTTATCGGAACCTTGTTCTTGGGTTCCAGCTGGAATTCCAACCGTAAAAATTGACATGAAGACTAGAGAACAATACCAGCTGCTCTTTGCCTCACACACCACAACCAATCCCTCCATCCGTCAGACTGTAATCTGAGATCAAAACAGAGCAAAGATAATCCCAAACCTACTGCAAGGAAAGACCATCACATTCCGCTCTTATCTGTGAAGCCAAACAAATGACCCACGGAACATGCCAAGAAATTCGCACAGAACGAGGGGCGTCCCAAAATACAGCGATCATCGTCCTTCGCTGTTTGCGCAACTTTTCAGTCAGACGTGAAAATGACACAGCTGGATGGAGTTTTTTGTGCAACAATTTCTGAACGTTCAGAACTTGTCTTTGTCTTGCACGTTTCAAGGAGACTGGATGTCGTCCTTTTGCTTGGGAGGGACCCTGTTTCCAAATCTTCACTGGCTGAAGCTGAATCAGGCATCCCCAGAAGGTTGAGAAACTCAGAGATACCGCTTGCGCCAAACTCAGGCCAGCAGAGAACAAAACAAATTGACGCATTGTCTCACGCCTAATTTCCTCCGATCTCAAACAGGCGCACTTTCACGACAAGTGAGGGGCACAAACGGTGAAGACAGGCCTGTCTTGGGAAATTTTGGCGTGGGAAATCGACACACCACGCCAGCACGCGACCTTCATTCGTCTCTCCTTGATTTAATGCCAACGAACCCCAACACGAATAGAGCCCCTCATACCAATACTGTAGGGATTGAAGCGGGTGGCGGGTTACCCGCGGGTACTAAATCCTGGCGGGTACCCGGGTACTTACTCCAGTAGAAGTACCCGCCAGTACAAGAAACACCAAAAGCTACACCTCAAAATCAATTTTTTCCCAGGTTTTAAAAGATCTTTCTAGGTTTTTGTTCAAACCCTTTGTTTTTTCCAGGTTTGCCAAGATTTTCCAGGTTTTCCTGGTTTGATTTGATTTTCCATGTTTTTCAGGTTTGCCATGATTTTCTAGGTTTTCCAGATCAAGTGGGAACCCTGTTCTGTTGACCACATTTGGATGGCGGGTACCCATGCCCCGGGTCGGGTAGTTGCTTACGGGTACCCAGGGCATCAAAATGCCACCCGTTCAATCCCTACAATACTGCAAACATGGAATCTTAGAACCGGAGTGTTCATTCTCGGGCCACAAATCACAATCTTCATATTTTCAGACATTTCACATGTGGTACGAGTCAATGCAAAGAAAGAACTGATCAACAGTTCGTCAGAATCTGAATCCTGACGGCTCGAACATTCACTCAGTGGAAGTTCAAATCCTTCTTCGACTGTACAAACATTTTCTGCACACTGGGATTTAGCGCAGCAAACAGAGAAGACAGCTCTGATCACGTTAATGTGGTGCAGAAATGTGGAAATCATTGACATTCTACGATCCAGACCGCACGGGCAGAAACTCCGAGGTATTCATTCCGCGACCTATGATCTTGTCACCGAGCAAAGATATTCATAGTAACAGCGATCAAACAAACATCGCGATCAGTGCGATACTGGGGCAAATGATCCACTACATTGTCGGCAAGAATCCAAATGTAAACGCGCACAACATCAAAGTGTGTGTGGAAGGGGAACCTCCGTGAAAACTATCAACCTGTCATCAGCTGCTTCTTGTTGCCTTGTTCAATCATCGGGCTTCCACTGTGCAAGCGACCCAAGGCAAAAATGTTAAAACTTAACTTTGTAAAAGGAGATATGAATTATGATCAGATGTCACCGCAAGTGGACCATGGTTATTTGCCGAACTTGTTAGCATTGCAAATAAATATGTTTCAATCACTTGGTGAGAGGATCCTGGAATGGGCAGCCGAACACTGAGTGAATTCCGTTCGTTTTCTTTGCACCTCCCGAAACTCTGTACGAGTATTCTGGTTGCCTCCTGTACGTCCCCGCCAAGAACTTGCACCAGACGTTCAACGCACGGCAATTGCGTCTCCCCTGAATTGAATGTGAAATCCCATTGTTGAAAATGTCGCTTACCTCATTTGTGCACGGTGTTGCAGTGCAAAAGACTCTTCGTGAATCAATTTCTGTGGCAAATTTCGTGAACACCACGTCCGAACTCTCGACAAGACCAAGTGGAATGAAATCCGACAGACCGAACTGCACCGTAAAGCAAAAAACAACGAGCAAGTGCAGCGAGCTCCCAGCCTCCGACTCCGGACATGCTCCATTACGCTCTGTCAGCCACTATTTTCCGTACTCGATTTGCAATGGTACGAGTTTTGGTGCTGTTTTGCCACGCTGCTTCGCTAGCTGCGTGATCATACAGGACCTGCCACTGCGAAGATGCAACAACACTCGCAAGCCTCCAGGACTTTGCCACTGACAGTTCTCCAGAGAAAAGGTGTGTCGTCAAATGCCAAACATAACCAAAGAGTATGAAAGTGACCTTGCTTCGGAGACGCGTCTCGAGCCTGGAGCTATTCTGGCCACCAGCGTTTCTCAAATGAAAGTCTGGAATCCACACCTCGAGGAAAAGTGGCAATCACCTGGAATCTCTTCCACGTTGGACATTTCACTCACTGCGTCGCAGAGAACTGACTTACCTCTGCGGGTGCTGAACTAGCCGCTGCAGAAAATCCACTCTGAGAATTCCTGTGAGAATTCCTGCAGAAATTTGGAAGTGAAGTACAAAGCGCTCCGTTGAGCGAACCCTTCGTTCCGCGGTGCGGTGTGTCGGTTCACTTGCGAAGGCTTCAGCGTCGTTATCAGCACATACAAACACACGGGGATTTAACCCGCCCCTGCTCCACCGACTCCCGATGATAGCATCCCGCAATTTACTGCTGCAAATTTCAAGATCTCGAGTGCAGCCAAAGTAGAAACTGCTTAAAGATTTACAGCAATGGCGAGGAGGAGAAATGTGCGTTCAATTTGTGGAGTCACCTGATGAACTCTCGGCGCACTGAAACAACGTGAAGCTTTCAACGATAACAGCGAAAACATCCATTTTCTGCGCTGGCTCCTCCTTCGCTTCAATTTTGATCGACTTGAGGGTTGAGCCCTTTTCAAAGTTTCTGTTCAAGAGAAACCAGAAGTTTTCCTTCTGCGACTTTGTCTCCACGGGTACGAAGAACACGACCGGTGAACTACGTACACCAACGCCCAGATCGAGCTGCCTCCACGATCTTCCACCACGACTGCTGCGAGCATCTATCACGCACCATCCCTGGGCACATGTCATCAGCCATATTTGGCAAGCGGGCTACTCTCGTTTGATTGTCGACAGCTTTCTAACCTGCTGCAAGCAGATAAGGGTAATTTGTAGCTCGGTAGAGAACCGCTCTGAAAGCCTCCACAAACCAGCCCCGCAGTAACTCAGCGCACAATGCAACAACACAAACCACTTATGAATGTGTCACTGCACTTCCTCCCGTGATAGGCTTTTCTCTGGTGCAGCCAATTTCTACGTTATTTCCTGTCTGGATCAGTGGGATAATGGCAGAGCACGCACCACAGTGAAAGCCCCAACATGGTCCGTGGGGAACACACCATGTCTGCAGTTCGTGGTCACTGCTCTGTCCACTCAGTCGTTCAGAGGCTCGACATTTTCAAATTACCTGCACGAGAAGGGTCCGAAAGACCAATCGAAGATAAACACACAGAATGTGCGGAATGATTCGAACCATTTCAGAAACATCAAAATCTCACTTTGCCCACATAATTTTCAAACCGAAAACCTGGGTCGAAGACAGACAGCAGCCTGTCCACACCGATTTTACGATTGACACGCACACTAACGAGAATCCCGTGCACTAATTTCAAGCTACTGACAACCAATTTACCGCGCCGCAATCTGCACGCTTTGATCTTCAATGTACGACAATACAAATCTTCTGAATCCGGTGCAAATCTGTCCAAGAGTCGACGGTTCAAAGGCCTAATAAACTCGCCTGCGTCCAGCAATCACCAGTTCTCGGTAATGTATGAGGCACTTGGACACTGCCCGCACATAGAATTCCGTTATTAAATTCCGCCGGACCTCGCGGACCTTATTCAGCTCATTTGCACTGGATGTTGCGCAGCTGACGCCGACGACTCTTCGTCTGCAAAGGCAGCGTCTACAAACGCGCGCGGATTATATTTTGCCAAGTTTCTTGCAAACAGTGAAGCATTTCTGGGCACCAATCTCCGCCTGTTTTCAATTTCGTTGCGCGCTTGCCTTCCAACAGACTGGATTTTCCAACTCAATAGGATGTAGCAGTAATCACTCAGGGTTTTTTCGAGTACCACTCTGAAGCTACGTCAGAGGGAATTGAAAAAGAATCTGACCAACAAAGAAGAAAAAACAATTCTGCTGATATCTTCAAGCTTCTTGTGAGTTAGACTGGCCCAAATTCACCCAAACCAACCAGTGGTCGCTCCATATCACACGAGGTAAAGAAGGGAGTTGTGCCTATCGCAGTGCTGGCTCAGAGTGCGCATGAGCGAAGCGCCAAATATGTTGGTCCAGGGCATACAGACGAGCATGATGTTACTTATGGACACTTGCGCCAGATTTGCCCACTGCAACATGGTGAGATCGACCTGGAGCGGATGCTTCTGATTGTTGCTCGTGTTTTCTGCGGGGGAAAGGAGACATTTTGACACGAATAAAACTGCCAAATGTGTTCTCCTGAAGCAAACGTGGAGACAAAGACAACATTTCAAGACCTGCTTCGGTACGTCTGGAAAGAAAATACCCACGTGAAAACCTTTTACGGGCCTGACTTTTCTGTTTCGCAGGCTGCTGTCGCTCATCTCGTCCTTGTTTTGTTGTGCCACAACACAACAAAAGAAATCCACGAATCCACAACAGCTTCACTTTTCTCGGGAATACACCTCCTCAACAATCGAACGTAATTCGACTCATTTCATCAAGCAGAACTTGTGATGAATTGACGCAATTAACAGAAAGTCATTAATTTCCTTCTGACTGCGTAGGTTTTGGAAACCGCATTCCCAATGACAATACGAGCCTTTTGGGGGAAACCTGTCAATGACAGCAGCCGGTTCATCACAGTGGTTTCAAATGCCAAACCACAAAGCACAACCACGTTTGTTTTCCAAAGTAGAGCCCATCAGTATGGCATTCATTCAGCAGAATTTCTCTCGAGGCCCAACGGCATCTCTGTGATGGATGCTCAGTTGGGAACAAGAGCAATATGTCTCTTCCTCTCGGCTAAAGCTTCAAGGTGTTCAGCACAACTTGTTTTCACGTCAACGCAATTCTGGACCTCTAGATCTATGTCGTTTCCGCAGTTGCCTCAAGGCCTCCGAGTCAAGGTTTTTTCTTCTATGTCGATTTTTTTGCGATTTTTCAATCATTTTTGCCGAAGCTGTGTCAAGTTGATGTCACCTGATCCGACACCAAACGCACGTTAATTATTCAGACATGATGTTTACACAACAAGAGCTTTCATGTCTCCCCGCGCAGAGGTCCAACTCAAGGACAACCTGTCACCTGTGACACAACTATCGAAACAGGCCACACTTGACAAATGAGCCACAACAACACGAAATCTGAGCAACAACCAAGTCTTGTTTGTCATTTTCGAAAGACGCACACACACACACACACACACACACACGTACTCGCACAGAAGAAAGAAACATGAACTGCTCGTGCTGTTTACTCGCACAAAAATGTTCTGTTCAAACAACGTAAACTGTGTAGTAAACAACCAACTTCTTCAAAAGAACCCAATTTTTACACAACTGCACTTCTTCTGCAGACGCCGGCTTGCAACCTTATCAATCACTACGCAAGTAGAATCTCAACTATTTGCAACGGGATGCTAATAATATCAATATCCTGAGAGCGCTCAATCAATTATCCAATACACTAACTACCTCTATTGGTGAAGGCCTCGTTGAAGCTTGGCAGCGATCACTACAGCTTGCCTCGCCTACTCGCAGGAAGAACGTAATCAGATAAATTGGAGACAAGTTTGAGGCACGAATGGAAACCTGCGGGAGAGTGCTTCCACACACTTCACCCAGAGAAGCAACCGCATCGCCCCTGTTCACCCTGATGGGTTGGTGCTGTTGTTCAATCCAGTGTGCAAACTTCACTGCTTCGAATACAAAGTACGAAGCTTCACTACAAAGCTGACGCGTCGTGACCACACAATCTTTGCCAAATTCCAGGATGTCGACAACGTGTTTCAACACCCATACAACTCAGTAGATCTAGATCTTAGTCAGGCTGCACCTGTCACACCATTGTTCCATGTTGCCACTGAGTACTTACCTGCCAACCGACTTTTCTCACCGAGAAAAGCTGCCAAGGAATTCGGAGCTGACATTAGGCATTAGATCTAAAATTGAAATCAGATTTCCTGCATAGCTCGTTCTGCAGTGATACAGTGCACGATTAGCTTGATTTGTACCACCGTCAGGGAATTCCAAATGAAGCAAGAATCAAATGAAACGAAGCGACGTCGAGAAACATTGCACATCTCCAGCATTCGTCGCATGCGAAACATAAATAGGTGGAGTACGAGTAGACTCTGCCCACATAAACAGACATTGCAATGAGGAGAAAATCTAGATTAGATGTTTGCAAAAGGCTTTACCTGATGTACGAGTATGTGGAAGTTCCTTGGTTCACGCCAGATCTATTGTTATCACACTTAAGACGAGAAGTTAGGATTGAAAGACTGAGAGGTACATCTCCAGCAGAGATCCAAATCTTTCTTGTTTCCGAGCTGACACCGTTTCAAGAAAGTCCTTGTACACGAGTCTGTTTTGTGCGACTCCACGAAAGGGTCAAAGGCTGGAGACCCTTGCTACAAGAACACTCATTCTGAGCCTGAAGTTTGGCAGTGGTCCCAGACAATTGCGTGGCTTCATAATGAATTCGCTGAGCATTGCAGGCCAAATATTTATCTACGATTTGACATCAAGGTGCATTCTGTCATAGATGTTTGCACATGGAGGTTAGTCAAAACGCAACGCACGGAACACACAAGCACGTCTTTCTGAACCTCATTTCCTTCCAATGTGCACACATTGTTGACGATCAGAAAAACGAGGGAAACTTAAATTCGCCAAGCAAGCCGCGATTTGATTGGGTAGCAACCACGAGATAAGATTGCGTAAACTTCACAACACAACAGACATTCAGAGCCTCAATTTCCAAACCAATTTCCTCTCGCGATAGGTCTCACGAAGCAATACAGTGTGAGTACATTTTGTGCCTCTCCAACTGACAGAGCACGTTGAGGCTGCAAGGATACAATCTCAAATCACAAAAGAAACTGGTCCTTGAATAATGCAACACGAAATACGTCGACTTTATCGACGTTTCTCTGAGGGTCGGGCATCGCCTCTGCAAGGCTAAATGGACTCACCTTTCTGCTGGAGCTCTCTGTTGATGTTCTGTATCACTGAGGCAAAGTTGTTTGATTGTTGATTGTAGGACATCACCTCTGTCATGCTGAACTGCCTTCGGGGTAAACCGCTGTGTGTGTGTGTGTGTGTGCCTGGCTGGGTGAAGCTATTTTTGGAAGACAATTTTCTTTTCGCGCAAAGTTTAATGGAGGTCAAAGTGCACTCTTGAATGAAAGCCGCGCGCCACTGCAAACTGTGAGGTTCCTTTGTGGCGCACTGTTTTCCTGCCTTTTGCAATCCCTCAACCCCTCAGTCAGGTCGTCAGTGCAAATATAAACTCATCATCATGATCCAAATCTGTGTCAACAAAATTACAACCTGTTCTCCAGTCAGCAGCCACCTGTGACTCAGCCACACTGACAAAATGCGGGGCTATTGCATCCACCAACAGTTCGTGTCCACCATCCACTCATTTCATTGTCAACATTCAAAGTTTCCTCTCTCTGCGGATGCTACACCGAAAGTCTGACGTCTTGCGTGCATAAAATCCGATTTATAGTGAAAGACAGAAGTGGCATGACGATTCCTACTCCCAGCGCCGTGTCTTGCAGGTTCATCCGGAACAATATGGCTGACAGTCCACATGAGGCTCCCCAAGATTGAGCTTAAACTTGAGACTTCTGGAAAGTCGTGGAAGTCAACACCTCTTTGTGCCGTTGAAAAATTTCGAATCACTCTGTTAGTTACTGCTTCAAACTATGCAGAAATGGTGGAATTTGTAACTTTGTGGTGGTTCACAAACTGCATACATGTAGAAAAGCTCTGAGAGAGATCTCTGTGGGAGCCTCACCTCAGCCAAGTTGGCATCGATGGCACTGCAGCAGCTGTTGATTGATTTTCTGCGCGCGGAATCTCTTGCTCCATCACAAGCGCAAAGCTTTTCGCGGGCTCATGTTTGTGAATGAATTTCCGTGCAGAGAACTCTGTCATACCCCAGAAATATGAACAGTCCTGATTGCATACAAGTTTGTTGGACGGTTGGGGCTGTTCCATGATTTACCAGACCCACTCTGCAGCTGAGTTTGAAGGTGCAACGGATGACACCTTCAGGGTTCCTTTGACTGCATTGCACGGACAGATGCATGGTTTTGTTGTTGGCCAGAATTTTGCAATCGTAAGTGACTGTGACACGGATTGCGCAACAAGGATTTTGAAACAGGTTGTTCTTGAGAGCGACGCTGGTCTCTCCACGCCTATCAACCCCATTGGACCCACCAACGAGTGTTGCGAAACGTGGGCGAAACAGACAGAAATTATTGAGTTTTCTGGAAAATAGACAAGAATTCAATGCAACATATCTGGATCAGGCACACAAAGAAATCTGTCTGTCTTCGCTTCGTTGCACCCGTTGATCTGAAATTCTATGCTTTCTTTCAATAACTCACTCAATGGGCATTGAAGCTCGCATAAGGAGCAGGCAGATAAGAATCCAACATCCACAACAACAAAATCAATCATTTCCCTTCGCATGACAGGAGAATATAATCCACAAACATGCAAACGATGAACAATAAATCTTTCTTCTGTCAGCAGTGTCATCCCTGCAACCGTCTGATAGGCACAACAAACCAACACACAGATTGAGCAAATAAAGCAATTTTCTGCCTGTTGGGAAGAAATAAATCAGCGGCAAAACTTCTGAAGAAAGAATATCTTGTTCCCACCGACAATTCAAGCATTTGCTCCAAAACGGACGTGGAGCAGTGGGTGGAAATCTGAAGAGGCAAATCCAGAAAACGGTCTTCGGAGTTCCGATCTCCAACAGGGCCCAATCCAAAACTTGAAAAGGACAACTAAATACCCAATTTAAAAGGCCAATTGTACTGCTGTCGGAGCAACCGGACTGGCGCAAGCACAACCGGACCAGTGCAAGCGCAACCGGACAAGTACAACTGGACTGGTGCAACTGGACCAGCGGAGCCAGACCAATTGAACTGGACCAGTACAACCACAACCAGACCAGCACAATCAGACCAGTCCACCAAACCATTGCGACCAGACTGGCACAACCACATCAGCGTAACCAGACCGGTATAGCCAGACCAGTATGGCAAAAATCTGATTGATGGTCGCGCGTAGCCGGCCATCTAGGTCCCGCTGTTGGCTTAAAAACCCTTAGCATTCATGTGTGCGTCTGTCCACACTTTGGAATGTAACCTCCCACCC
>JAAUXT010121711.1_pt1 | contig 12612 bp, 13 predicted proteins | sample 7278171 | NCBI WGS metagenome assembly JAAUXT01 (sample SAMN14350112, study PRJNA611818) | marine sediment metagenome | isolation source: surface marine sediment (1.8m) | place: French Polynesia: Moorea | collected 2018-08
TACATCACAATAAACAACCACCCACCCCCTAAAAGTTTGTGTTCAACCCCGCTTCTGTGCTTGCGCCCCCCCCCCCCCCCCAAGCAACCAGTGTCACCACGGACTTACAAGGAGGGAACTCAACATTGCAGTTTCCAGCTCAGCAGATTACTGGTCATTTTCCACCCATCACAAGTCAAATCCTTGCATATTTGCCCATCTCCCCTTTTTGGCATCAATTTTTGAGCATCACAGGGGTGTCTTTTGTGCGGGATTTTGGTTGAATAGCATGGTGACTTCTTGCCCCCAATCTTGGTAAGTCACCAATTGGTGCAAAGGCAGATAAACATACCAACAGTGATTGCACTAAGCTGGCGGTAGAGACGCCTCACGGCGAACCGCGGTTTAGAAACACTGATGAGAAAAAAACCCTCAAAAATCACGCCGCAATCCTGACACAAATTGTGTAATTCTTCCCCAAAACCGATTCGTTCGGCATCAAATTTCATTATCGAGATGAAACACAAAACGCGCACCAACCAAATTGTCCTCGTTTTTCAATATCAAATCCAAATTCAGAACGTGTCAGTGAAAGAAAGGCGACGAATGAAGTTTTACGAGTTTGGTCGCGTTCTGTGACTGGCAAATGTCATTGTCGAATGGACGTCGTCTATGGATTTATTTGCTCTCAACATAGTGAGAGAGCGTGCTCTATGAAGCCATTACTGGTTGACATTTGGGCAACACCCCCGACAAAATATTTCACTCAAATTATTGCGAACTAATGCCCACGAAGCCGTCCAAGAGAGTCAAAACACAGGGCAGTTTTTCTACACTTGAAAATTTTGCTGCAGCAATCAACGAGAACCAACACTTTCTTTTGTCTTTTCCCCTGGACATTGTAAAAGTCTGTCTCCTCTTCACCCGAGAATCTAATTTCTGAACAACGTAACATGTCCACAAAAGACCGAGCATTGTATCGTATATTTTGGGATCAATCTCGAGGCAAACAGGTGCGGTGGCTTGACACCTCAATTTTTGTCTGCCATTTAATTTTTACTCTGCCAACAATTATGAGTCGATGCACTCAACGCTGTTGAGGTACGGCTGCAGATGCAGCAATGTAATGGCTGAACTGTCCCTATGTGATTCAAACATGAACACATCAAACAAAGGCAAGCTGAAGTCATAAATTTCGGAATGGAATATTTCTGACACAAAAAAGTTTTCTGAAGTGAAGCCTCAATGAGGACCACTTGGAGTCAATGCACCACGATTGGATTCGACGCACTGCCACGTAAATTGTACGCGCAAAGTGACAAAAAACATCTCCGAAATAATCACAATGGGTCACAAAAAATGTGGGTTTTCGACAAATGTTACGAAAACATAAAGCACTGCTTCGTCTTGCACGTTGAAAGGGATGCGGCACAGCAGTGCTGGGCTGTGTTTGATTTTATTTTCACAAAACACTGAATCCACTGAAGTGAAAACTTCGAAGCATTGCTGCTGACGTAAACCAAAGACTTCGAGACTTCATTCGTTTGGAGTGAACCAAATAATCGTTTGCGCACAGATGCTGCCAATGCATGTTTCAGAAAATCAGACAGGCGGCCAAAACTGTTCTGTCCACAAATGCAGGCAGACATAGAAATCATCGTCAATGGCTCAGAAATACCATACACAAACGAAGCACAGCACCTTTTGCTAAGTGTTTGATTAGCATATAAATTATTCAGACTGCATTGGAGAAATAACACTTGCCACCAATTCTATGAGCGCGCAGCACGCAACGACGCCATCAAGAAAATCCATTCTATCCTTCGTAGCAACAGGAAAAGGAAATTATCCAAAGGATTCATCGAAAAAACGTGGTGTGTGTTGCGGAAAAGAGCATGTCTTGCTCATCACATTTTCGTAAATGCAAGTTTACTTTCTCACACACAAACATCCATGGCGACGCGTTGCCAGAAAAGACACGCGCGAAATGTGTCTCCTTCTGTGCGAGATGGTCTCGTCAACTGACGTCGACTTTCTCGTCGCACTTCGCTCACAGTGGATGAGCCCTGACATCATTCCAAAACATTGGGACGTTTGTGGTCCAAAGCTTCAAAACAGTTGTTCAATGCAACTCCCTGATTGATGCAGAGAACATTTCACGTGGATCTTGACCAACGACGAAAGTTTGGAAGCTGAACCAAAACTACACGACCAGCGACTTCCTCGATGTCCTTCTTTCATTTGGAAACACTTTCTGACAATGCGATGACACATTGACTCTGAATTGAACGCAACCACTCATTACAAGAAGCAATACCATAAATCACACCCTTTGATAAAAATTTTTGGGGGCTGAAATGTCAAGAGTTACGACAACGAAGTCTGTGAACAATAATTTTTTTCAAATTTCACTCTCTCTGCCATCACTTTCTCAGACAAGAGAACAAAACAACAAATACATTCCTCGACGAACATTAGACGAACAAGGTGCCGGGTCTGCAAAACCAAAGTGCGCAAACGGCACCAGTGACAAAATGGACTCGGTTGCTGCCACAGCTGTCCAATCTACCTCCTGCGCGCGTGTATGTTTCTGAGGACGAATAAAGCTGACCTTGCGTGAACTTCAGCGCCAATAATCTTGAGCTAAGACCATTAATCATTGACAGAAGAAGGCCAGTCATAGAGCAGTAGATCTGATGCACGAGCTTTTGACTGTGTGGAAAATCCACACTACAAGCAGCATTGAACAGCCAAATCAATGGACACTCAGACTCAGGAACCCCAACTTTGCTTTTCAAAGGAAGCTGTGTGCATTATTTATCGGGTTCATGCCAAACATAAGGATCCTATGTGGGAAATATATCACCTGTCCACTGCAATCGACGGTGGTCTGTGCTCGTTTGCCTTGCAGTGTCTCTCTGCTGGTGCACCTCACACATCGTTCAGTGTTTACGCATCCCAGGTGAGAACCTGTCACCGTCCACTCTTGCAGCGAAGGCACAGACACGGTGGCTTCGTGGTACATGCAGACAGTGGATAGCAGACTCTTCAGTTTGTATCATGACAAAATACTGAACATGAAGGTGTGTGTACGTGCGTGTGTGTAGAGAGGGTCTGGAGCATTTGCGTTGAGCACAGGCAACACGCAGTGCCTCAGACTGAGAAGAGACTGAGCCGGGGAGACAGCGATTCCATCGGGACCAACACTGTGCGGACAGACATGGTCCCTGGCGAACTTTGAAGCCACTACACAACAAAACGAATCAGGCAGTTTCACTGGTGTCGCACTGCTTGAAAATAAATCACAGTCTCCTGGACAAGCCTTCATTCATCTCGAACCCAACTCACAAAAGATGGCTTCGGATTTGGATGATTACAGTAAATGCTGCCAAATGAACTAATTAATCATGTCGGCACAATGCTTTCCATTCACAATTACATCTTCATTAGGGAGCAAAGCAGGCAACTGCCTGCGACAAACACAACTCCTGAGCGAGCGAAATCAACCAGAAAGGCAGCAGCAGTGCACTTCAATTCTCAATTTTTTTATCACCCCCTGGGGTAAACTGTTTTTTCAAATGGTTCACTTGGATTTTCAATTGATTGCTGGAGCACAAAAGAAGCAGTTCTGCATGGAAGAAACACGCTACAAATTGATAGCTAATGTCCATATTTTTGCCCGACAGTAATAATTCCCTGGCGATAGTTGTGAAGAGAAAGGGCACTGGCACGAAATAGCTCGTGAGAAGCTCGTGAGAAGTTTCACTTTGGAATTCAAAACACCTTTGTGCACGCATTTCAGAAGCTAAAAACAGGAGCGCATAAAGAACAACATTTTTATCAAAGAGCAAAACATTTGCTTTGGATTCAGGGCAATTTTTCTTCTGCAAACTGTTTTCTTCTTGTGAGTTCATCTGGATGTCTGGTTAGTTGCAAGCAAGGACCTCGAATGGTCCGTTGCTAGCTTCCACGCAGACGAGTTGGTGGTGAATTGGTGAACAAGGACCTTCCATCGGATCTTGAAGAGCAAAAGCCAAGCAGGTAAAAGACACCTCCCACAAAAAGACAAAAACAGAACAAGAACACGGGAGACCAGAGAGCGCGAGGCGCGTGGCACTCGCTATCTTTTCGACAGTCGGGCCGCGCGCAAGAAATGAGAATACTCCCTTCTGCAAACGAACACTTCCGAGACCGAAAGAATGCTCCCCTGATTCCATTCTTGCTTTTGAAAACAACAATGACGTAGCACTGGTGTGTTACGATTCACGCACAGCGTACACCTCACATACCAGTCCATTTGGGAAAACATCAAACGATTTGTAACATCACAAGCAACTCTTCACTGCGTTGAAGAGCACGGTCTTTCATCTGAGTTTACATTGTGTTTTTCCTCCGGTAAGACACGAAGACCCCCTGGGGCCTTCTTTCCACGGAGATTGACTCAGCGAGCAAAGCCCGGGTTCAAATACGAAACTGTCAAATTTGGTGACAGCGCGAGGTGTGAACTTGCCATCTCAGTTTTCCTGACAGAGGAATATTCGACGATATTCATATTTATTCTGAATTGCCATTCTTTTCCATTTCATCTACTGTTGTGTACGAGGTGGACAATACCTCTGCGAAATGACGATGTTACAAAACGCACATTGATTCGCAACGGAACAATGGCAACCAACGCACACCCTCGCCTGCATGTTGTGGACGCGGGGTCTGCGTGTTGCGGCAATCAGACAATCACACCAAGAGCTCAAAGGTCACAGCAGGCATTGTTTTCACAAAAACTTGTCCAAGCACTTGTTTGCTGGCTGTCAACAGAGAACCAAACTGCAGTGTGGCTTGACAAGAAGATTTTTTGTCGACACATACCTGCAAATCACTCAAGAGTCGTTTTCCACCTGTTTGAACCAAAACTCTTGATTCAATTCAATTTTGTGAGCAACTGTCCACTGACAAAACATCCTCATTCATGAGTGGATCTTGATCAACAGTAACTCCCTAATTTCTTCAAAAAATTTCCCCAAGAAAAGGTTCAAAGAAAACAAGAATTATTGTTCTCTTGATACCACGAGATTCAGCACGTGTGCTCATCATACAAGTTTTGAGGTGTACAAGTGCGGCTGTGTGGCAAGCAGGGGTACAAGGTTCCATCATCAGACTCCAGTTGCTGGAATTTGCGTGTTCTTGCGTCTCCGCGAAGAATTTAACAGGCAGGACCACAACCACTGTCTCCGCCACCAGTGTCTGCAATGACCTGGTGTGTACTCAAGACTCCACCAAAGATCTGATCGTTCCTGTTTGTAGATTCCAGACTGAGTTTCCTCAAGATCTAGATATTTCAAGCAAGGCCAAAACAAATCTTCCTTCACACAAGGGTGGAGGACAAAACTTCGGACAACAGAAATCCCAGGCTTCGCAGATCCTTTCAAACCATGCATCTGAAAGAGGTCGTGCTTTGTTCACTCACCTAGCAATCTCCTGGTTTCTGTCTCGTTCATGTAGAAGTTCAGGTCCCCAGACACATCCTTGAAAACGTACAACAGCCAAAAACATTTTATCACCAAGGAAAACACACCCATTTTCACCGTGTGCAAAAACACTCTTTACTTCGTCTGTCTGGCCTCCCCACTGCAGAGCTGTAGCCTCCAATCACATGTGACCTATTTTGTAGAATTGTTGACAACTGTGTGCCAATCAAATGTAAAATATGAAAATGATCACAAAACAAAATTATTTTGTGGACACAATGAAGTCATTAAAATCTGTTGCAAGTGATTTATCTTCGTTCATGTTAAAACTACTCACTCGAAGATTGGAGAATATTCCATTGAGCGATAATAGAGTATTTAGTGGAGGTACGTATTTTGTACGGAATTTCACATGTTGCTTCTTGTCGTAGTTTCCTTTGTTGTATGATTGGTAATGTTCGCTTAGACTGGTAATGTTCCATTTCTTGGATGTCTGGAAGTCATTTTTGTGTGCGTAATAAGGAATTATAGGGCTCCTCAACACTTCACGTTTTCTTTCCCAAGCGATCCTGAGAAGAAAGCAATGAACATTTTGTGGCAACATTTGCGACAACTAAATTTTTCGGGAGTCAGGCCCTCCCAGGATCTCGTTGAGGTCTGTTAATGTTTGAAGGAACAAGCGGGCGGCGTTCCCTGGTGAAAATGTGACAATTTTGCGGTTTTACAGGTTGAACACCAGAAACCATGACTACCGCGGCCAGACCAACTTTTGAGCCCGCCAGAGGCGGGTCAGGAAAGGGAGAAGGCGATCTCAGCGCTATGTCCAAGCAGTACTCCAGCAGAGATCTTCCCTCACACACACGACTCAAATACAGGTGTTCAAGAAGGACCATTGTCAGTTGTAGAGCCGCGCCTGAATTTTCTTTTGAAGTGTGTTGTTCGAAGTTCCAGTGGCCTTGAATGGTGAGAACTTACCCCAAATTTTTTTGCTTTTGCGCAGGCAAGACGGTCAATCTTCATCCAAGGACCTTCACGGCCGCGACTTCCGCAAAGAACTTGAGGATCGTGAGCGAGCTGCGAGGGACAAAAGAAGTGACAGGTCCAGAGGTTCGTAATTTGTGTGCAGTCCTCTTCGGGTCTTCGAAACTATACAAAGATCACAATTTCCAGAGCATGAAAACACCCTTCCCATGTTGTGTTTCAGTTGCACGCACTCTTTTTCTTTCAATTCGCAGAATCATCCTCCTCCAGCGGCAGCAAACGACCTCGTCTTGATCAGATTCCAGCTGCGAACCTGGATGCTGATGACCCAGTTGACGAGGTAAGATTCTCTTTGTTCGTGCCGAAGGTCATTTGATCAATTCAGTTCCTTTATATCAACGAGGTTTTCCCTTCTTTTCACTCCGTGACGATCAGACAGTTCTGTCACACAGGTCCCTCCTTCCCGCCCTGTCTGACTCAGAGCTCGAAACGTTGTGGGAAAAACTTTCACATCGAAATCTTGTGTCGCAACAAGTCTGCTGCCTACCCCCTCCCATCCTCCGCGCACACACAGAATTGTGCAGCGACAGATCCCCTTCCCCGAAAACAGAAATTGTGCTAAGGGCTCGGCACCACGACAAAGATGCCTTGCACTAGGCAGTCGGTTTTTCGTTTAACATTTTGGAAAAGGAAAAGCTGTCAGCACACGTGTAAAATGAGATCAGTTCAGCAAGCATGAGGGCTGTCTTTTGCCTTTCGAAACGAAGTCACGATACCATTGAATGTCTTGGTTTCATGAAGGTGAAACAGCCTTCAAACAGAATATTCTAACAGCATTGACCTCCGAGCAAATTCCACCTGACGCGGATTTTCTATCGAAGAATTTTCCTTCCAGGAATCAGATTCTGACTCCAGCGACGAAGACGACACTGCAGAGCTTCTTGCCGAGCTGCAGAAAATAAAAAAGGAGCGCGTGGCGGAACAAGCCAAAAAGGTAGGGTATGTTCACACAAACGAGAGTGGGCATTGATTTCCAAGCCTGGGTCCAGTGAAGTTCCTGTTTCGTACCTGTTGTGAAGAAAGTGCATCTTGCCAAAAATAAAGCGTTGCTTCCCTGTGTATTCAGGAGGCGGAACGGAAGGCGGAAGAAGAGCGAATAAGGATGGAGAACATCATTCGAGGAAACCCTCTCATCAACGGAGCTGAAGGAAAAGCCACCACCGACTTCAAAGTGAAACGAAGGTTCGTTCCTACGTTTTTGACTCCACTTGGTCGATTCTGGACAAGATGTTGAAATGTAATTGTTTCATTGAACGACTCCTCACTTGCTGTCGCTTTCAGATGGGACGATGATGTCGTTTTCAAGAACTGCGCTCGAGGAGAGTCCAAAAAGTCCAATTTCATCAATGACACGTTACGATCAGAATTCCACAGGAAGTTTATGGAGAAATATGTCAAGTGAAACACCATCAACGCCTGTAGATTCAGAACACAACTGTACATTGATGTGGGTCGAATGTTGCGTGCGTCAATTGTGGCGTTGTATGCTGAAATTCCATTCCAAAAGATACGAAAATATCTACACAATGGGACAAAGGTTGGAAGTTTTCGAGAGCGTTTTTCACACAAATTTTGTGTCGTGGATGAGTTTCAGTTCCAAAGTTTGCGTGGATGTCAGTAGTTTGAAAACAAACACAGCACATTGACGCCACCTCTCAGTGTGCGAAACTCTCAGTGTACGAAACGACAGTGCACAGTGACATCTCGAAATGTTTGCAACATTTCTTTGTTTCCTTTTTCTGTGTACAAATTCCGTAACAGTCATCGACTGTCATTTCACCTACGCAAGGACATTTTTGTGTAAATTCGGAAAGAAAACCGTCAAAACGTGCGAAGGTCATGAAATGTGTTCGTGGAAATAAACGATTTTATTGGCTGAGAAGACAACATTGGAGAATCGCGTGGATGTCATCACATTTTATGTTAGAATGTCGTTTGCCAATCAGTTTCATCCTGCGCAAAAGAAACAAGCCGGACGGTGCTCGCATCGCCTTGAATGACCCACTCAAAACGTTAGGAGTCGTCGACTTGAGCATCGGTACTCGGAGCTTTGGGCTCATCATCTCTTTGAGCACCTCCAGCTGCACCCGCTTCGTCTTGCTCACGTTCGGGACTTCGCTGTTCAACCAACACAGCGTCGTCAGTGTTTTCCGGTTCTTGTTTGAAACTCGTTTCCAGCTTGGTTTTGTTGGTGCCAGCGTCTCCATCGCTATCACAAGCGTCTCGCGGAGTCTGGTTCTCCTCGTTTGGGCTTGGCGTTGCCTCCTCCCTGGGACTTGGAGTCGTCTGCTCCCTCGTTGCCCTGTCGGCCCGCCTGGGCTCGTCCCGCTGACCTGACGCCGATTTTTGCTGCTGCGCCCGCCTCGCTGCCCCAGGGACGTAGATCGCTCGCTCAGGTCGGTCCTACAATCGTCATTGTACGTACATTTCAAGAGGGAAGCGCTCCTGCCTCAAGTATTTGAAAGTGTGTCACAATCGTGACCAGTCAAAATTTTGTTTTGAAACTTTGGAATCTTCGCATTTCAAGAATATTTCAACTTGAAATTTAGGTCTCAAATTTGTAGCGCAAGTCGAAACTGTTCAATCAACTGACCTTGTTTCTAATCCTCTCCTTTCGAATTCTTTCTTTCTTCTCCATCGCCGTTTCTTCTCGATCTTCCTCATCCTTTGTTCTGTCCTGAGAGCGTTTACTCTCACCGTCATTTCTGTCCCTGTCGCTGTACCCACGACCTTTGCCATTGTTGCTTTCCTTCTCTCTCTCTTTTTTCAGCTCTTTCTCTCGTTCGCGTGCTTTCTTGGAAAATCTAAGCTCTGGTTCTTTTTTCCCATCTCTGTCGTCTCGTCTATCTCTTTGCTGTTTCGCACTTTCGTATCTCCGCGTGGTGTTTTTCGGTTTCTCCTTGCTGCCTCTTTCGCCTGCATCTTTCTTGGGATTGTCCTTGTCGTCATCTTTCCTCGCATAACTGGGAACCCTGAAAATGTTCAACAAAGTCCTGGCTTGAGACAGTGCCTGACGCATCAGTTGCAAATCGAACAAAATTACCCCAGCGGTAAAACAACGTCCAAGAAACGAGAACAACTTATCAGTGTGGACACACGCCAATCCCTGTTGGAATCTATCACCCGTCCATACCCAAAGTCCCTGTGCAGGGCGAAATTTTTCAAAGTCCAACTTGTGCTCCTGAATCCAAGTTTCTTTTGGTGGTGGTTTGGGGGGGGGGGGGGTCCAGAGCCTTGAGTTTTATTTCTGGGGGTGGGGATCATCCTGGGCCAAACCAAGATCAGGATGATCCCAAATATTTCGGGTCACAGTGATCCTTGCTTCAAAGTAGGGAGGGCGGCAATCTAAAAATTTACGATCACCTCTGTATTTGGACAAGGGAAGGACCACCTGGACAGGTCCCGTGAGCTCAAATTCTCGTGCATTCGTAACCCTTCATTCAATAACTCTGTAAATATTACTTTTCAACACAAGACCGTTATTACAACTGCAAAAAATAATTGCAGAAGATTATTCTTGTGTTTGAATTTTATTCATTGTGAAACACCACAGTATCGACATCAGGCTCACCACTCTGATTCGTCCACTGCAGTCACGACCAGACTTTCAAGCAGAAATATCAGCCGCTTTCAGCGTACATCGGCTGTATGCAACGTCATCTGACCAGAAATTGCCAGTTACAAGGAAATTTCCCTACACTAATATTTCCTTGCATGGGAGGAGGGGGATTGGAGAGAAATTTCTCTCCAAGGGGGTTACAGGGAAATTTCCCTCCAACCTTTGCAGGGAAATTTCCTTGTACATGGGGGGTGGAGGGAAATTTCCTTGTACATGGGGGGTGGAGGGAAATTTCCCTCCAGGGGGGTTACAGGGAATTTTCCCTCCAACCCTTGCAGGGAAATTTCCTTGCAAGGGGGGGGGGGGGCGTTGGGGGGAAATTTCCATCAAAGCCCCCTGCTCTCGCCCCAGGCAGTCAGTCACAGTAGAAACAGTATCAGCGCTGCGGCTGATAAACATCAATTTTGGTACGGGATGAAAGATATTTTCAAAAGATGAAAATCGCACAAACCTTTCTTCGTCGTCAAGATATTTATTTTCAGCATCTCTGTTCTTTGCACGTTCTCGTTCTTTTTCCCTGCATGCAAAAGGTGTTATCATTTAGACTTGACCAATTCCACGCCTTGACCTGCACAGTCCATTGTCACGAACAACATATCAATTTCACAAATCACAGCCTCACATCACCTTTTCCTTTCAGCTTCCTTTTCTCTCCATGTTTTTGGCCTGTTCGATCTTTCCTCCATCTGGTTGGAATGATTCTTGTTTCCGCCTTCCTGCTCGCCATCTCTCTCGGTGTTTTTCAAAAGCTGCATATAGAATTTCTTTCGACAAACGACCATTGACAAAGGTCGTCTGCCACACGTTCCTAACATTTTACGCGCCAAGCATGCGACACCGAAAACAAACGGTAAGATGTCTCTCCACGCGCAACAAGTCTGAACAAAACAGAAGAAATGGTCAGTGTTCGTTCGGCTGACCTTGAATTGCGGCACACCATCGCCGCTGTCCTGTCTGTCTCTCTCTCGGTCGCGCTCCTTTTCTCTTCCTCTTTCCCTCTCTCGCTCCCTTCGTTTCCGTCGTTCCTCTTCCCTCTGCTTCCTTCGGTCTATCTCTCTCCTCTTCCTCTCGTCTCGTGCTTTCTGCATTGTAAATGTTTGTCCCTTCGGCGACTTCAATAGCTCTATTTCCTCACACCATTGTGTGAAATTGTCAAATGACATTCGACACGTCAACTTGGTTTGTTGTGCAAATGGAGCAAACCTCCCAGAAATCAAAAGAGCTGGGCACCTGAACAGCAAGCTTGACTGATAATTTCAGAAATGTGTTTTTTTTTTTTTGTGGCCAGCTTGCTACGGTTACCGTGCAACGACTGAGCACTTTCCACCAAGGTTGCAAACCCACAGTGCGCTATTTGTGCAACACTGATTGAAATGCTCGTGTTTTTTCAGTGAAGAAAAAACTGTCGCACACCCCCTTTCACCAAGACCAGCAAAGAGCAACACAAATGCAAGAAACACAAACTGTGATACTTCGGTAATTTGGTCAGTTTTTCGTTTGTCGCGCTCATAGTTTATGTTATATTCTATCGCTGCAGCGTTGAATCTGTAGTTCTTGAAGAAAAAGACGCGAAAATATCAGAATGCAATTTGACACTCGACAAAATTTGCAGACTTTTCGTGCAGTGAGCCACAACACGGCCACACTGTTCATGAACTGTTTGTATGAGAAAATTAAACCGCTTCCGTACTTGTATGGCCACTCGTTTGTCTTCTTTCTTTCGCTTTATGTAATCTAAGAGAGGTGTAGTTTGCCTCGGTCCTTTGCTGTCTGCAAACAAAACCGTTCAATTGTGAAACCAACGGAGTTGTGCACCGTTCTCAGGAGCAAGATGCCCAGAACACAGAAATAACGTTTGTGCAAAAGCTTGCGTCTCGGTATATCGAGAGACTTGACCCGAAGACAACGCGCCAGATCTTCAAAAAGGACAAAACACTCCCGAACTGAGAGATACCAGCCACTTGTCTCTGTCTTCTACTATGCACACATCATTCTTACATTTTTCCTGGTAGTGGGTACTTGTGGAAGACAACACAAAAGATCACCCTTGTCTCTCTCTCGTTGCTCTATTTCTTCCAAGAAGGATTCTGGCGTGGCTGCTGGAGCTGTTTCTGGGTTTTCCAGTTGCTCCAAGAACTTGTTGTAGTCGTTGTCTGGAAATGTAAATTTTTAGCCTTCTGTCTGAAAGCGTGCAAGCACACTGGTCTTGAATCAAGCACAACTCAAAGGCATCAACGAATCACAAGACCACAATTTTTTTTGGTAGAAAATCAGTCGCGTGCCATTCAAATTTCCTACCAGTCTCTGCTCGTTTCAAAAGCAACCGAGTTGGGTCAGGGGTAAAGCCACCAAATTTTGTTCACATTGGCCAGACGCACTCAGGTCGGGGGGGGGGGGGGGGCAAAAAAATGAGTACCCAAACAAAGTCAGGGGGCGGGAAAAAAAACAAAGTTGATTTCATTTGGGGGTTAAGTAATGAAATTGTTTTTTTTGGGGTTAAAAAAAAAA
>JAAUXT010005594.1_pt1 | contig 12611 bp, 11 predicted proteins | sample 7278171 | NCBI WGS metagenome assembly JAAUXT01 (sample SAMN14350112, study PRJNA611818) | marine sediment metagenome | isolation source: surface marine sediment (1.8m) | place: French Polynesia: Moorea | collected 2018-08
CCCCCCCCCCCCCCCCCGCCCCCCCCCACCTTTTAGGTTTTAGTTTGCCTGTGCAAAAGATCTGTTTCGAGCAATGGCCAAATATCACAAAAACGCGTGTCATTTCTTGCAGAATAAAATCATGTCTGGCTTTCTGGTTGAGATTGTCAGCATGTCTGTCTTTGCGGGAAGTCTTCCCTGTGGTTTGCAGGTTTCTGCGATGAGGAGTTGTTGAATCGCTGGAACCACCGAAGATTATGGCACTTTTCCTGAGACAAGATCTTGGAGTGAAAATTCAAAACACATTTCATTGACCAGTTGCGTTCCAGCCGAAAATGTGGCCATTGGAGTAGAGTTGAGCAGGTTCCCCCAGTTGGCAAAAACCACGAGCGAACTTCCTGTTTTCTTCAGGCATTGAGTACCAACACTTTTGCCCAATCTGTGACCTCGAATCTCCAAATTTGGGAAGCCCTTGAATGTCGCACAATCATCGTGACGAAAAGTTGTCAAGTTGTCACACTTGTCTAAAAAGTTGCAGTTTCAACCCAGGTCGAACCCCATCCTGCTCTTGTTGCATGCCGTGAGTTTCACACGACAAAATTATGGTGTCTTGCCCACGCATTCAATTTTGCTGTCCAATGTTTGCGACTTCCAAACCCTCAGTGTGAAACGGTCGTCCAATGTAACACACACCTGTCAATCTTTTGACAGCCAAACACTTTGAACTGTTGGATTTCAGTGCTATCATTTCACAGCAGTGATGCCAACAATGATGAAACGGCAATGAGCGACAAAACCCTTTTTCCCTATTTGTTCAAAATTCATGTCACATGGGCAAGGAAAAAAACTTGGTTTCCATAAATAGAAGTGCGTCTCATGAACTCGCTGCTGTCACACGGGGCTTGTGGATGATTCACGTCCTACACCCGGGCATTTCTGGGGACATTGCTCTCGGGACATGTAAGTTGTTGTGTTCCAAGCCACTGTAGTTCACTCGAAGACTGTAATTGAGAGATGAGTGAATAAGAACAATCCAATGGGCTAATGTTGGACTTGTGGTGCTGCTGGAGGAAGGAAGAATGAACGTGTTGTGAAAGCGTATTGAGGAAATGTGAACACAACAGGAAGTCAGAAACGCAAACTTTTTGGAGCTCTTATTTACGTTCCACACAATCTTCTCAGATGTTGGAGTCAGTGATATCGTTGTCCGAGGCAGACAACACGAACAACAACGCCTCCCTGGGCTACGACCTGGACGTGACGCCGCCGTCGCCACCGCACGAGGCCCCCGCCGCCACCAAGCCCCGCGTCCCGCCGCGCCCCGCGCCCCGCTTCACCAAGAACCCGAACCGAGCCGCCGCCAATGCACAGCACGTCAAACCGAAGCACGCCACCCAAGACCAGCAGGACGAGGAAACTCCACAGTCAAGACACACATCTACAATCTATAGTCAGGAGAACAATGTTGATGCAAACCACGAACAGTTGTCGCTGGCGCGCAAGCACGATCGACCCATCTATGTGGCGAGAGCGAGCTACAGGTAAGGAATATTTACGTCGTTTATCACCTTTGGGATATATGAAACATAACTTTAGGTCTTCTCCGTGAAATTTCATGCATGAACAACTGTGCTGTGCACACAGGCAAAAATGTACAGTTGAAAAGGACGTCACCAAAAAGGGTAGACAAACAACCACAAAACCCACATGGCATGCCATGTGTCACGAACTGAGGACGCTTCAAATTTCTGTTGCCGGTGGTATCCGTGAAGGACAGGCCCAGAAGCCTCGTTGAGGCCTGATCACTCTATGACACGTTTTTATATAAATTGTGATCTCACAGCGCCACGAGGTGCATGGACTTCTTTGGGTTCAGGTTGCAAAGCCAACTCTTGGGTTCACCACCACAGACTCAGGGACCATAACTGGTCACGAATCGAAAGCCATTTGGAAGAAATGCCCTGAAGGGGAAAAAGCGATCTGCCCTTTCTTCTTTTGTCTGTTTTTGTCATCCTGAGTTTTTGGAAATTTTTCTTTTGTCTTGGAGACAACTTTCTTTGTCTTGGAAACAACTTTCTTTGTCTTGGAGACAAACTTGAAGAGTTCTCTGCCTTTTCAAATTTGATTGCACACCTGGAGTCTTCCGGCCAGGGGCCCCCCTTTCCTGCTCGACTCCTCGATGAATTCATGCAAGGTGTGCACAAGAACGAAAAGGATCAGAACAGAGATGGAAGTCCAGGCAAAGCTCTAATCAGGAGGAAAATCGTGACATTGGCATTTATTTGTGAGACTGCATCACAATCAAAACAAATCACAGGCGTCAATACCTCCTCGCATTGCAGGGCGTGTCAGTCCACTGAAGTGGACTTGATCGCGGATGAGCTGGTCATCGTGCTTGAGAAGTCGGGTGAAGGGTGGTGGTACGTAAAGGCGCAGAGTGGGCTGGGCTGGGCACCAAACCACTTCCTCAAGGTGCCCACCAGCCTGATGGACGAAAACCCACAGGTCAGTTGTAATTGCGCAGTCGTCGTTGAGGCTTTCTCACTGCTCGCAAGCGGGTACCAACAAGCAACGAACACCAACAAAATTTCCGAAAAGCCCGTCTGCGTTTGTTCTAACTGCATGCTCACTTTGTAGCTGGCGGAGGAGAAGCAGACACAACAGCTGGAAGAGCTGCACGTCCCACAGATCCCAAAGAGCACCTGCTCTGCCGCACAGAAGCAGGACCAGCATGCTCCAAAGCACACCGTGCGCCACGTCGTGCGCGGCAGGCCGACTCTCTTCCGGGAGGGCGCTCCGGTGGCGTCCGAGCCTGCGCTTTTCAGGCGCGACTCCAGCGACGATGAAGACACTAACATCGGGAAGAGCGTCAGTGACCTGAGGCGCATGTTCAACAAGATATAGATGAAACACTTGCATGCGCTGTGCAGGAGCCCGGTCACAAACAAACGGTTGTGTTCGAATTAATTTTTCAGCAACAAAACTCACAAAGAACAGTGTGCAATGGCTTGCTGGGGACAACTCACCTGGGCTGTCTCTCAAGGCCCACAAGTATTCAGTGTACAACAACAAACATCAAGAGTCTTTTGAATGGACACAGCGAGCTGCGGACACGCTTCCCATTTTGATCCACGGTGTCATTTTGGACTTGGCATCCTGATGCGCTCTGCATGGGCGCTGTGGTGCCTTTGGATGGCAAACGAACCTGGCCCGACACAAGCACTGAAGGACAAGAGATTTTCTTGCGAGACATTGGAGGCACAAAACGTGTGCTGCCACCCACAAAGGTTGGCAAGTTGTACGAGTGCAAGCATCATGTGGACATACCTATGTGGAAAAGGTCAAAGGAATTTTGCAAATCGTGTATCTTTGCGACACAGGTCACCAAACACTTTGCATACTTGAGTCTGCTTCATCTGACGGCAGTTTGAAACAAAAAGCACAGTGTTGAGTCTGTCGGAAAAGGAATATCTTGTGGTCGTCAAAATGTTTCCCTGTCTTTCAGCGCTTTCTTGTCAGGTCGTGTTCAAACGCGTCGAATTCAGCCAGGTCAAGTGCAAAACGATGCCAAAGTGTCATTGGTCTACAAGGTCAATACGACAAGAACGCCATGCATTCCGATGCATCAGAAAAGAACTTCAAATCAGAGACATGCACTGTTGTACAAACTTATTTCAGAGTGAGCTAAAGGTTTCTCACAACAGCTTCAAACGGGCTGTTTTTGGCACTTTCACATGTACTCGAAGAACAAATGTAACTTTATTGAAGCAATACGTACGTACTTGGTGCTTTACAACACTCTGTGGAGTGGAAAGTCTTTCTCGTTTTGACGTCCTTGTACATGAATGAATGTAACAAGTTTCTAACTGCGATTACAAGACTATGCTGCAGTTATAATTTCTGCAACACGTTTTAAATTTTACAGTATTTGTATAGTGGATGCAGTCTGTTGTTTGACAACAAAACATGCAAAAAGAAAACACGGTTTAAATCCCTCAATTGCGTCTCTCTTTTGTTCCCGTGAGGAATTTCGACGCGAATGCGGCAGCTTCATTGTCCGCACGTGTATGTTTGCTCGACAAATATCTCCTATTTATGCTTTTCTCTCGTATTTTTAGGACACATGCTGCATGCAACGTGTACAAAGGATCATTAGCTGCTTCATACACAGCTTTGAATGTGTTCCTGTAACTTTTCTGAAGATTCGGTACGCACATCAAAATTCCTCATGTCTCTCGCGACGTTGAGCGCAATTGCTCTGAGCGCGTCAGTTGTTTTGACCTGTGCATTGATCGGTTATTTCAGAGGTAAGTTTCCTCAAACTTTCCACAGAGGAATTTTTTTTTCAAATTCTTGCTTCCTTTGATTCGATTTGGGATGGTCCGATCTTTGTGAAAATTTCCGATGTTCTGAGTCGTGACTCATCACAAACAAGAGATGAGAGATCAAAAGTGCCCGACCTCTGACAACACTTGATATCTTCCACGGCTGAAGTTTTTGACTCCCAAGAAATGTCCTGAGGGTTCAACACATTTTCCCCACAAGAAAGGCAGAGCTTTGATCACAGGATTGATTTGATGGGCCGGAGCTGGACCTGCTTCATCTTGAGGTGTCCTGCCCATGCAGGAGGTACGACCTGCCTCACTGATGTAGGTCCCACCCCACGCAACACGAACCTCTGGTGTGCCCTTCCAGGGACGGCAGCACCAACCACACTTTGAAGTGGGTGTCAGGGTGGAGCCTGCTTCATCTTGAGACAGGCCCCCACGGGAAGGACAACAGGTCCCAACATGGAGGAAATGTCTCAAGGCTTGTCAGTACACGGATAAACTCGCGCCTTCAGTGCACCACCAGAAAATATTCCCTCAACATTTCTGATCATCAAAAAAAAAAAAAAAAAAAAGTGCTGATCCCCCTTCCCTGGGCATGTTTCTTTGGAGTAAATACCGGTGATATACCAATTTTTTTTGTTCAAAATCCCTTCTGTTCAGCAATGATTCCTGAACATTCTCTTCACAATTCACGAAACAAAGTGCGCCGCCCCCCGCCACACACACGGCTCCAAGCTGGCCTGACAATAGAAATGTCCAACAAACAGAACAGCACCACATCCAGTGACTGCACTCAGCGCGCAATCACGTTTCAAAGAATCAAAGACCCAAGTCAAACAGAACCATCTCTCTTCAGAGACGTCCGTCCCTCAAGTCCCTCACACGAAGAAGCGCGTTGCGCGCGGCGGCAGGAGGCGCGAGGACGACGCGCTGCTCGAGTACACGAGCGCCAACTCGCTGCGCCTGCATCCCGCGCAGGAGCAGCTCATCAAGGTGCGCACCATGGCACATGCTGGACTGCACTGGCCTGCAGAAAAGAAATCAACTCTCATGCGTGTCCTCTGAATTCCAGGTTACTACGGCACATCCAAGGCAGTTGAAAATGCCCTCCCCAGATGTGATCCAACTGATATGTAACTTACTGAGGACTATCTCTGGCAGAAAAACGATAAACATTGGTGAGTGTTACGTTGAACAAATGTTTTCAGCTTTGTCTCTGCAAGAAGAAAACAACACCCCTCCTCTCCAAAGCTTGTTTTGCAATTTTGGTCAGGCGTGTACACAGGCTACAGTGCGATGTCTGTTGCCCTCGTGTTGCCGGAGGAAGGTCGGGTTGTGGCCTGTGACGTCCGCAGTGAGTTCCCCAACATCGGACGCCCGTGCTGGAAACAGGCCGAAGTGTCGCACAAAATCGACCTGCGCATCGCTCCAGCAGAAGACACGCTCCGTGAGTGACTTCACCCGCCACACAACGTATCAGCGCCGAACGTGAAGTCAGTTATCTTTGATTGGATTTAACTCCCCTACATTTCTTGCAGTGACCTTCCAAGGCATCGCCAAACTGACCACACACACACACAATAATTCAGCCAATTTGCCAAATATCTTGGAAACACTGTCAGTTCAATGGTTTTGACGTGAATTAGATTCTGAACGGCCGTTCTTTTCTATTCTCATTGAGCAGAGTCGCTGTTAGACGACGGAGAGGCGGGCACTTTTGACTTCGCATTCATTGACGCCGACCAGACTCGCTACATTCTGTACTACGAGCTGTGCGTGCAGCTCGTCAGACCGAGAGGCATCATCGCTGTCGACCACGCAAGTATTCGTCCACTTCCATTTACACTGCCCCCTGACTCCACGTTGACCTGAGCTGATATTGTCATGAACTGAAGCACCTTCCCTGCAGGTGCTGTGGGGCGGATTCGTGGTCGAGCCGGAGCGCACCGACGAGTACACGGACGCTGTTCGCGCCTTCAACGCGCACGTGGCGCAGGACGCGCGCGTCTCCGTCAGCATGATGCGCGTCGGCGACGGCCTCAGTCTCATCTTCAAGCGGTAGGCATCGCAAAGTCGATACTCGAGCCGTGCCAGCAGGAACTGCATCAAAGTACTGAGCGTTGGAACAATTCGAACTCGTCCGATTCAAGGAAAACCTGCTGACCACAGACAATGGTTTTGTTCACTTCCAATGCGATCACTGGCTGAATATCCGTCCGAAGAAAGGTGTCCAAACGCAGCACTGCAGTCGAGTGCAACGTGCAGTTCTGAAGTCTTCGAAAGAAGGGAGTTGCCAGGATCGACCACACAGCGAGATCTGCGAAACTGCAGGATTGAATGCCACAAAGACAACTAACAAGCTGTCTTCTCCAATTTTAACCAGCTTTATCAGTCGTTATAAATACACGTAATGAAATTTTCACTGACGTTTTGATACAGAAAAATAGCACGTTATTATCAACCTTCCTGTGAATGAAGACCAATATCGCAAAGGAAATCCGATCAACAAATTACAGAACACAATTGCACTTACACCGCTCGATCGGTATGAAGAGCAAATGGCAATCTTTGTACAGGTAATCACAGTTCTACACCTCCCCTTGACTTGCACCCGTGAAACAACGTCATCCACCGTGGAACCGATTCAATTCTAACCTACTCACATTTGGCACATGACATCAATCAATCGTTCTCTGTGTCGCTCACGTCGTTGCTATAGACACCGAGTCGACGCGGAATTCGTTTGTGTCAGTACGCTGACAACTTGTGACAATCGTTTCCTTTCTCATCTCCGCATCAGACTGGTATACAATCTTTTTCTCCTGACTCGGCAAGATGACGACGTCCACGTGTGAAGAAAAGGGGCAGTTGATGCTTTTGAAAAGCACAAATAAATCACCACACAAGTCTGAGTGTCGTGGGTCACCAAATCACATTTCAAGCGGTTGGGTCACGTTCACTTGCGCGTTTCATCTGACTTCCAACATTTGAGTCGTCCGCAAGTTTGAAACACTTGCGCTCGTCGACTTGTACATTGGAGAGAACACGCGGCACGAATATTTGGTTCGTCCTCTAACATTGTTGCATCGATTGACAGGAGAGACTCTCCGAATTTCAGTGACCCACACGCCAACAATAAATACGCAATTGATACAACGGGGTGCAGTGCACTGTCGGCCAATAAATCTTCGAACCAAATGGGAAAAACAAAACAAGCGGCTGTTTGCAAGAAATCACTTGCCGACTGCCAAACAAACAGTGGTACCAAATCTGCGAAAGCACTTCTACCCAAAACTCGGCAAAATCTGACGTCTTCTCATATCTTCTGTGACTTCGCCAGATTCCAGCCCCCAAAAAATGGCGTTCAAAAACGACCTTCAATTCCAACCACACCGTGACAGAATGAACCAGAAAATGGGTCACGTTCACTTGCGAGAATAAACGAGCTACGTTTTCACTCTGTGGCACAATTCATGCTGACAATTTTGAAATCTCACCGCACATGAAAGGCTGTTTGCTTTCACATGACAGTAATTCTTTTTTCTCGCGACAGCAACCAAAGTGAATATTTCTTTGAATCAAAACACACATCTTGTCTGGTTCGCTTACAGAGATCAGTTGGCACCCATCAAGGCATGTCTGTGCGAAACTGCCCCGACCGTTGTGAGCAAATTCAGCGCGATTCGTGACGAACAGGGGAGAGGAAAGCAAATGACAAGGCAGGAGAAAAAAAATATGACCGTCAACAAAAGAGGCAGAAACTATTCAGTTGATGTTAGTGTTTTGCAACGGAGGAGGAAGGCGGTTCCTTGTTGTTAGCTTTACTTGATTCTAGATGGTTGACCATATTGCGCTGCCGCGCCGCCGCCTTGTCACTGACGGCGTTCCGTCCGACGTTGTTGACATGGTCGACGCCACCACTCGGGGGCGGCGGCTGCAGCGGGTCTCCCCCTGGGTCCGACTCGGCGCCCGAACTGCTCGAAGAGGCGTCGCTGTCGTCGAGTCGCAGACCTTCGGCAAGCGTTGACAGCAGCAGCTCCTGCACAAAGAGGCCGCGGTCGGCGCGCTCCACGTCGGCGGCCTGCTGTTGCGCTTCGGACAGCTCCTCATCCGCACACCTGCAACAACGCTCTGCACTGCACTCTCGCCGTCGACCACATCTTGAATCAGCAATGCACCCAATTTGCCATTTTTGTTCTGTCGTCCAACGTGCAAGAAACATGAGACCAGAAAGAACATACGCGCCGTCTTTTTCTTCTCTTGGACCCCGAAAGCTGAAGGAGAGGGGAAGCGAGGGGGATTCAAAAGGGAAGCTGAATTTGAGGCGAACTGTTTCTGGTGGTGTTTATATCCTGAAACAGTTGAGCTGTGTCATCTTTTGGAGAGAAGGGAAAAGCGGGACGACGGTGGGGCGTGGCTTCGTATCGTGGAAACAAATTATGATTTATGATGAACGTATTACACATGATTTCTATCTGGAAGTTTTTGTTGACCAAGCAAGGAGAGAAGGGGAGGGGTGTTCACTACGAAGGCAAATTTTTGAAGGAGACTTGTTTCAATTAATTTTCCCAGGGTGAATATTACGGAAGAAGCAGCTTCAGAACAGAAGGACGAACGAACTTTTGCAGTTTTGCGCAGAGTCAGCCAGCATTACACATTTACACACACACACACACACACACACACACACACACACACACACAAATTCACGAATGACTATGCCAAAAGCCGACAGACCTTGACAGCAGGAACTGAGAATTGGCGCTGTTGCTGGTGCTCGACATTGACGCGCCGGCGATGTCGACGAGCGTGGCCGCTTGTGACACGACCTGCGCCGCCGTCGGGCCGCCGCTGCCAGCCGCACCTGCGGGCGGTTTACTGGTCGTCGGCTCGGGCTGCCGCCTCGGTATGCGTTCAAGTTGTTGCCTGCAGTGACAAAACGACATGTTGTGGACCACAGTTTCCAACTGAAGACAATTTCAGGTGCAAGTCAGCAACAATCAAGAACACTCACTTGAAAACAATTGGAATTAAAAGGAAGAATGACTCTTGTTGAATATCACCCGTCGCAAAACTGTTTTCCTTTTGAGAAATTTGACCAATATCAAACGATACCTTGTTGACTGAAGCTGCATCTCAAGCTGCTGTAGTTGAGATGACACCGTTTGTGCTGCTGCTGCCCGGCTGTTGCGAACACTCGACAACTGAGACAGCAATTCTGCAACAAGAAAGCCACCCTACCTCAGTGCGACAAATACTCGTACACACCACTGGCTTGTCACCGGTGAAGTGTTCATCACCTGCACCTTGAACCGACGAGAAAGCGCCGAAGCTCACCAATGACAGTTACTGTGTCCGGACGAGTATTTTTTCTGTCTGAAAAACGCCTGAATTGTCTTGCAGAGACGTAGTCTCTTGAAGCGTGTCCTAGATTTGTTGTGGTCATCAAACAACTTGTTGACTGCGCAAAAGCTTGAGTAGGAATCCGTGGCAACCACCACTCATCTGTGAAGCTTGACGAGGGTGAGAATTTGCATGTTCAGCGTCGAGCTACGCGTGATTGGTTTGAGACAACAGCAGACAGGCAGTCTTCTGTCCTTCGTAGAGTCTCAAGGACACGCAAATTCCGATAACGCCGCAGGGGGTGAAACCAAAGGGACTACGGACATAAAATCTGCAGCATCCACCATATAGCAGGAAAATTCAAACTGCTGAGAACTCACATTGAAAGCTTCTTGCTACGCACCGGCAATGGGGTCCATCGTGGCCTCCCTGCTGCTGGGTGACAGCCCCGACAGCGCCGAGCCAGCTGCTGACTGAAAGTGCATGTTGCGGCTGCGCGCACGAGTCGAGCCCCCGACGCCCCGGCCCGGGTGCGGGATTCTGCGCACGTGTCTGATGCCGCTCACCGGTTCGTCCTGCTGCCTCGGGGTCAAGGATTCCAACTGTGACCGACAATTCTCGGGTCGCCCTCCATTTAGCACCAGACGACCATTTGGCAACAAGAAAAGGACGCTGGACTTTACCGTTTGTTACCAGACTGTATGATTCTTGGTCATGTTTGAGAAGGATACAAATTCTCTCGGCGCTCTGTGTTCCAAGGTCAAGTGAGCAGTGAAATCGTCCGTCACGTGGTTCGGGTCTCCGCCCGGCTGCGCTGCACACACCGGACACACCTGCAAGAGAATCGTAACGATCTCTAAACATCACACAATGAGCCCAGAAACCAAGAGCAAGCAAGAACCCAATGCCAAATTCAATCGAACAAGACAAGAAATTAGAAAGAGCGCGATCTCTCGTGGCGCGTTGCCAAAACTTTTTTCAACATTTTTCGAAAAAGTTGTCTGCGAAATTTGCTGGTTCCCAAAATTTGCTCGTTCAAAAGTGGCGAGTACCAGCAATATTACTCAGAAAGAGGCGAGGAACTTTCTGTGAGCACGTTTTAAACTTGCTTGCTTGCTTGCCCCTGCCTTACCCCCTTGGGACTTTAAACAACCAATGACGTTCAAAACCAAACGAGTCAAAAATGCTCAGAAATAATTCCTGATCACTGACAATCTCAGAACCAACAGCATTACAGCAAGCGAACCAACTACGAAGGTAATACTAAAAGTCTTTTCCGTCATGTTCAGCACCTTGCTGCAATCAGGCTTTGTGCTCGTCTGCCAAAGCATTGTTCTCTGTAGTCAAGAGTAGTTCGAGCGCTGAACATGACGGAAAAGACTTTTAGTATTACCTTCGTACAACTGGTTTTCTTGTTGTTTTTTTTTTTTTTTGGTATTTTTTCGGGGAGGGGGGGGGGTCCCCGAGGTCTCTGACACAAATTTGTCAGGGAAGCACGGTGCATGTGGTCTGGCAGACAAACCCACCCAAGTAAAACCCGTCTCTTTGGCCTCCACAGCAAAGTTGTTTTGTGAGGGCTGGGGAGATTTGGTGACGAATCACCCAAATGAGGTTTTAAGTGTTGTCCTGTCTGCAAATTGCTTTTGCAAATTTTGTGTGTGTGTGTGTGTGTGTGTGTGTGTGTAGTGTGTGTCAGATTCTCTCTCTTCATGATCACGGACAGCATTTCTTTTTCAGGTGAGGACCTTGTCTGCATGCAGCAAAATTTGTCCCGCAAACCTGGACTGCCTGCCTGAGCACCAGGACACACACACACACACACACCTCTGGACACTTCGGGGCTCATCACAGTGTCCTTTGGATTCCCTGTCCACAAGAAGGAAGACCACACTCAAAGTACACAAAACAACCGTTCTCCATTCGGATCGAGCGGTTGTACAAAATTGTGGTCAGAACAAGAAACTTACCACTTCAATGGACGTATCAGGATGCTCAGCAGTCACGTGTTCCTGAAGACTCGTCTCTGTGAAGCCCATTTTCCCACAGAAAGGGCATGTGTACGCCTGCGGCTGTTCCGCCGAAAACGCTTCTCCCCCGTAGTACATGTCTGAAGTGAGAAATGTACTGAAAGACGAATTGCAGTGCATGTCACACAAAATTTTGTGTGGACTTACTTTCCCAAGAACTTGCAGCGAGCAAACGAACAAACCATTGACTGGCCACTTTGTGTTGAGAATCAATTTCAGCAAAATGTACCCACAAATGGTGCCCCCCCCCCCCCAAGTAAATTTCGCACGTTCAAACTACCGGTATTCTCTTCGGCCTTTTCGTTTCACTGATTTTTCATGGTTTGTCCAGGAAAATTACAGCGTTGCAGCGTTCTCAACGTGCGGACCAGGGCCAAAAGTGAGAGCAACTGTTTCTGAACTGACCGAAATCAGTTCTCGTGAGAATGCACTGCATTGGATGGTCAGTTGTGTGTCTAGTAGTTGTGGCTCCAGCTTCGTAACAAGTCGCACAAAGATCGTAGTCGTAGCAAATTAAGCATTTGTATCTTCGTCCTCGAAAATTGCCTTTCAAGCAGGAATCACAGCTCACGCCTGAAAAAGAAAGATTTTTGATAACGGAATAATTCCTGCCATCAGATTTCCTTTCCACCTCAATGACACCTTCTGTGGCAGTGTACGAACAATCACATTCGCAGTCTTCATCATTGTTGCGTCGTTGTATTTTTCCCAGTCAAAACAAAAATTTATACCGACTTGAGTACCACATTCATACTGCGCAACATGTCTTCGCCCAGATCAGAAATTGTGAGCAACAGTCGTTGGGTCAGGAGAATCTCGCTTGGATTTTACGAGGATGTGTCAACTTCAGTCCTCGCACAGCAATTTTCCAAAAAAAAAAAAGCAAAAAAAGCACTTTTTGAAGAAAAAAAGCACTTTTTGAAGAAAAAAA
>JAAUXT010008250.1_pt1 | contig 12611 bp, 9 predicted proteins | sample 7278171 | NCBI WGS metagenome assembly JAAUXT01 (sample SAMN14350112, study PRJNA611818) | marine sediment metagenome | isolation source: surface marine sediment (1.8m) | place: French Polynesia: Moorea | collected 2018-08
ATTTTTATATAGTTTTTAGGTGGGGCTAAATAAAAGTTTGGGTTAAAAAGTCATTTTTCAGAGAAAATATAAAAATGGATACTGGGCATTTCTTTTGGTTGATATGTGAATATTATTGTGAAACAAATGTAAAAGTTCCATTTGGTCAAATTTGTTCCATTTGGGTGTGTACTAAAATGAGTTCCCAAGTTGTGAATATTGAGTGAAAAAGTAAAAATTTTGACATAAAAAGCAACCCAAATCAGAGCAAGCCAAATCAGAGCAAGCCAAATCAGAGCAAGCCAAATCAGAGCAACTGAAATTTCCTCAAATCACCGTGAGCTCCATGGAGCTATTTTTTCCACAAGTCGTTTTTTTGTTCTGATTTGAAGGGACTTGTTCAATCGAATCATAATCGGATGAAGCGAACATGAAAGCGAGCACAGAATGTCGCCAAATTATTCTTTTTGAAAGCCGTGTCTTCTGTTGAAGGATGACAGACACAGCCAAAGTAAAAAGATGGAAGTTTAATTAGTGTTGCTCGAGAACGAAAAACGTGGGGTTTCGTGTGCGTGTGTGGATCCGCAACACACGTACACACGCGTTGGGCTTATGAGTGAATACCCTGGTGGTCAGCCACATTGGTGGTGGAGCACACAAACAAGCAGTGATCAAAAAACTGAATGATTTGTTGAAGCCGGAAGCCTTTTTGTGGAGTGGCGGTGTCCTTGTGTAGTTCAATTTTCCACAAACACAACTGAACAATCCTCACAGGAACGTACGCTCACAGGAACGCATTTGCTTCTTTTGGACATATTTTTCACAAGCACTCGTCAGTGTTCCCATGAGCGTCACAGCTTCAGCATGACAAAAGCACAACACACACCAACACACATTACAAGGAAATAAGTTCTTTTTCCGTCCCAATAAACTCCAGCTCAACGCAAATCCCTTTGTCTGTTCACGTTCATCGTTCTGCGTGGGCAGAACAGCGGGACTGAAAAACAACTCTGAATCTACCTCATCAAGAAGGGTCTGACCATTTTCAGCCCGCTCAGTGCAAAAGGGTCCTGCCTGATTTGAACTGACCCGACCCGTGAAGATCTGAGACGCTTCAACTCGAAGCTTCCATTCAATGTGAACCTTGCATGGTTCATCTCAACTGATTTCAGTCAGAAAAATGTGCTCGAATCAGTCGGGAACAGGTCCACGGTTTATTTCAGCACAAACCCTTCTCACTTCTCAGTTCCACAGGAACTGGATGACAGTGCGCCAGCTGCCACTCTCACACAACTTGTGTCTCTGTGATTTCTGTTTTGCCGACTCTGGTTCTTATTTTTCTCTGATCACCTGTGCACTCCAGACAGAAAATGACGCTCTCTATGCTGCAGGTTCGACATCTACGACTCGGGCGGGCTGTGCCACTTCACGTCGTTCCTGCGCCACAGCGCCAACTTCCTGTCCGTGTGGTTCACGTGCTGCCTCAGCGTCGACATGTACGTCCGCACGACGGAGAGCGGCTGCCTCGCGCTCAACAAGAACTCCAAGGCGCGCATCATCATCCTCGCCCTCACTGCCACCAGTACAGGTTCGCTGCTAGATACGTTTATGCTTGTGGCCTCAGAAAACATACTTTCGTGTTGAAAAATAGCAACCAGTATTTGTGTTGATGCATTTCGCGAGACACAACATGATCACTCTCCGTCAGGCATTCAAGCCAAACATTTTCCATGGTTGCTGTAGCCATTTGACGCACACACGCTCCAACGCACACGCACACACACGCGAGTGAACGCACAAACACAGACACACACATGCAGCACAGCACCGGAAATCATCCCCAAATAACGGAAATGGCGTTTTCATGGAGCCCAGATCGGCATTCCACCTCACAAGGAAAAAGATCGCCCACACGCCATGCAGAACAGATGAGCTGTCCTGAAAGAATGGATGCGCTCTTCGTGATGCGCTGTGCGCTTATAGAGACACTGACAAAACCTCAGCGTGCAAACAAGCTGGGAATGATATCATGTGTTTCTGCAAATGCAAACTGACATGTGAATCATTTGTCGTCACAGACGTTCACGTGAGTTCATTGAATCCCAGGAGAACACGAAGCTCCAACTTGAGTGGTTGATCTGTGAGATCCGCGCTCACACTTGACAATCAACATACACACACACTCTCTCTCTCTCTCTCTCTCTCTCTCTCTCTCTCTCTCTCTCTCTCTCTCTCTCTCTCTCTCTCTCGGGTGTCTGCTCTGGTACCAAGAATTTGCGCTTCATCCGTGTGTGTGTGTGTGTGTGTGTGTGTGTGTGTGTGTGTGTCTGTGTCTGTGTCTGTGTCTGTGTGTGTGCAAGGTGACCAAAAGACATCATTTCGTGCTTCAGACAACTATGGAATTGTTTCGTGGGTCATTGACTTCCACAAAATTAGTTTCCAAAAAAACAACCGTTTGCTTGTCTGGAACGATCATTTCAAGGAAATGAATTGAAATTTGAGAGTCACGCACGTCACATCAGCCCACAAACCTGCTTCAAAATCCTTTGTCTGCACTTTGCTCGTGTACTCGTAGATTTCCAATGTCTGCAAATTGATTATTTCGTGTTTGGTCTCTTCTTGCTCGTGTCAAAGTGAAACTGCCGTTATGAAATATCCAGCAACGTGAACCTTGTCCTTTTGCGCCTCAGACCCAAAATCCAGCAAGTCATCGACGAGTCACGAGTCCAGAGTCCAGCAAGTTCTGGTCTCCTTTGAGTTCGTTCCTGTCTCGCACAGATTTGATTGGCCGCCACAACTCACGCTTTCTCAACTCTGGAGCCGTGTTTGTTTCAGCCGTGTTCCTGAACACGAGTCTGATGGAGGCGACGGTGCGCCTCCCGACTAAGTCGGTGTGCGCGCCCATCCCAGTGTTCGCCGACACGCTGCTGATCCTCGAGAAGCTCGACATCTTCATCAACGTGTTCGTGCCGTACGGCGTCGCGCTCGTGCTCACGGCGCTCTCCGCCTACCACGTCGGTGAGTCACCGCAACCTCTGCGCGCGCCTGTGTCTTCAGGTGGCGTCAGGGGGCATTTTTTGCAGTGCTAAGTGTTTTGGAAAGGTTTAGTAGAGTTGACACCACGCACGCCTCATTTGACAAAACATATTTTCAAAAGTTTTCTGATCAATGCCGCCCAATTTCGAACAGAAAACTGTTTGCTTGGGCTGCGCCGGAAAATAATTTTTTGTGACGTACGAGGTAATTTGCCCTGCTCAGACGCCTTCCCTGATGCCTGCAGTGCCGCACGCGATTCCATTGCCAATTGGTTGACCCCCCCCCCCCGTGATTTCTGACTGTGATGTTGCTTCAACTTTGAACTCCCTGAACTCAGTGAAGCCTTCTTGCGTAGGTAAGAAGAAGATGTACAAGCGGCGGCACGGCGTGAGCGGCTACAACTCGGAGACGTCGCTGCGACACGAGTGCCATCTGCTCTACTTCACTCTCATGGCGCTCGTCATGGCCTTCGTGCTCCCATCAGCGAGCATCAAAACGTACCGCGTCGTCAAGTCCTTCTTCACGTCGTTCGATAAGCCACTGACCATGCGCGAGTACCTCATCAAGGAGATACTGACTCTGGTGTGCGGCGTCAAGTGCAGCCTGCATTTCTTCTACTTGACTCTCTGCTCGCGCAGTTTCCGAGGACGCATCGCTGCGTTTGTGCGCAAGGTGTACGGCTGGGTGTGTTGCTCCTGCTGCTGTGCCCGAGATGCAGCGATCACCACCTCCATTTCCTTGGAGGAGACTCCAGACTCCGGAAAGACGACGGACAATTTTACATCCGGAAAGCAGCCGAGCTGTTCTGGTTTGGACACAGGAAAGGCACAGAAGAGCGCACGCGGCAAGGACCTGGTTGTGACGGCCAAGGCAGGGACGTCGCGGCTCAACCTCCAGGCCCGCGATGCAGCTGTCGTATGAATCAGGCGCCAGCATTTCTCGAAACCCACACCAGACCAGGCCAAATCACAAGTCTAACTCGTGCTGAAGCCCGGATAATTCTCAATTAATTAATTGCGGCAAGACTCACCGGAAATGAACTGCCAACTTGACAAACTGAAGAAGATGGAAAACAAAACAAGAGAGTTTACGCTTCCAGCTTCGTTTCGCAGGATTCCGAACAAACGTTTGATCGAATTTTCATTCCGACCAGAACAACTTGGGTGGTGTTTTTTGTGTTTTTTCATCCCAAAACACGGCGCCTGTTCCTCAGCCACAGACTCTGCCTTCGTCGGTCCGGTTTTTTTCATCTCAGCACGACTTGGGTTTCACATTTGTTGTCTGTTGTATTGAAAAGGCTCGTATTGATGCTTTCCGTGACAGATCAATAAGTCAATGAAGAAACTTCTCAAACTACATAAAAACAGAAATTCCAGTTTTTGTGGGAATCGTTTCGTCTTGCAACCAGGCACGCCACATTCTCTTGTTCTGTTTTGTGAAAAATTTTCGCGACAATCCAGTACGTCTTGTGTCACTGCAGCGCTGTCGTGTTGCATTGCATCTGAATCAGGTGAGGTCAGTAGAAATATTTACCTCGCTCCAAACTTGAAACAAAACCAAAACATTTCATTTGGTCGACCATCGAGACCTGTCTTGCAAGAACGAGCCCCATGCTGCGCGGGTGACAACGTTGGTGCAGGTTTGCAGGTTTTGTGTGCACCGTGGCAGGCTACGATTTCAGGACGAGTCGACCCTGGTTGTGATGCTTCCTTGCCTATACAGACAGATTTGTGTGGACAATGTTCAAATACGTATGAAGGACATGTTCCTTTGTATTGCAGAAGTGGAGACGTTGTCCCAGCAGTGCGCGCAAATCATGAGGAATTTGGTTGAGCCCTGCGAAGATCTGGAATTGGTCCCAACATGAGGTTATCCTTTTTGGATGTTTTCCACTTCGCGCTTTGTTTTGTCCTTTTGCGGCAAATTTTCCTGCTCCATTGACGTTGCGACATCTGCAGCAGAATTTTCCCCGAGTGGAAGACCAATCAGAACCGCAGCTGCGTTTGCGCGCTGATCTTGTTCATCATCTCAGCAGACACCATCCAGGGCAAAGTGACTTTCTTGAAGCTTTTTCGTGGTGCAGTGCCTGGAATCATCGCTGAGAAGAAAGCCCCGTACTCACAGCCTGTTGACTTTCTGCAGAAAACGTGTGATTGCTGCTGGCAATGTCTGACGGCGATGCATTAACGAACAAAGGTGTTCATATTCGCGCAATTTTCCAACATTTATCTGAGGCTACACAGTCAAAACCTTGCTTTTGGGGACCACTTGCTTGAAAATTGCAGAACAATTGAGTGGACGTCAATGGTTAAGTGTGGATGACAACAGATGCGCAAGCACGAAGATGAATGAGAATTGAAAAGGGTCAGCATCACCCATCACCATCACTATCACCACCCATCACATCACATCACCATGACTGATACCCATCACCACCACCACCATGCATCACAGCAAAACACAATACATCTTGACATTACATTCACCTTGTGACCACACAGTCAGTGAAAGGTTTTACTGAGACAGAGGCCAATGCTTTTTATGTCTGTATCCAGAGATTCTGGGCATAAGCTGTGGGGTACCCAATCTCAATGGTTAGTGCAGATTGTGATGTACTGTATTGTGGGATGTGTGCAGTGGTTGTGGCTGAGCATGTCAGAGCAAAATCAAGAATTGGGGTGAGTCATTTGGTCATGAGGAGCAAACAAGCACACTTGTTCAACTCACACGTAACAGATAAAAACAAGTATGGATGAGTTTGAACACGTTTGATGTGTACGAATGAATTGGATCGTTATTTGTGCACGTGAACAGATCACAATTACCCATCACGATCACCACCATCACGTCATATCACCAGCAGCAGCACCCATCCTCACCGGCACCTTGCATCACATGCAGCACGTCATATCACATCTCAGCATCAGCCATCACCATCACCAGAGATTATGTGATGTCATGGGTGGTACAGCAATGATGACACATGATGATGACCCTTTCACTTGCACAAGAGCAATCCATAGACCTCCTTGTTCAAAGTGATGTGATGGGTGATGGTTGGCTGTGTGATGGTGATAGGTTGGTGATGTGTGTGGAACTCCAGTTGGTGGACTAAATTCTAGTTTCCCAATCTCGCTGACGAACACTAACAACCAATGAAACAACCATGCAGCTGATTTTGTATTCACTCCTGAAGGCTGCTTGAGAAAGACTTGTGCACACTGTTCCATTCTTGAAGCACAGTAAATATTTCCAACAGCAAATGCACTTGAGCTTCTCCCATTTGGTTGGGTTTTTTTCTCAGTCGCAATACTCTGACAAAAGTGCATGCAGATCCACATGTTCCTCGGGGGGAAATATGAGAATTTTGTCGTGACAGATCAAAATTCGTCTTCCACTTGCAAACAGGAACTGTTTTTATTCCATCTTTGAAGCTTAAGTGCTTGGAATTACACGACACAAGGTTGGAAAATGCAACACCTTTGCTCGGAAACTGCACCTCCCAAGACTCATTGGCAAGTCTGATGCTGTTACTCGTCTCGTTGCAGCATATTGCGTGCCTCTGCCTTGGAGAAACGAACATTTGTGGAGGTTTGGGGCTTTTTCTTACGCCTCACACGTTCACTCCTCAGACTCTGTCAGTGAGAAAGCTCCGTCCTTGATCCTTGTGCGGCTCAGGACACGAGACAAAAGAAAGTGATTGACCCAAAGCTTTGTGTCAGGTGCGTGAATGCTTGCTCTAAATCCTTTCTTCCCTGTCTCTGGCTCTCATAAAAAAGGAATGACACATTTCCGCGTTTGGTGTTCACCTGTTGCGCCAGCTTGAGCTGCAAACGGCTTGACACTCTGAATTTCTGGTTGTCTGTTGCTCAAGGGAAACTTGTTCTCTGAAGCAGCGAACTTCTGCCTGACATCAACACCTCACCTTGGCACAGACGTCTGCGTTCCATGAAGCAGCTACGAGGGTAGATTCCGTTCTGCCTTTCCTGGTTTTTGCATGCAGCGGTGGGGTCGCCTACGTTGATTGGTTCTTTGCCTGTGTGCTTCTGTGACTCCATGCTGGCACTCGGTCACAGAATTGCGGTCGACTCATGAACATGCTTAATGTATCAGGAAAGGCAGGACGGAATCCACCCTTCGCGTGTTCGCGACGTTCACAGAATGTTCCGCGAGACGAACCCAAAACGCAGAACTTCTGAGGGAGCCATGTTTCTCCATCTGAAGCCGTCGACACATTGTGCGAAGACCTGCGGCAACAGATCCACCGTGCCACGGAAGAATGGGCAACGTTCAAGTGATTACCACCCGTGGTGTATTGTCGTGAGAAAGGCCCCTTTTGCTCGACGATAATTGGAACCAGGATGCAGCACTGCACACATACGCCAGGGGGCCCCAGGTCCATTCTCCTCACCAGATCTCACAGAAACCCGCTTTCTTGCTTTTGTTTACACTTGCAAACAAAAACTGTTTTCATTCCATCTTTGAGTCTTGAGTGATTGGAATTGCACGACTCAAGGTCAGAAAATGCAACACCGCAGCAGCCGAGGCGCGATGAGCATCCACAGCATATCCATCAGGGACCACGCCTCGCGTGACCCTCGACAGGAGCTTTGCGACCATTGATCTGAACACGGGAGAATTGAAGGAGAAAAGCATGTTGGATGTCAAGGTGGAGAGGCTTTGGCCTGTTTGATGTCTGGATTTAATTGGACCACAAGAGAAATCTGATGGCAATTGCAGGGAAAATGAGGCTGGCCTCTCACAATTGCTCACTGTCATGTTGCTCGGACAGCCGCTTCAAGATGAGTTTTCCATGCACTTCCAACGTCAGTTCTCAGGAACTGAAAGAAATCTTCGCTGAGAGATTGCAGTTGCAGCAGTTAAAAGTTTGAGCACACAAACAGGTGCGTGCTGTTTGCTCACGTTGACCTGAATGCGACATTCGAGGACTGTTTTCGGTTCCTCTTCTTTCAGCGCAGCTTTTGTGTTTCAGAACGCAACAGATTTCAACCAGGATAAGTTTGGCTTTTTTTGTCACAGATAATGGAACTCAAGATTCAAGATGCGGAAATGACAAGGGCCTCCGGCAAGAAAGGGCGCTGGAAGGCACTCTAGTTGTGACCATTTCACCCACGACAAAGCGGAGAGGCCTGTTGGCAGAGGGTCAGAGTGAGAGTACCTGCCTATGGACAGCTTGAACCCACTCTGATGATGGAAGGTTGCTCAGTGCCTCACAGCGCTGTGGGTAAAATTATGCAAGAGATTGTTCTCCCAACCCCCTCCAGACATTCTGAGATGGTAAAACCCAAGTAGTACTCATTGCCCACAGGAAAGCTCGTACCCTATGGAACCCATGGAGGGCTGCTTGTCTCAAGTGCAATAACTGGTTTCAATCAGGAGGTGGACGTTTGTTTTCGACTGCTGGAGAATGAGACATTGGCAGGTGCCACAGGAGGCTGAGTTGTACTTCGTGCAGTCAACGATTTATTGTTCCACTTTCAAACAGAAACCGCACAAAGAAAAGATGAATTTGACATGGTGTCAGCGGAACAGAATACCTGACCGCAACAAGCTCAAAACGCAGTTACAGTCTCACCGAATTCGGCATTCTATACGAGGGGAATACTAAAAGTCTTTTCTGTCATGTTCAGCACCTGGCTGCGATCAGGCTTTGTGCTTGTCCGCCAAAGCATTGTTCTCTCTAGTCAAGAGCGGTTCGAGCCCTGAACATGACGGCAACGACTTTTAGTATTCCCCTCGTACGAACACTTTCCGATCAACTGGGTGTTTCCATGTCATCTTGCAAATTAACAATTCAGCCAAACTCATTTTGACTCTTCTCCAACAATCACTTCGCCGGTTCTTCTGGTTGAACTCCACACACTCGCAGGTTCCAAAAATGTACAAGTTGGAGAAAGAACCTGTTCTGTTTCAATTAAGCAAACGTGTATGTGCGGCAGCAAAATGCGGTTGTCCATTGCACTCTTGACCATCACGAAATCGTACATGCACCGTAAGCACACATTGCGTACGCACCCTTTCCCCCCTCAATTCAATTGTACACAAAAAGTGCATCTTGTTCACGCGTGCAAGATTGCTGTTGTTTCAATGGGACCTCGCAGCACCAGAAAAACAAGGCAAATGTTCGGGTACGTCTGATACTTGGGTGCGACTAGTACAGTGGTAAATGCGGTACATGTGTACACATAACAATTTTATAAATATACAATTCCTGAAAACTGGAAGAGATGTAGTGATACAGCGAATAGTTAATTAAATCTTATCGGCAATCGACAACGAGAAACATTTTTGTCTATGCAAAGCCTGAGAACTGTTTTTTGCAGGAAAGAGAGAACTGACTGAATGATCTTCAAAAAATAGCAGAGTCTTGAATCATAAAAAATCTTGAATAAATATCGGTCGGTCCCAAGAATTTGCCAAGTTGGTTTGTTGGTTCGTCAAGGTGGTTTGTTTTCGAGGAGAACAGAAACACAACAGAACAGACTTTTGTGGTTGACTAGAGCAAAATCTCGTCACCCTGGAGATCTAGTTTGTAAGTTGTGGCTGGTTACCTTCTTCGTGAAAGAAACAACAACGTGTTTGTGCTCGTCCGTTCTTTGGTCTGCCTGTTCACGCGTCAGGAAACATGGATGCTTGTACTTTACATTGCGTCTCTCAACAAAAACGACTTCGACTGTCGCCACCTCAAACAGGAGAATTTCATGCGCAAAACTGCTGTCGCGTTCCGTTTTTCCTCTTAATTGTGAAATCCCGTGGAGATAGTCGAACACCGTGACAAAGCGGGATTCATAATTTTCGAAAAATAAAACTCCAAAAACGCGCAAACCTTTGCTCCTACACGTGACACACATGCAGTGATGTGTTCGACTCTTGTGACATTTACAAACAGGTAAAATTAGCTGCCCAGAAAACATAAAACGCAAGCAAACAATTGCACATGCATGTCAAATGTCAGCAGAGACGAGCTGACCAGTTGTGATCCTGAACAGGGAATGAAATTTCAGAGGACTCCGCACCACCCGTGGTCGAATTGAACAGGATTCACCGGATCTTTCTTCACTTCAGGTGCTTTTTCAACACATCTCTGTTCGCTTCACCGGAATCATTTTGGCAAAAACAAACAAAACAAGCTCAATGCACAATATTAAAGTTCGCCGTTGATTCTATTTTGATATTTTTAGCTCAATTTTGCATTCCAGCAACAGAGTTCTCTTGAGGTGTTCTTGAAAACACAGGTTGACCTCAAGGTTCAGAAACAAAGGTCTGCACAGGAACAAATGGTGAACCGCTTCTGTCGATTGTGCCACTGACGTGCGCGTTCAAATTTCAATTCAGCGATTCACTGACGACTTGAACTTGAGCGGACCTTCAGCCTGTGCGATTCTTCCGCTTGTCTTGTGATGTTTGTGTGTTCCACTCACGTTCTGGTGAATCGAACCCCGAATAAGTCCTTCTGGAGTCGATTCTCGGTCTAAGAATAAACATAAACAAAAACGCATGACACTGCCACTGCGAAATACAAAACTGGCCGCAGGCTGGTCTTCCACTGCGACTCGCCTTTTGTGACCACTGGATGCTTGCTGTGATTTCACACCAATCCGACTCAAATGTGAATGTTTTGCCGAAAATGTTACAAGAGTTGCGCGAAGTTATTTTGACTCACTCCCATGAAACCGAGTTTGGTGAAACTGAGTTGCGCATCGCGTCTTGGGTCTTTTATCCGCGTTCACTTGGGACAGCCACATGTCTCATGGTCGTAAATGTCAAGCATGTCTGCGCATAAAGCATTTACAAAGCAGCTTCCACTCGGAAAGGGCGAAAATCATCAATCAGCGAATTTCCACGTCCCGCTGGATCGCCGCAACACAGCAGAAAGAGCCCGCGTACTGCATGGCTGCCAGCACAATCGCATTTCATCCAGCCAACATTGGACACAAGTCCTGATTTGTTCATCAGAATCAAAGGTGGTTGAAATCAGTTTGAAAGACAAAACCGTGCAAAAGGCGGTGTTTTCATTGTGCTCGCATTCCGAATGACAGGCCCGCACCCCTCCATGGCCCAGCCCTGTACCTTCATGGTCTCGATGTAGTTCTTGACGTCCCTGTCCTTGAGGCCGCCCTCCTCCTTGAGGATCGTCTCGAGCGCGTCCTGCACGTCCTCCGCCATCGTGATGTCGCCGCAGATGTAGAAGTAGCCTCCGTGCTTGTAGATTTGCCTGTAGATCTTGGCCGAGTTCTCTCGAACCAGATGCTGCACGTATTTCTGCGAAGAGAAAGTGCATTTTCATGTGAAGAGAACCTTGGACTTGGTTTTGCTCGCTGCTTGTCACGCACTCCGACAAAGTTCTCCGGAACAGTGCAAAAGGTCTGTTCATAAACCTTTTTGGAAAAAGGTTCCCTGGAGGTGGCGACGAAAACTTTGAATGGAAGTTCCGACTCAAACTGCAGGAGTTCCTCGCGGAACAAGTAGTCCATGGAGCGATTCCTGCAGCCGAAGTACAGCTCCATTTCCCCGAAGTTCACATCTGCAATGACAAATGAGGAGCTTCACTTTTTTCTGTTCTTGCTGTCAAAAAGACAACACGCAGTTAAACCAAGTACACTCAAACAAAATTTGGGCAGATCCCTTCACTCTTCCGTTCCAGAACAGCACCATAGAGATCAAAGAAACGTTCAGTTCCAATATTCCCAACGCAACAGTCTCCAGTGCTTTGTGCGAATGTTTGCAATTGCCCCATCGGATTGGAGAAGTCCGGGCTTTGTACTGACTCGGGTGCGCGGCGGCGAAGAGGCTGCGCTCCTCGAGGAAGCTGCGGAAGGGCGCGATGCCGGAGCCGGGCCCGACCATCACCATCGGCTTCACCGTGTCCGTCGGCAGCCGGAACGTCGACCTGGGGACCAGAGACACGGTGAAAACGCAACTCGTGCTGCGGAGAATGTTCTCACGACAGTGAACAGAACTGATTATTCATCTGACTAGGAGTTCCGGAGTTCTGTTCAGTCAGACCAAGAGACAGACAGACAGACAGACAGACAGACAGACAGACAGACAGACAGACAGACAGAGAGCAGAGAGACAGAGAAAGAAAGAGAGGCGAGGCGATCGATCGAACGAACGAACACACGGTTTGACATTGTGAAAATGGGTTCAGACGAGTAATCGCCTTCAGTGGTACGAGGTTCGCTTTTTATTTGATCGATCCGGAGACATGTGCGTCAAACAGAGACTTATGAAAATTTGCAAATGGTGTCTTTACTTCCTCAAGAAGACAATGAAAGGAACCATGCATATTTTGCTCACAGATAAGTACAAACAGGGAATGTTTCAGTCATGTAAACTTCATGCAAGTAACATTACCCACGGAAAAACTATGACCAAATAAGAACAATCAGGCTTCTTTATGTTCAGATTCTGCTGTGTCCTCATCTGCCTCCCTTCACAAAGAGGGGATCAATGGTGATCTGCTTGCAGAACACATTTGCCATTGACACACAAGATCATGCATGATGTCCTCAAAACAAAATCCGTGACAGACATGAAACAGACTACCTTCAGAGGTCAAAAGATCAAGGTCA
>JAAUXT010090999.1_pt1 | contig 12611 bp, 13 predicted proteins | sample 7278171 | NCBI WGS metagenome assembly JAAUXT01 (sample SAMN14350112, study PRJNA611818) | marine sediment metagenome | isolation source: surface marine sediment (1.8m) | place: French Polynesia: Moorea | collected 2018-08
ATAGAGAGAGAGAGAGAGATTGAGTTTGTGTGTTTGTGTGTGTTGTGAAATCTTTAGAGACACATTGATATTATGATAAGAGAGACACAGAGACATATACGAGTACTGCACACACACGCACACGCACACGCACACGCACACACACACACACACACACACACACACACACACACACACTGTCCTGTCTCTCGCTCCCGTGGCGACATTTCGCAGTTCACTTCTGACAGTGTTGACTCCAGCAACATCCGCACAAGTTTGTGGTAGTAGCGGCGGTGGCGGCATACCTACGCGAGTATTTTCCCACGTCTTCTCTCGTTACTCACTCGCGAGTAGATCGGACGCTGTCGGCCGGGGTTCAGGCCCGAATCACACTGGGTGCGTCGTGCGTCGCGTCTCCGTGCTGCTCATTGCGTGTTGCGTTGTCGCTTGTGACGCAACTCACGTGCGTGTGTGTGCAGGTGTATGTGTGCGTGCGTGCGGGACGCGTGCGCTGTGAACAGTGCTGTGTTTATCTGCTGCGCGGGTCAGATGAGTCGGGTGCGGGGTGAGGCTGCAGGGAGGGGGCTGCTCGAGCTTCTTCCTGTTGCAAGCGCAGAGAACCCTGGGGCGGTGAGGGATCCAGGGGTTGAGCACTGCATGCAGAGAGTTTCATCTGTGTGATTCGAGTTGCTCGTGCTGCGTCTCTCAGTACACAGACTGGAGACGTGAGATGCTTGAAGGCTGAGGTTGCTGCACTTCTGTTTCGATGGACTTTACCTTCAAGCCTTGGAACCTTGCCTTTCAACCAAAAGCATTCCCTCAAAGTTGTTGTTTGTTGACATTTTGTCCGAACACTCCCTCTTGCAATAGTAGGGAGAGACAGAGAGGAGAGAGACAGGGAGACACATGCAGAGAGAAACAGAGAGAGACAGGGAGAACTGAGAACTGATAGAGTTGACTCCGCTTCCACACAAACCATCATTCTCATACCTGCACCACTCGTCCCTCCACAACTCAAGTCTTGAGTACTCAGGGAGAGTACTCAGCACAACCGAGTACTTGAGTCGAGTTACAGCGCGAGTCGCCGTGTATCTGTGTCTGGACCTGACAGACTGAAGGGCCCGATAATTCTGCTGCCGCAGCTCGTTAGGGGATTCTTCTCATGCGGCCCTGACGCGTCTGGACCCGCGCGGTTGATTGATCAGACTCACAGAACAAGATCGTGGCAGCGCGGACTGCGGGAATTCCACGCCAGATTGTTCAAAAACTAACAGTTTTGTTTTTTCGTTGAAGAAGGATAACCGTGAGAAGTCTTCAGAATGCTGAATGGCGCAGGGGGGCAAAACGAGGGGAGGTGGAGCGTTCGGTCAAGAGGGGAAAAAACGCAGGTCTCACGAAACGAAAATTTTGTCACGCTTCACGTTTTACTAATCACGTTGCACTTAAAGTTGCACGCACACCTGATATCCCACACACGCACACACATGAGGAAGAGATTTCAAGAATATTCCCCAGATCTGCGAACGGCTGAAAGTTCATCAATTCAACCGAAAGTTCTTTTCCATTTCCTTTTTGATGTTCCCACTGATGAGACTGCAATAGATTTTCCGTGTCTGGTTCTGCGGCTCCGTGTGGCCCGGAGCGTCTCGGCCCCGTCGCTCGAGACGGACGCGTCAGCGGGAGACGCAGCGTCGTCTAATGCGCCGCGTCGCGATAGCGTCTTTGATGTCGTAATTTTGTCGCCACAGGTTTTGTTCTGAGATGGACGCTGTGGAAGTGTTTTGTGAGGTACTTTGCGGAGAAGTTGGGATGGTGTCTTCCGGAGAGTTGGTTGACTGAATCTCAGCGCGAGTGTGCGGGTGGGTCGGGAGTGTGCGTGGGCGTGTGTGGTTGGGTGTGGGAATGTGTGTGTGTGGGGGGGGAATGGGTGTGTGTTACGGTGTGGGGTTGGGCGGGGAGTGTGTCTCGACAGGGGCGTTCTGAGCTTTGCCTCTCTTTGCTTCTCTCTCTCTCTCTCTCTCTCTCTCTCGGGATATTTGTGTCTCAGTTTGTGGGGTACATGTTCGTCTGGTCCAAGATCAGTACTTTGAGCAGGACGCTCCCCGCCTGTGTTCCACAGCGCAGTCTCGGACGCTTTGATGTGCAATATCCCGCCTTCTGGCGCTGTTGTCTCCCAGGCCTGTCGCACACCGGACGCGTCCTGCGCTGCGTTCCCTGCACAGGCTCGCCAACAGTGCGTCTCGTTCACACGGCAATGGGCACTGTGTCCCTGTGCAAGTCTATGGGTTCTGTCTCCCTGCGTAAACCAGATGCAAACACACAGCCCCACGTCACGTCTTGCGTGAAACAGGCTGACGAAGGAATTGCCGAATCCTCCCGATGGAACTCTTCCTCCTCCTTGTCTTGGGGAGGTAAATATGCCCAGGATTCAGCAGCACAGTCAGAGGGAATCCTTCATGACAGTCAATTCTGTCAAACCTAACCTTGCTTTCTGCGTGTTTTGGTAAACGCGCGAAATTCAAGCAAGAGAGTCAGGTCACAATGTGATGCAACCCGGGTGCACGCTCAGAGCACACAGACACACGCACACACAAAAAACCTAACCAAGACACATCACTCGAGCACACACACACACACACACACACACACACACACACACACACACACACACACACACGTGTCCATCAGGAGAAAGCACCAGACTTGGAAAACTAATTGAAAAGAAAACGATAGCTCTGCGCTGTGGAAGTCAAGCGCAATTAAAACGCGCGAACCCCGCCCGAATTATTCCCCTCAGACGAACTGGCATGGCGCACAGCACGATAACAAAGGGCGGTGCTCACTGCTGCCAGGGGCGGATCCAGAGGCCCAGGCCCCTTTGCTCCGCCAAAAAGACGTGACCCCAAAATTTTATGTAACAGGCGCAAAAATGTTTTCTTTTTGCTTTTTGTTTTGTTTTTATTTTCCAAAGTTGAAATCGAGCCCCCAAGTTGAATGGGTCCTGACGAAGTCCTGGATCCGCCGCTGCCGCCTCATCAGTTGTACGCTTCTGCCTTTGGAGCTCCGGCGGAAAACACCACAAAGGGAACTGATCAAAAGACGCGGATCCACCCAATTGGTCGCGTCTTTCCTGCTCACGTGTCGGAGCTACGGAAATAGACACGGAAGGGACCCTTGCGCACTGGCATTTCGCGTGACACAGGGTCCTACGTGCGTGGATTCAGGGGACCAGGCCCTGGCCTTCCTGATCATCCACGAAGTCAAATGCACCGGAGCCACAAAAACACAAGCTCAGATAGGCGACGCCAAGTTCTGCAACCAAGTTTCTTGTGGCTCCGTGCAAACGGTTGGGGTGACGACCAACTTGCGCCAACAGCGCAGGTTGTGGGCCTCTGGCCCCACCTGATGGCTTCCAGCACCCGGCTCCAGGGACCTCTGCGGAAGGTTCACTGCACCTCAATGGAAGGACTCCATTCAGCCTCTGCCATTCCCGCATTTCCATTCAAAGCTTGTTTTATTTTACTCCGGTGACAATTGCCGGGACTGAAGCCTCGTCGTTTCCTCACAGCGCATTAGTCTATCTCTGCCTCCCAGAGCCCTGAGCCGCAGTGCAGTGCGCTCCGCTTGCGCCTCTTTGTGTGTGTGTGTGTGGGAGGGAAGCAGCGCGCTACGTACGAGGACACATCAACAGGGCCCAGTCTCCAGTTTTGAATTGAAAAGTTCTGCAAGAGAACAATTTTGCGCCTGTGGGAACAAAATTTGACAGAAAGCAGGTTTACTCGAGATTCCCCAGATCCGCCCCGCAAAACAAACAATAACCACGGCAAATTGGGCGTACGTTGAACTTCCGTTCAAAGTTGATCCAATGCACCAAATTTTCCATCCAGGTGCGGGGTTTTTTTTTCAAAGGCTTCGTATCCACAAACGCACTGTGCAGGATTTGTACGAATACAGGGCTTTGGAGTCAAGTGCACAAGTCACTTCGCAAAGCAGCTTTGAAACGGCACCGCGCTGAGTGCAGAGCGCTTTTGGAGTTTCTCAGGGCTTCGTTGGGAGGAGCAAAGCAGAAGGGTTGCTGTGTTGTTTGCGTTGTGGTCCACAAAAATTTTCAAGCTTTGTGTTCAAGTCTGCCAAGCACCATGTTCTACAGGCGTCGTGACACCAGTCTGTCTGTCTGTCTGTCTGTCTGTCTGTCTGTCTGTCTGTCTGTCTGTCTGTCTGACTGTCTGTCCTCTCGGGGCCTGCCCAAAACAAAGCCCAGCGGCTCATTTGACGACATATTGAGACGGGCGGAGACGGAGAATGTTTCACAGCGTCCACAGTCATCACGGAGGGTGAATGCGGATTGTGCGCACTGGATGGAGCTGCTCCCACGGATCCAATCCACGCCGCCTGCAGTTACTTCTGAAGAGAAAGGAGGATTCCCCTGCAGAACTGCAGAGTCGCACCAAACCTATCTGTGTTCGCACATTGCCAAACTGCTCAGACTTATCCGGATTCTCCGCAACGACTCGCAGCTGCGGATCCTGGCTGCATCCACAGGGGCACCTCTCCAACCGAGCGTGGCCAGAGGGTCCACGAGAGGGAAAGACCCACGGGTCCCCTGACTCTTCCGAGAAGGCAGTCACCACACTCCTGGGAAACCTGTGAGGCCTGCGGAACGTTTCCTTTCCTCTGCTGAGTCTCCTCAAAGCGTCTGCGCCTCGCCCGAGTTCAGGACCCGCCCCCGAGTCGACTCCCTTTGAAGACTCTTGTCAGTTTGCGGGGATTTAGTCTTCCTTTCAACGCACCATTGATGACGCAAGATTTGCTCTGCGGGTGGATGTGGTTTCTGCGTGAGCTCTTGAAGCGGTTCCCGAGTCCAGAACCATGCTGCTCCTCAGTACACTGCAGTGAAAACTCCTCTTCCTTTTCAGGCCCTGTTGCGAAAAGCTCGGGCTGTTTCTGCGAGTTTCACAACAGGGACCCCGTGAGCACTCCACTGGGATTTTGCAGGGCCTGATCTGGTGTGCAAACAGAAATTCGCCGTCCTTTGAGAAACAAACTATTGAACTCAAAGTTTACGCTGAAAAGATCCACGAGAATCTCGGGCTTCCCGTCCCTGTGGGTCTCTCGCCTGTTGTCAGGCGTTCCGCTTGGTCCAGTTCCACCGTTTGCAACCCGAAGTTTGTGCGTGTCACTCTCGCTGCAGAGATGTTCAAGTTGGAATTTGGACCTGAAGAGCCCTTTCAACCAGATCCAGATTTCTCTGCAGCCCCAGCCTGACTTCATCCATCAGGCTGTGAGCGGAACCGCTGACGGCCGTGAGAGCCGAACCCTGCTGGCGCTGCGGGGAGAACACAGCATCTGGGGAGGGCAGGGGCAATCTGGATCGCATCTGGATTCGTGATGGTCTCAGACTCCAGACTCTATTTCCACCGAAAATCGGCGCTGGGATATCAACACAGAATCAGCTGTGAGCCTGTTCCGTTTCGTTCCATTTTTGCATCTGCACACCTGCTTTGGTGTGCGTGTGTGTGCGTGTATGGTAGATGAAGGTCTGGGTCCATTTTCTTCTGTGCAGGGGCAAGAACAACAAGATATCCCGTGGGTTGCTCGCTCAATGAGGTTTTGTGAATCAAAGCCGTTGCATTGTGTTTCGGTTGTGAGGTTCTCACGCAAGGTCTCTGCCCTGTTCCAGCCTTAACAAGAGCTGAATTGTAGAATGATGAAGGATCCCTTGGAGCGTTGCAGCGGGTATCAGGTCGCGCGCGTTACCGGAAGAGTCTGATTGAGGTGAGCGTGTGAGTGAATTGGAGGGAACGTTCACCTGGATCTGATCTGAAACGTACACCCCGCCGTGCCACAACCAATCTGGGGCCACAGGGCTCCCCGACGCCCCGCCGTCCTCGCAGCTTTGCCGCAGCAGAACGTTGCCACAGCGCCTCCGTCCCTGCAGCTGCACCCTCATGCAGTGTCGCAGGAGCACCACCATTGCAGCTGCATCCTGTTTCATTGCATGGTGTTTCATCAAGGACCCCCTTTTTTGTTGCGTGGAACTGATCAGGCTGGCTTTGCGTGACTGGGTCTGCGACTCAATCGCAGTGGATGGACTGGGATTGCGGTGTCGTCAAAGTTCTTGAAGCGGGGTCCTCGCAGAACCATCTTCGCAGTGCTTTCTTTCGCGAGCAATCCTTGCAGCGCCGTTCGTGGAGCGCGTTCCGTGTGAACCTGACCTTCCTGGCTGCAGCAGGAAACACGAGACTTTTGAGCCCGTCAAAGTGAAGGGAGAAATCAGACCGAGGCACCTGTCAAGTCTGTAAACTCACAGCCGGGAAACAAACCCAGGAAACAAACAGCAGAGAGCTATTTTCTTTTCTTCACTCGTTCTCTCGTGCGCAAAACCAAGTGAGAGAAATTGAGGTGTTGTGAACTTGCGCGTGCGAACGTAGGCAAGCACGAAAACACTCACACACGCACACCACGCACACGCACACACACGCAAGTGTCAAGTGCACACATGCACCAGCAAGCACACACGTGTGCAGAGAGGCACATCCACACACGCACACACACACACACACACACACACACACACACACAGAGTACACGTCTGCAGACACCATGTGCGTGTCATTGATCTTGGTGTCGGTGTGAAGACATGAGACGCTTCCCCGGCCGGCGACCTCAGATCTCTCAACCTTCTTATCTTCACCATCAAATGTTCGGCCAATTACCCAGCGGCGCCAACGGAGCAGCGGAGCAGGTCGCGGCGCACATGTTCGAGCGGTGCCAGGGTCGGGATTGACGGCGGACGGCTCGGGTCCGCTCCCTCACCCCACCCCCATTTTTGCGTCCCTCCAAACAGGTATCCTTTTCGCTTTTTGAAGTTGAAAGCGCCCCACAGTGGCACGCCCGCCACTGTCCCCTCCAACCTGAATCCACCCCATGCTGAGGACAAATTGAGAAATCTGTTTCTGCTTTGCAAAATGATGTCTTTGCGTTCATTGCATGTACCCGTAAATCTGTATGTACTCAAGTACTCCAGATAAGTACTAAATTGAGTGCACATCTGGGAATTAATCAGCCCCTGGAGGCGCGGGGTGAGTTATGAGTCTCTGATACTCAGCCGCAAATTACTCACTGTCTACTGGAGAGGCTCTGAGTACTTCTGCGTTGTGTACGCAACGAGCTGCAGGGTGTAAGTGCAGATGCGCGTTCGCAGATAAAACTCAGGGCCCACTGTGAAACGAGTACTCAAAACCCAAACACTCACTCAGCGATTTTGTCAACACCGCATCATGTGGCCCAAGGAACTCGAGAAACAAATGCTCTGAAGTTCGTATTCTTTGAAAGTCAGTGCTCTCATACAGCAGCAGATCTTCTCGCACAACAGCTTTCAAGAAGCTGAACAGCCGCAAAAATCTGTGGCCTGGGTTTGAAAATGCAAAACTTTCCTTGCTGCCAAAGATACAATTTCTTGCCAATTTAAACTTCACACAAGTCAAGACTTTTGACATAATTTTCGCTATCTTTATGGAAGTTTTGTCATAAGACAGCAAACATTTTTCAATACAATATCACGTTCTGCAGCAGTGGGTCAAATTGCGTGACGTAAATCTGCGAGGAACTTGACAGGGGCGGAACCAAGGGGGCTTCTTTTCTGCACCCTTCCCTTGCCAGCAAACGCAAAAGAACACACATACACACGCACACGCACACACACACACACACACACACACACACACACACACACACACACACACACGTTTGTGCGCAATTTTTGTTCAAGGTGTCAACCTCAACCAAATTTCGGATCCGCCGCTGCAATTTTTTCCCCGCAAATATACGAGGACCACGCAGCACATGTTTCGCGTCAAACCCGGAGCAGCTGCGCGGTGCCAACATGATTTCCGCCCTTCTGACGTGAGGAACGGGAAGCGTTTTGAGTTGCGATGCCTTTTTGCTGCCAACAGGCGCGACGTGCGTGGGAGCAACTGTCAAACACGCAAACTGCTCTGAAGGGGCAGTGTAGCGCCGCCGTCCTTGTGGAAAAGCAGGACTCTTGTGACGGGTTTCCAAACGGAACTGCAACCCCACTGCAGTACAAAGAACTGGGTGTCCACCTTGGTGGTTTCAGACTAAAGGAGGTTGAGCTGTGTTGTGAGTCTTAACTCTTGCACAAATGTGTTGCGCGCACCCACTGAGTGATGATTGACACCCATTGTGCGACCCCTGGGAAACCTGCGAGGCCTGCGCTGCTGTGTTGCGATGGAAACGGCGTGTTTGTCTGTCAGTGCGCGCTTCCAGCGTGTTATCTTGAGAAGAAACAGACCCAGCAGTAAAACTCAACCCGGGGGCAACAACTGGTTGAGCGGTGAGTAGTGGCGAGTAGCCGTGAGTTATGGACGCAGCGACAGCAGCGTCCGTCCTGCCAGGCTTCCGCTAGTCCCGTCTTCTCGTCGTTCCGTTCATACATCCCTCCATTCGTCCTTCCGTCATCCATCCGTTCGTAGATCCTTCCATTCATCAAAACACGCACTTCATCTTCACATCCACTCATCCTTCCTTCTTGCATCTATCCTATTTTGCTCACGGGTCTGGATGCTCATGGTGTACTGACAGGTGATAACTGCCGGGTTCTTGAGTTGATGCTACTTCCAGGATTTCCTGGATTTCCTTATTTTTGCACAACTCACGTTTCCTCATTTGCCACCCACGTGTACGGAGCGTGAACTTCGTTTCTTCCAAGACACAAACGCCCTGACTGTCTTGGCTCTTTTAGGTTTTTGTCGTGTTTGGTGTGTGCGTGCGCGTGCTCTGTGTGGTGTGTGCGTGTATAGCTGACCATGTTCTCAAAAAATTTACAACACACACACCACACAATTAAATCCAACGTGTGGCATCCAACCAACACACACGAACGGGAGCGACAAATACAGAGAGAGGCAATAATTTTTGCTTTCTGTGCACGCTTTGCTACCTTGTTCAGTGTGCGCAACAATGTTTCGTGATTCCTCACAATCTCCTGGCAGCACAGAAACTTGTTGGCTTCAACAACACCGAACGTTGTGATTACGTGGAATCGGCAGTCTGTAACTCAGGCACTCAGATACCTGATACTTTTCAGTCAGTACATCAAATTGAGCGTAACCATGGGAAACGGATCCGGCCGGGTTCGAATCTGGATCCCAGTTCTTCCGGAGTGTACAGCTGCATGTTCCGGACTCGCAGATCTCTGTACGAACTTGAGAGCAACAGCGCCGTCCGTGCAGGACACAGCAGCCTCGGGGTGGAGCCAGGCACCGACGGATGACCTCCACGAGAGAGCAGTTTCAAGACTCTGCACGTGAGACAGAATGACCAATGAGCCGTCGGAGCTCTGGTTCAAAACGTCTGCAAAAACTAATTTCTCTGCTGCAGGGCTGCAGATCCACTTCTGAAACAACAGGAAAAAGCTGCAAGGACGGAACTCCTCTGGTCCGGGTGTGCGGGCGGCTCCATGGGGGCAGAGGCCTGTTCCTCTGGACTCCGCAAATGTGATTTTGTCTTCCAACCCCGAACTGTGGGCGCGAAGCTCTTTCATAAATGTGGACATTTTCCACATGAAAATTCCCTCCCCTTGCGGATTCGGTCTCGCACCTGACCACACGTGGCTGCGCCCCCGGCGGGAGGCAGGCCCGGAGCTGGATTCGCGCTAATGGATTCTGATAGCGCCGGATCAAAGCGGAGCCGCCGGAATCCGGGCCGGGAACACGGCCGCGCTGGGCGAGCTCCAGCCGGGAGAGAGAGAGAGAGCCGCTCACGAGCCCAGATTAGAACCTCGTCGCTGGTGCCAAGAGCGCAGAATCAAAGACGTGGAGGCAGATCTGGGGTTCGGTCAGAGCGGAGGACCCCCCCCCCTCCCAAGGAACGATGCGATTCAGTTCAGAATTTCAGTTTCTTCAAGGAAAGGATTTATTCGCGATTTCGGGTGTTTGAGTTCTAGAGAATTCAGCTCCCTTCCCTGAAACCGCTCCTGAGACAGTTCTGGCCTGGACAGAAAGATCACGTAACACGTAGACGTCTACGAAGCGTGCGCTCCCAAAAATATCTTGAGTGGTTCGAATCGGCACACAAATGGAGTTTTCCGCCAAATTGTTTCCTGGCAGAAGTTTCCGTGACCCCTGCGCGAGTTCGTGGTGGCTGCAAAAATCCACCTGTTTGTCCTCCAGGCACCGTCCACACTGTTGAAGTGCAGGGACAATTACAAGAACTAATTAATATGCATTAATGAATCAATTACTCACCAATGCTGCGGGCGTGGTCGCTGAGGCCAGCGACGACGCGCGTCGTTATGGCAACGACCGCCAGCAAGACGTGGTACCGTCCTTTCAACAGCGGTCGCGGTGTCGTATCCATGGCTACGGGCCTTGACGACAGCGCGTGTAATCCTGTTGTCAGAGTTGCCCAACTCCTTGGGGTCTTGTCGTCTCTGTTCTCCGCCTTCGTTTCCTTCTTGTGCTTAGCTTTGCCTTTTTATGTCCTTTTTGATTTGAAATGTGACACGCCGAGTTTTGCTTTTTGTCGGGATTCGGTTTCACACGATTCGAGTTTCTTTTCGACTCAAATGTTCTTTTCCACCTTTTTGATCAAATTTTAATTGAAATTGAACGCCTCACGGTCTTTTTCTCTCGTTTCCTCCCTTTTCACATCAAATGGCTGTTTTTTCCTGCGAAATTCAAGATTTCTTCGAATCTTTGATTTCAACTTCTTTTTCCTTTCCTCCTCGAAGCGCAGAATCGACTTTTCGCGTCGATGAAAATTTCAGCTTTTTTCGAAGATGCGCACGCAAAGGCGATCACAGAACTGAAAAACAGAAAAAAGAACACAAATTGCGTTATTTTTCTCTCGACAAATGTGCGCTTTCATCATGTGTAAATTGCAGTGTGTAGAAATTCCAAAGACTTCTTTGTTCTGAACTGCACTGTCTGTGGCTCTGCAGCTGGCACCGCGTGTAACATGCAACCCGCTCACATTTGTGGAAGAACAAAACAGGTCTGCCAGTCTTCCCCACCAATTATGTCACGGTGGTGTGTGTGTGTGTGTGTGTGTGTGTGTGTGTGTGTATGTATGTATGTGTGCGTGTATGTGTGTGTGCAGTAGAACCCTTGCGCCTCTACTGTTGAGTTTCGGTGCAAACTGTGTCGCGTTTTCGTTGAAGTCAAGATTTTGCCATCCACAGGGGGCAAGACCCAGATCCCTTCACCTGGCCCAGATCCCTTCCCCCAGGTGATCAAATCCTGCTGGCACCGCGACTGTGTCCATCTCACACAGTTCTGCGCTTTTATCAGCCATGAACGGAGTTGGATCAGGCTGTTCATCCCACAACAACATGTATACGAGCTTCAAGCTGTTCCAAAACGCGATTCTCTGGAACCACAAAAAGTTGGATCTTGATTCCCGTGAGGATGCCTCCGGTATGAAACAGGCCTCGGACCCGACTCATCCAGGGCCGGATTCTCTTCCCCGATCCGGGGGGCAGAGGCCAATGAGGCTCCGCGAGGCGCACGCGACGCCCCTGAGGGAGATTTATCCCGCCTCAAATCAAGAGTGATCCTCACCTGTAGGACCAGCGGCTCCTACTCCTGCTGCTGCAGTGAATCAGGGAACGAGTCGTAATCTGCGGCCAAATCCAGTTTGTCGTGATGGCCGCGGTGGATGAAGTGGATTCCGTCCGGACGCTGCTGCTGAAGTCCGCGAGGGGAAAATCCAGAACGATGAGTCCTTGTAAATTCAGGAAACTGAGCCCAACAAGGCCAAGACTGTGGCAAGTCTTTGAGAAGTGTAAATCAGAAACAGACTGCGTTACGCAGGCTCCGCCCGTCCTGTGTCCTGACTTCCCTGTGCGTGTCGAAAGAATTGCTTTCAATTCCCTTCAGTCCTCCGCGTCCCACAATCACACGATCTCTGCAGTTTTGTCTGCGCAGTCAGTCCGTCCTGTGGCTTTTTACGTTCGCACACTGAAGGCCACACGCGAAGTTGAGCGTTTCTCGTCGCGTTTGTAGTCCTCTGTCGTCCACTTTCTCCTGCTATCCCGAAACTTTCTGTCAACGCGAAGCAGTTTTGTTTTCCGCGAGCGAGTTTTTTTTTTCCCTCGCGCGCAAGTTGAGTTGACTGACGTACGCGTGAATGGGTCTGTTGTCTCCAGCAGGACAATGCGGCGCAGCACTTTTCCCGCGCGCGCAGGCTTGAGTGGAGCAGCTCGGCGCGCAGTGAGTGGAGCTGAGTGAGTGAGGGATTGTTGGGGCGCCGCGTGTTGTTATCTGCGCTCCGCACGTAACAGCTCCTCCAGCGGGGAGGAGAGGGGAGGTGAGGCCTCAGTCTCAGTGTGCGCTCCGTCCTCCAGCGGGGAGGAGAGGGGAGGTGAGGCCTCAGTCTCAGTGTGCACTCCGTCCTCCAGCGGGGAGGAGAGGGGAGGTGAGGCCTCAGTCTCAGTGTGCACTCCGTACTCCAGCGGGGAGGAGAGGGGAGGAGAGGCCTCAGTCTCAGTGTGCGCTCCGTCCTCCCGCCGGGAGGAGAGGGGAGGTGAGGCCTCGGTCTCAGTGTGCGGTCCATCCTCCAGCGGGGATCAGTGGGGGGGTGAGGCGTCGGGGTCGGGGGGGGCTCCGGCG
>JAAUXT010134146.1_pt1 | contig 12611 bp, 11 predicted proteins | sample 7278171 | NCBI WGS metagenome assembly JAAUXT01 (sample SAMN14350112, study PRJNA611818) | marine sediment metagenome | isolation source: surface marine sediment (1.8m) | place: French Polynesia: Moorea | collected 2018-08
TGTGACACCATAGAGGAAGGTAGCCTAAACCACTGAGCTCCAACTCATACTCTACAATAAACTATACTACAACATCACTACTGGGGCTTCACTCATATATACAACACAAGTGTAGAGACGCATGCTGATTCGAACTGGGTGATTTCGCTCAAATCGCCAGCGCAATTTCGACACAAATATTTCTTCCCCTAGTTATTCGATGGACAGTTGTGAACTTTCGAGATTTCAATGTGTATTGCACGTCCTTTGCGATGTAGTGAATGATACTCGTACGGGAGCGGCTCACAGAAACACTGCAGCGATTGTAATTCGTTGTTTGGCCACAGCTGGTGCCGTGGAGCCACTGTCTTGCAGGCGGCAAATTGATCTCGGGACAGCGGAAAGATGTGTGCTTGTGAAAAGTTTGGCCTTGTGTTGCTGCAGACGAAGTCTTAGTTTTGCGGAAACTGAACTGTGGAGAAATCGTTTTGTCAAATTGTGGTTTGCTTGACTTTTTTGTCCGCATGCACGTGCGCAGGACACAAGCCGAACGCGCAGCAGACCGCGGTTCCCATTCAGATTGATTGAGAAGGTCTTTAGCATGGAGCCCGAGGTGCAGGGCGCGTGTTCTTTAAGCCTTGCACGTGCACCCGTTGCAAATTCCTCTGTCTCAGTTACTCAGATTTCCGAAATTTTGTGCAATCATCGCATAAGCGCATTTAAGCGCATTTACTTTGAAGCCTCTCTCCGTGGTAAATTGCTCACCTTTGGTTGTTTTTCAGCATGTTAACCAGTCATTCGATCCGGGGCGCATTCACTGAAGTTAGCTTTTTGTGGGAAATACGCACAAAAGTTGTTTGGAAGTTGCAGCCTTTCTTTTGTGTGCGCAGATAACGATGAAGTGGGAAAGAAAAATATTGCAGACAATTGTGATTGCATTTTTCTGGCAACAAATCAATGTGTTTGGAGTCGTTGCCTTTTTCGGGAAACGCTTTGTTCACATCCCGTGCATTGAAAATGAGAATTGCTGATCACAAAACACAACTTTGGTGCAGTTTGTCCTTTTTTCTGGCACACCAAAATTTGAAGTGTCACTCAGTTTGAACGATTCAGGCACCTGTGTGTGTGTGTGTGTGTGTGTGTGTGTGTGTGTGTGTGTGTGTGTGTGTGTGTGTGTGTGTGCAAAAAGTTGGGCTCTGACGTCAAGGAAACTCCCGCCGTTGTTTCAAATGACCACACCACACGTCAAAAAAGAATCATCTGACCATTTGTGACAAGTTTTGGACAACTGACTTGCTGAAAAAGTTCGCTTGCCCACCTCCCGTGAAGCCAACTAACTTTGAAAATAAAAAATATACATTTTCAGAAGTGATTCCTGTTCTCTGTGGGGAAGGGGAAAGTTCCACAAAAATTGTGTGTAGTGTCAAGCACCGTACGCTTTGTGAGCGCAGTTTTCTTGTTCTTCAGATCTGCATATTTGGATGTTCAGACACAAAAATATCTGCTCATGGTCAGCCAAAAGAAATGAAGTTGCGCATTGCGAACTCTTGGGGGGGGGGGGGCGAGGACAGGAATTACTTCAGCATTGCGAATTTTCGAACATGTGCACCCTCGGACGCGTTCCCTTTTCTCGATTGAACGTTGCATTGAATGCACAGAACAGTTCTGCAAGGCATCAGTTGAGCTCGTTTGATGCGGGTTGAACAAAAGGAACTTTCCAGACAATATATTTGCAATGTTGTAGGTGCGCTAAAAAACCTGCAGAGGATGCTTTTGTGAATTCGTCCTGCGGTTTTGACAAACTTCTTTCATTGTCTCATGAACGCCTCTAACAATTGCAAACCCCATAATTACCATTTCCGAAGGTGCTTTCATCTGCAGCCAGATAAGGCTGTGCATATTTTGAAACAGACAATGGTGCCTGGTGAGCAACTTGCAGGTTTTCCTGAATGTAATGTCAACAGAAAGCAGCTTTGAAGTGTTCCTTATTGTTGAAATACACTCATTATGGGTGGGCTGTGACCATGTACATGGGCTCAGACGACCCCAGCTCAAGATACATGCGGGCACCACAAACGTGAACGTTCAGAGCCGATTGTTGAGGCAATTGATCGATGTTCTTTGGAGATGCGGAGATAAATTCCACCTGTTGCAGATGTACTGAGGAGAGCAATTTAGATGTGAGCCTGATACGCTTTTTACTTGTTTTGACAGAAAAATATTCCGGACAAATGTTCCGTTTAGATTGCTCCGTTTTGCTGTTGTAAAGCACGGGAGCCAGTGTAACAAAAACTCCCGAGGGACTCTCTGACTCCCGTCTTGTGGTCTGTCTGATGTTTGCTGTTTGTGACAAGAAGAAAGCATGTGCAGTTTTCTGCTGCCGCACAGGAGGCTGGGTGAGAAAAAGCAACGTGCAGGCAACAATTTTCGGACATTGCAATCACCAAAATTCGCTCCTTCCACACATTCTCTTTTGTGTGGGCAACAATCCAATCTTTTGTTCTGTTGTGCTGAGAAAACAACACGCTTTGGACAAAAAATTGTTCCTCTCAATGCAGCACTTGTTTGCTGGAGGTCCCATTGAACTGAAGACAATCCCTTGAAATCAGCTGCTTTGCCACCAAGGTGCCTTGGAGTGTCATCCAATGCTTTGATGGCGCGATTTGGAACAAATCTTGTTGGTGCCCCTGAGACAAATCCAGCTTGCCTCTCTCCAAATCTCAATTCAAACACAATTTATTCAACTTGTTTCGCACTTCGAGCGTGCACCTCCAATGCAGCGTTGTCAATCTTTCTTATGCATAATTCGAGACGCACCTCGAAAAAATTGTTCGATGGGGCATCTCTGCAAAAATTCTCTGCAGACGTTCCTTCTGTCATCTCCGATGCGTCGGTTATTTTCCTTTACCAATTTCAGGGTTGAACCGAGTTGTCGGTCTGGACCTGTACATTTGACCCACGAAGGGCTTGAAAGAGCGTATTTGGTGGACGAGTGTTTGGAAACCATGGAAGGATGTTGGGCTCATTCGTGTTCAACAAAAGGAATCGGACACAACATGTAAGACCAATTCGTCTGCTATCAGCCAAGGCAAAAAAGTCTCCATTTGTTCAGTGCTGCAATCAGGGATTCCTGAAAATAATGGACTTCAAAAAGGTGGAATCCACCTCACTGGCTTGTTCAACCATGTCGAGAAAACAGAAAACCAAGTTCTGCAGCCTCAAGTGTCCTCCACTGCATGGTGGATTTGCTTGAATCTCCTGAGTCCAGACAAACGTTGTGGGTTCAGTTGTATCTCAAGGATCGGCTACTCCTAGCGTTGTGCAAGGGTGTGAATCCAGTTGTGCTATGTGGCCATTGGGTTTCGTTGTCCGGAAATGAGCACTTTGAACCCTTGCCAGAACCAAACTTTGAACTTGTGTCAGAACCAACACCACGAGTATGACATCATATTTGAGAACAGCTTCTTCTCTTCGGCGTGTTTCTTGATATTGGCCCGCCAATTGCATTGGTTCCTGTGAGATTTCAACATGGATTTCCTTGCAGGGCATGGGTCCTCTTGTTTCTGCTCAAACCCGTCCGGATATGCATGTTTGAGTCCACCAAAGCCTTGTTGGTCTTTTCTCTTTGTTGTGCGTCTCTGTTTTGCCTCTTGCTTGGGTCCACTTGTGCCTGTTTTGTTGCAAACACCAAAGCATAAACACTCGTGTCAGAAAGGTCCTTCCAGTTTTGACGTTGGTTCGCTGTCTGACTCAACTGCAGCACTTGCCAGTCACTTTTGGTGCTGAAACATGTCTCAAATGGGATCCAGACTATAACTCTTTCCATGGACCAAGGTTTTGTCACCACTGCTGCACGGACCACACAAATTGATGTGGGAATTCAAAACTCACTATTCGTCTCCTCGCCTCATCTGGTTTTCCTCTTTTGGCACCATCAAGCGTTGGCGTTTTGCTTTGTTTCAATTCGAACCTTATCTGCACTGCAGCCAGTTGAGTGGAGTTCACTTTTCCATCAGAATCTCATCGAGGATTTGACTGGGCCCTTCTTACACAGTCGCTTTACGGATTTTTTATGGTCTGCAGTCATGGGGAAGTTCACATATGCACGGACAATTGTGTTACAAATTGGCGTAAAATTACAATTTTCTTTTCAGCAACACAGACCAGGGACACAAGAGTTTGACATTTCTTGTGACGACTTGTTTGGTCACTCCTCGAATCTCAGCACAGTTTGACAAGAACTCGATGCTTCATCCGTCGATACAGTTCGCAGTCTCCATGCAACCTGTCTGTCAGACGGATGCCATGGAAATTTGTCGATAATTTTCTTCAATATCCAACGCGTGATATTCAGCATCACAATGAGGGGAGGAGCCTGCGCGTTCTGACACGGTGTCGCTCCCGACAAGGTGAGCTTCGAGTCAATATTTGCTCTGATGTATTCAGCAAGTAGGTGTGGCTTTTTTTGGTTTTGTTGGAGGCGCCGCCTGTGTGATCACTGTCGGTTGCTGGCGTTTAAGACGAGCGCGCGCGGTCGTGAAGGCATTCGCGACGTACATGTTGGCGCTGGGCCGGCGCGTGTCAAAACTGCGCGAAGTCGCGTCCCAACGTCGGTCAAACTTTTGAACCGGCCTGTACCAACTGAAGAAAAGGTAAGTTGCTTTTGCTACTTCACTTCAGGATGAATACTCATATCCACGTACAGGTTTCCAATTTTTGGACAAATCACGCACGCAAAACACGCAGACTTGTCTGTATTGCTCAAATGCGAGTGGCGCTGACGCTGACCAAAGTAAGGTTGCGTTAGTTTTGCGCAATTTCATTGCTGACACGCCAGGATATCACCAACGGCGCATGACACTTGCAAGGCCTTCGAGATCCTCGCTGTGCGCTCGCTCGTTGAGCGGAGCGCCTCAAGGAAATTTACCCGCCCATGTTCGAGTCGACATTGGACGAACACACTTTATTGCCTTCCGCACTTGCACTTGACCACTGTCATAATATTTTCACAAGAGATTTGCTCCCAAGCAAAGCTCAGCTCTTTGAAGTGGATTTTCACAAAGCCAGGACGAGAAGGGCTCACACACAGGGATGGTTTTAGTGTTCGCATCCAATTATTCTCGTGGTCGGGATACAAAGCATTGCAAATTAATTGAGTGTTCCTGAGACTATCCGTAGCCCTGAGACACAATCGAAAACATTTTACTTTGCTTTGATGGCAAAAGGAAAACAGATTCAGACATTTAAGTCAATCTTCCTTGGTTGTGAAGTTGAACACAAAAAGACGCAAATCAGAATGAGAGTTACAACAGTGGTTGTCACCTGGCCTGTGCAAGGGAAAAAAACAATTGCCACTGGTTGTTTGAAACAACTCTTTGAATTTTGTGGTGACTTCGTGGCGTACCTTACAAGCTCAAAAAGCAAATGTGAATGTTTGAACGATTTTCCAATCGACAAAGGAATTCTTGTGTTTTTCGTACGTGCAGAGCTCTCACATTTCTTTCCTGCAGGCACCGTTATGGACTACGACACGTATGGAGAGATGCACAGCCGAATCACATCGCCCACGTGCGAGGACCTGGGCATCCCGCGCGACATGACCTACGAGTACCTGGGCACGGTGGAGAGTCTGCGCACCGGCCGCCCCGACCTGATGGGCCTTCCCGCCTCCGCAGCCTCGGCCGGCGGCCCCAGTCTCGCGAGGCAGGGTCTCACGGCGCAGAGCCTCCTCCTCCACAACCTCAAGTACGACCCAGAAAGCCCCAACAACCCGTTCTCCCCGTATTGTCAAATTCCGCTGCCAAATCCGTTTGGGACTTTCGACTATCCGTTCGAGCCAGCGTTCATCCGCAAGAGGAATGAGCGGGAGCGAGAGCGAGTGCGCTGCGTCAACGACGGATACGCCAAGCTGAGGCAGCACCTGCCGTTTGAGAACAGAGAAAAGAGGATCAGCAAAGTGGAGACTCTGAGGGCGGCCATCAGATACATTTCGCATCTGAGAGGTCTGCTGCATGAGCTGGATACGAAGGACAAGGTCGAGAAGGACTCGCAGAAGGACGTGAAGGAAGCTATGTCGAACATTCCGCTGGAAAGCAGCGAGAACGTCGCCACGCGCGAAGTGCCGAAAAAGCGCAGAAAAGTGATTGACGTTCTGGATGAAAATGAAAACGAACCCAAGAAGATGAGACGAAAGTCGTCAAAACCAAACGCGTAGTGTTCCAAGTTTCTCTTGTTGTCGATTTCGTGTTTCAATGAGATTGAACCGACTCAACTGAATCTAGTCACTTCACCAAGTCAATGTTTTCGTGTGTACTCTATGTGGGTGATGAAGCATTAAAGTTTTGAAACAAACTGAACACCCTGGAAAATTGTTTTCTTTTGCGAGATTATTTGATCATCTTCTGCGAAAACACAGCGGGAAAGCAAAACGTTGGATTATGGCAAGGCTTCAGCAAAAGATGGTCAGGTACGTGAGTGGCAGATGAAAATTGGTTTTGTCTGGGAATTTCGTCGTGAAAACATGTACGTTTGTGTCTTCGGGAAAAAGTTCTGTGACGCACGAAAAGAGGAAAAGCAACCAGGAACTCACCCGCGTGGTCTGTCACCAGAATGTTTCAGGTTGGCACTCAGATTATGTCTGTCTCTTGTACTGTTCTGATGCCTCTGTCTGTCCACAGCCGGTTGCAAAACAACACCACAGAACTTTGCCGTGCAGCACTGAGAAGGTGTGTTTTGGCATAATACCTTGGATCGAGGGGGAGTAACCCACCTCAAAACATCAACACTGGAAAAGGCAAAATTGACACCAGTCGCGCAGAACAAGAGGAAAGATGAACAGGATCTTCGGGGATCAGGGGGCGCCCTTGCAGGCCCGTGGGCTTCTCTGATCTTGAGTGCTGCTCTTGTGTCATTTGCCCCAAAATTGGCAAGATTTGTGTGAAAAGAACTGTTTCAAGGAACATGTATGCAGGAATCGCCAAAGCTCAGTGTCGAAAATGGCTCAAGATGAAGAGAAAATGGGCAAGAATGATTTTGGCGAAAAAGAAAACCATCAAAAAGCATGTGCTCACGAACAACTCATGTAGCCAATGCGCACCTGCAATCATGCTTGGCGTACAATCACCAAACATGCACCTGTGAAGTCCAGACACTCACTGCACAAACCTTATCGGACTGACTCGTTTTTGCAAACAAATTGATCTTCAAACTTTTGGTGTTGGTTTCAAGCCTGTTGTGCATTTCAATGATACCTTCTGAAAAAATGCCACGCATACACAAAATTATACAACGAGTGCGATATCTTCAAACATGAAATCTAAGAGCACAACCATTCATTATCTGGCCAGTAATTTGTCTCTTGCAGATATTTCATGTTTTCAGATATTTCATTTGTTGTATAAGCCAACTATTTCACTCATCAGTGTTCAATATGTGAAGAAAGAACTTGTGCTGCGCACTCGTTCATTCTGAACACATATTGAACGCTGATTCGTGCAATATTTGTGACATATCGCCCAACGACACTCGAAACACACATGTACTCGTACGTATAGATGCAGGCCTTGAGTGTCAAGCTGAGTCCATCCCGTGCAGTGACGAGTGCCTGATAAAAATCACCTTTCGCGGGCACTCGACTCCAGCTGACTGACTTCGCTTCTTTTGTTCACATGTTTCTGCAGTCAGGAGGAGTCATTGCTTCAGCACACGACCACCACCCGAACTCAGGACACAGTTTGTAAAAACACAACAATGTTCTATGCCCTTATCAAATATTGCATCTTTTGGACCAAAATGGCTCACGAAGCATTTGGCTTGCGCCAACACATAATCTCGTTTGCATGGAGTATTCAACATGTTGCACAGCCTTTCGCGATAGCTTGTTGCATTGAGATGTCAACCTTTTGCAACTGGCTTTCCGGAGCATCATTTCACGCTTGAGGTGGATTTTGATTGAATCCTGCAAAACTTTTGCGTGTTGAAAATCTATCATTGTCGTGTCATTTTTTATTGTTCAGGGAATTAAGAACTACCTCCCCGCTGCATCCAATTGCGTTGGCTCAGAAATCGCAGTGACTGAAAGTTGGAACATTGTGAATCAGATATTAATCTGAAAACTGGTGGCACTTTGTCACACTAAAAACAGAAAAGATAATGCTGCTGTACACGCGAGTAATGACACTTCGTCCTGAAGAAGGGAATAATCAAGCCACACGCAGTTTTTTGCCACTTGCACTTGGCGAAACGTGCGCTCCCGTATTCATTCGAGCACGAGGAACCTGTGTGGTCGATTTGGATCAAAACCTTAATTGCTGTCAATTGTGGGGATACTTTTTTGCTGCGCAGAGTTTTTTGTTTTGTACGGTCAGACAGAGTAACTTTGTGTTTCACTTGTGTTCTTTTTCTTCAAAAATCATTGTTCACGCTCAGTCAAGCGTGGTTTCTCATTGTGATTGCTTCGCGAAAATGGTTTTGCCTCGTTTTCCTTCTTATCAACCTGCAAACTATTTCTTGTTTTTCTTCAACAAACACCAATTAAGATTCATGATTGACTAATTCAGGAAATTACAGGCGCCCTTGCCAATTTTTAGTTGTTGTTTTGAAGGCGAATTTGTATGCGGCGTTCAACCCACCCAGCCTAATTACAAACCACTGACAGTCAGTTTATCAAGTCATCTGAAGCGCCCCTTTGTCACTTGAATTCGTTGCTTGTAAGGAACAGAAAAAAATATGGGGTTTGGTTGTGACTGTGCTGTCTACAATGCATGTTGCGGAAGCGTGTTCTGAGGATTGTAGCTTGACACAGCGCTGAAGGTTTGCTCAGGTGAGGTGGACCCTGCATGCAGCCTGCGGCGCGTCGCCCAACAGCCTCCACCCGCCGGCACACCTGAGCCATACACGCATATCTCGCTCAAAGAACCCGTCAATATCCCTGCGTGTGAGTTTGAAGTAATTCTGGAAAGAACAATGAATGACAGGGTGAGGTAACAACTATAGTATCAGTTTCCTGATTGAAATCTTGGGGCAAAACCTGTGTCAATACATGTATCGATCAAACGAAGTGGAGTTGACAAGGAACCCAAATGGACTGCAATACGTTCAGGACACATTGGAACAGCTTGTCGCGACACGGAACAAGAAAGAAACCAAGACAGGTTGTCTCCAAACTGAGGCTGGCAAATTTCTTGTTTTGTCTTATTCGAAATTTCCACGGTTATTTGCGTCTTGTTTCCCGTTTGTAGGACAAGTCCGCTTTTGGACGAAAGTTCACCGTGTGTTGTGAGCTCTTTGGGGTGTGATGTACCTTTTTATCATTTGCAGGTTGGCGAGTGTTATACACTTCAGGTTTGGCGTTGATCCTCAACATTTTGCGGAGAAAAATCCTCCATTTCGGCGGCAGAATCAATGGCTGAGAGCGGATCAAGTAGCTCGAGCTCTGCAGATGTTCAAACACACCGAGGCTTGTGTTGGCGGCTTTGCACCAACACCTCGCAAAACTAATGAACTTTCCATGTTTAGCCTCGCCACTGAAAAACCTCCGATATCATGACTGAGATTTCCTGTGTGGTTTTTCTTTGCTCGGTGAATCGTCTTGGTCGTGGTGTCCAGCGTAGATCTATACGAGTAGTTGTGTTGCCGCAGTTGTTCCGCTGCAGCAAGCATGCATGTGCGTCCATGCAGAATCTCGCAAACATCAGAATCGGCCACACATCATTTTCTGTCTTTGACTGGACGAAATTCATGAACCAGCGCAAGTGAGAGATGACCATGCAGACGAACCTTTTTTTCGAAAGCACTTGCCAAATGCAGTGGTCCAGACCAGGCAAACAAAGTCCTTCGGTGGTCTGACGGCTCTTGTGACAATCTGATGTTTGGTTTGTCCCCAGTTACGACAAATCACTGTTCCCATTCATCCATGTCCAACAAATATCTCCTTTGTGAAGCGTGTCCCTCCGGACTGCGAGGTTGTGGACACTTTTTGCAGACTGCACGTGGCTGAAGGGCAGGACTCATGTTGAAGCATACCAGCATTTCATCGGTTCACGTGTCCGTGTATGTCGAAATACTCGAGCGTGCGAACTGCACAGAAACGGCGCGCTTCGCTGGTGTCTGCAACCGATGCAGAAATCACTTACAAAAATGATCGAAAGCAAAGAAGAAAGCACGGGAAAACTGAGCGTTGGGAACATTACATGTGGGATTGGCCTCTGCATTGAACTTCCTCTTTTTCTTTGAAACTCGAAGAAAATGAGAAAAGATTCGGTACTCAAGCTCCGGCGCGGTTGTGAATTGCCAAATAAGGAGACGAAGTGTGTCACTCTTTCGTCATGGATCCTCCTTTTGAGGTTTTCTTGGAACTGTGATGTTTCTCATCGGATTGACTTCGTTTTGTGTGAAAAAATTTCCGTTGCAGCTGAATGGTCGTTCGAGTGTTGGAGAAGGCATGATGCTCCCACACCATGCACCCCAGCCTCGTCGATACCCAGGAAAGATTCACTTCTCTGATTCAAAATGCCAAATCCATCAACATTCACTGACCAGGCAATCTTGTCCCACAATCAAATGGGGTTTCTTGAAACGCAGAAAACTTTCGCGTTTCAGGTGCAACGCACACTTACACCATGGCTGCCTCTCTTTGCTCAGCTTTGAATGCCTGGAGAGCAAAAACAGTAGTTTTTGGAATGAGAGGTATTCTTCAACCCTTCATGAACACGATAATTTTTTTTCGCGTCTTAGATGTTGTGAATTTTCTGATGAACTGAAGCACACACTGTAAGCAGAGTTCATTATGTTCAACTCGAATTCAGCGTTTTATCATCTGGCACCTAATCAAACAGACCAAGATCAATGCGTTTAGACAGAGAGATGGAACACTCATTATTCCTTGCCGCATTTCCATCAGAATTGTTTAATTATATTGCAGGTGGTTTTCGACAAGAGAATAACATTGAATATCCTCATGCAGCTTCATAAGCTTGTGTATCACGCGGAAAATTTATGCATATGACCGGAATGGAACAAAAACATACATTTTCGTTCACTGCATGCGCAGTGTGGTTGTGTATTTCGATTCAAGAGGGTAATTTTAGTTATTTTTGACAGCAACTTCACGGGGGCCAATTTTTCCTCTGTGCAAAACAATGGGAAACAGGCCTTTCTTGGGGTCGGGCCCGAGACCAAATGTTGCATCCATCCTTGATTATACGCATTGGTCTGCAGACAGACTACACAAGCTTCTGACATAAAGTGACTCATTTTGTTGAAAGACGACAAGCTTCTCGTCTCTCCACCTCAGCTGGCTGTGTGTCTGTTTTGATCAGACTGGCGGCACTCCTTGACACCCATTGACTTGAAGACAAGGCCAGTTTTTTTTCATGCCCCAAACAAAACTAGAAGCAGCAGGTTCTTACAGCAGGTGGATATGGAAAGCAGGAATGATATTTCCCTGATGGGAAAAGCATTGAGTGAGACTGCCTGTTGAATCTTGCTTCCACCTTCACCATTTTGTCGATTTAGTTAAACAGAGGAACTTGCAAGGCACTGGCGCACAGTCCAGCACACGTAGCAACCAACCCTGACCCAACCAGTGGCTGTGACAGGAAATGCAGCATTGACAGCGCAAATGTTTGATCCTGCTTTGTCTCTAGCTCCCGTTTGCAGAGATCGTGATCTCTTCTTCATTTTGTCTTCAAACTCCCTGGGTGTTGGATGTGGTGTCCAGGCTCCAAAATTTGTACCCTTGTCATGGTCGCACCTCAATACTTCATGACACGGACGCCATTGTGTGCATTTGCAGATGATTTTTCACGGGCGCAGTTCCCCGTTTATGGTTTTTGTTTTGTCTTCTGCCTTGAAAGCAATATTTGGTCACAGGTATGTGTTCACGATTTTTATCATATTGAAGGGGCTTTCCATTGAAGTGGGTGTTTGGTTAACAGGAAATGTTTTATTGGTGTTTAGGTGGCTGAAATTGAAAGTATGATTGGGGGTGGATCAAGACAAATAGTCAGCCAAATTGCCCAAAAATATTTGGTATGGAAAAACTACAGGTAAAAAAGGGTCTTATTGCCTGAGGTATTGGCATTGCATATTTTGGGCAGGGGGGGGGGAAGTCAAACTGTGAGAATTTTGTGCTTGTTTGGCAGCAAGAGGACAAGGCATACAGAGACAATCGTTTTGGTATAAATAGATCTTGTAGATGGGACTGGGCATGTTAGGAGCTTTGGGTTTGAAGCAAAAGACCCAAATGTTGTCAGTGCATGGCCTTCGCATCTCAACGGCAGAGTCTGCTTCTCTCCCATCATTGTGCGATGTCCCTTTAGGGGTGTGCACTTAGCGGTGTGCCAAAATTTTTTTTTGTATATATGGCATCTGGGCCAAGATGTCCCTTCCCATCCCCCCCATGGAGGGCTATTGGTGGCCTATCTCAGCAACTGCTGAAGGTACAGACTTGATCTAGGGCTCATTGGAAAGGTCTTTGAATCCTCATTTCTAATTTTGAAAAATGGAATCTCCATGGCAACCTCCCTAGCAACCAGATGCAAAACTCCCTATCAACCAGATGCAAATGGCCAAATCTCAGGTTCTTTTTATGATAGAGACATAATATATGGCTCATATGAAAGGTATTTGAA
>JAAUXT010065245.1_pt1 | contig 12610 bp, 13 predicted proteins | sample 7278171 | NCBI WGS metagenome assembly JAAUXT01 (sample SAMN14350112, study PRJNA611818) | marine sediment metagenome | isolation source: surface marine sediment (1.8m) | place: French Polynesia: Moorea | collected 2018-08
GAACATTACCATAGCAACCAATCACCAATCCTAACATTTAGCCCAAGCAATTATCTACATTTTCTCTTTATATTCCCTTCAGCAAATATCAACCATTTCTGAGCTATAAAGCCATTTATACAGCCATACCCAAATTTCAACATGTTGGCCATATTGGTTTTTTGCCTGTAAAAATACGTAAAACCAAAAATTTGTTCTTTTGACACTTCATGCATCAACTACAGCCCAAAAGCGAACAAAAAAACCAAACATGACTAAAATTGAACAAATAGAACACTTTCAAACTCGCATTCACAGATTTAGCCTCTTGATGCCTATAGGTGATTTTCACCACCATACATTATACATAATGTATGGTACAAGGTTCAAATCACTAAAAAGCTTGAATCCTGGGATGAGTTGCAGGCTATCGATGACACAGATGACACCAAGAAGGGCAAAACTGTTCACTTCAGTCAGGACTCTCCGGAGCGGAGGAAAATGGACCTGTTTGAGTGTTTTGAGCAATCACAGGGTAAGCCCCCAAGTTTGCAGTCTTCACTGTTGAAAGGTATCATCTGCAAAGCAGATATATCTGGTCCTGCAAGGCTGTTCAGTCCTCTGTACACATACGAGGCGCATCGCTTGTGTCAAACAAAATGCTTCAAATTGATCATGCTACCTCCCTACAATGGGAGAGGGTCTGTTCTTCTTCATGTCAGTACTGCACTTGCAGGTTTTCTTTCCGCTCACTTTACTATCAGCTTTTTCCCAAGAAATTTCCTCTTTTGGGTGCACACCAGAATTTGTTACCAAAAAAAATGGGCATATTCATAAGGCCAATGAAAACTATCACTTGTGTCGGGCAAGCTGGAACAATTGCACTTTGGCATGTTCTGTAAGTCTGCCCACCCTGAGAGCAGAAGCATGGAGGTGGTATGCTTTGTCTCCCTGTCCGAGCCTGGCTTGGCAGGTCTGTTTTTGCTTTTCCACACTTGGAGGCATGTTTTTGTACCTCAATTTGTGCACATTACACTAGAGCATGGACGTTTTTCATTCTTGCAAAAACTGTTCTGAAAAAACAAACATTTCAGTTTCTAGTTCACAAATGCATTGGAGTTTATTTATTTTCGCAAAGTCTCCAAGTGAGTGACATGACTGTAAACATGACTTAGAACTGGTTCTGCAAAGATGCATACAGATGGGCACAAGTAATCCCCCAAATGCTGAACTCAGTCGCAACAGTACAACTTCTTGTGCTGCCTCCATCTATGAACATCAGTGAATTTCTTCCTGCAGATGGGGCACTTAATTTTGCACACTTACTGCCTGCTTTCCTTGTGCAGGAGGATCTCGCCGGATGTGTCACTGGCCTTGGGGGGTTGTTCATCACTGGCTATTGCTGAGGTACTTGCTACCACAAACTGCAAAGCAAAGACAATTTTGAGTAAACCTATAAGTGATTGCTTTCTTCTGGACACAAGGACTTATCTAAGTCATGCAATCACACTTACCAAAATGTCTTTTTGGATGGGAGAGGAGTTGTCTTGTTGTGTGTGCACTGTGCTCGTGATGACTGTTGGGGGGCTGGTTCTGCAGACATCTGCATCTCCTGTGGTTGTGCATGACAAAAATTTAGTACAATTCCTCCAAGTACATCATGGGTACAATTTTAATCAAATTGAGCATCCCCAGTACACACCCACAAACATGGACTGTGTCGGTGACCCCCATCTGGAAGAATGAGTCGTCCCAGCTCTACAATCTCCACATCCAAGTCTGGCCTCATCACCATTGCTGTGGGCTGCACCTGGATAAAAGACAAGCAAAAGCATCCAATGTGTTCCTTTGTGATAGAGTTGTGTTCAAGTTACCTTTCTCAGATTCTGCATGAATTGCTCAATCGTCTCAGATTTCATCAGGGCACTAGATACTGATGCATTGCCTTTTCCTCCTGCACACAGCTTCTCCAGAGCACATCCACTTGGGTCTTGTTCTTGCCCTTCCTCTTCTTCTTGTCCTCCACCCTTCTTTCCTTCTGTGCATGTGCTTTTTCTCTTGTTTCTTTTCGGAGTGCAGCTTCCCTTGACTTTGGAATACCAGGTGCTGGCAGTGGACTTGAAGCCTTTCTCTTTCCAGCAAGCAGTTCCTTCAGAATCTTCTCATGTTCCTTGTGCTCCTTCTGAGTGATCTCATTCTCTTTTATCCAGATGTCGCATGTCTTCTTGTGCCCCAAAAAGGAGGACATGAATTTGTACATTTTGCCACAGCTGCACTTGAATTGCTTCTCTGTGTCATGCCTTGACAGGTGCTGGGCCAGCAGCTTCTTGCTGTGTGTCTTGAAGCCTGTGCAGTGAGGACAACTCAAAACTTCTCGATCTTCAGCATGGGTCAGCAGGTGTTTCTTCAAATCAGACTTCCATGGATACTTGTTTTCGCAGATGTAGCACTTGTAGGATTTCTCCATGAGTCAGCTTGTGCCTTTTCAGCTCAGAAGGGAAGCCAAATAAGGTGTGGCACTGTTCACAGACGTGTTTCTTCTCATGCTCTGATTTCTCATGAAAATCCCACACCTCCTTAGTAATGAATTTCTTCACAGAAGGTGCAGACATGCTTCACAGCGAGAGAGTGTTGTGTCTTGATGTGTGTGTGGAGTGCAGCTTTGCCCTCAAACCTGATGGAGCAGACTTCACTTCACACTTGTACTTGCAAAGAGAAGAAGAACCTTGAGGTCTTAGCCCGAGGTACTCCCACACCAAGTTGCTGTGAAGTGTGTGGCATGGTGTTCCTCTTCTTGGCTGACTTGCACACATGGGCCTGTCCTCTTTCAGGTTCATGCGACTGCTGCAACACATCCACGGCAAACCCAGGATCCTCTTCTTGAGGACTTGATGTCAATGACTTCTCTCTGAACTCTCCTAGGCATTTCCTCCACGGACTCTGCTGGTGCAACTTGAACCTGAACTGTTTGCAGCTTCTTAACATGTCTCGGTTACAGCGAAGTTGATGCAGCAGAAGAAATATCAGCTTCTTCACTTGCGTCGAAGTTGGATGCTTTTTCTTCAGTTTCAGATGTGATCTTTCTCTTCTTCACTTTCAGGGTGACATCAACACTTGGAGACTTACGCCCTCTTTCCTTCTTGTCCTCTCCATGCACAGACCTGCAACCTCCTTCTGAAGTGCTCTCCCACTTGTCTCAGCATCGCTGTCCCTGCCTTGTAAATGCTCGCAAAGTTGCCAATCCAAGTCTGGTTTCTGACCACCCATGGGGCCTCTCTTTACTCCTTCGAATACAACTGCCTGTGGGAACTTCACGAAGTTATCCACAATGACTCTTGCCTCCTTCAGAACTTGGGGGCTTGCTTAAGGTTCATGTCCACCCTCCCTGCTGTTTCAGCATGCACAACTCCAGCTTCTTAGGACCAGTTTGAATGAAGATAAAAAGCACTTTCTTCACAAGTGATGCTTTTTCCCCCTTCTCTGTGCTCCATACCTTGCCATTCTTCTACAGAATGGTGATAGTGCAGAGGAACTGTCTTGCTTAGACTGCAAGTGCTGTGGCATCTGCATGGATGGCATGCTGGTTGATGTACTTGGTCCAGTCAGAGAAGTTGTGTCATTCACCGAGGAGGGGGGCCAGATCATCTTTCAGCATCCTGCAATGTGACAATGCGATTAGAAGTGTACAGTTTTGAATGAACTTGGGGTCTTACTTCTTCCAGATGTGGACTGCAAGGTAGGGTGGACTAAATCCACAAGTGTGTCAACTCACTGTCTATTCTTCTGAGCATAGAACACCATGGTGAGTTGGACGGTTTGCGATAACAGGCCAGTCATCCTCGCACCCACAGCAGCGAATACCTCCTCTCCTTCAGGAACACTGCTCGTCTGCAGAAGCAAACCAAATTTTGAGCAATCCTGCAAGTGCTCTGGACTGTGGACTAGGAACATTCTGATACACATCTGAGAGAGATGCCTTTGCGAGGGACATACTTGGATTAGATCTATGACACAGACGCAAATTTCTGACTTTTGCTGAATTTGGAAGGGAATAAGGCTCCAAGGACAAAAATTATGAACCTTTGAACACATTGATCATAATGGGGAAGGTATTTGTCTTGCCTAAGACTCCAAATGTGCTATTTTCCATGAGACATTAATGTTTCAATTACAGATGCAAATTTCCAACTTTCGCTGAATTTGGAAGGGAATAAGGCTCCAAGGACAAAAATTTTGAACCTTTGAACACACTGATCATAATTGGGAAGGTATTTGTCTTGCCTAAGACTCCAAATGTGCTATTTTACATGAGACATTAATGTTTCAATTACAACTCGACTCGACTCGGTGAATTCTAGACCTAAGTCAAACCTTCAAGTAGCAGTTTTACCTTGAGTTTCACCAAATCCCACTTCTTCAGGATGCTGTCTTGATCCACCTCACTTCCAACTTCATCATTGGGTGAAATCCTGCTCAATTCAAACTTGTAGGCTTGCTGCATTTTTGTTTTGTTTTTTTTCACATCAAAGCAAGGAAAAGTAAGTCTCCAAATCAAAATGGACATGGTTGTGATCACGTGACAGTGGGAAGCTCTCCCATTGGTTCTGCCACTGCACAAAAAAGCCCATGGAGAGAACATGTATGGAGATGAAGCACAAAGTTTCCTGCACTTGGATGCATGTTGCTTGGGCATGGCCATGCCTGAGAAGCAGGGGAGGAGGAGCAGGCTTGCCAGTTGTCCCGCGGGGCAACCGGGGAGGCATTTGGGGGCTTGACCCAGTGTTGTCTGGGCATGGGGCTCACCCATGCCCAGACAACACTATGTTGCTGGGGCATGGCTTCTGGTGCCCAGTCAACAAGTGTTGTCTGGGCACAGGGTGTTGCTTGGGCATGTTATACTGGGCCTCGTCATCGAGGTCTGACTCATCCGGGGGTGTCATTGTGTCATCTGAAACATGGATTCAAATTTTTGAGCAATTGATACACTTGGTGATATGCAATCACTACACAGCCAAAGCAATTGATACACCATCACTTGATAAGTCTACCACAGCCTGCTCAGTTGGAGGTCCCCTCTTCTTCTGGAGGCCAGGGGGCACAAATGGCATGTCATCATCATTGTCCTCTTCATCTGAGTATGCAAATTGGTCTGCATTTGAAAGATATCTTGCTTGCAGACAGTCCAGGGATCTGCTGTCCACATCTGACCTCACTGAAGCAATTGATACACCAGGTAAGCTGCAATCGCTACACACAAAATGCAATTGCCACCATGTAAAGAAGTGGTTGTCTCTTTTTACCCTGACTTACATGCACCGACGTAGTATGCCTTCCCATTGTGAATCAATAGAATGTCCTTGAACTCCAGTGTGCTGTCATGGCAGATGCAGGTCTCCCTGAGTGTCTTTGAGTTCAGGACAGTTATCTTGAGGCACCACTACCATGCCAATGCACTCAGCACAGTGGAATCCCCATAAAAGAAGGGGTCCATCATCTTCCTGCAACAAAATCAAATGAAAAACATCCAATTCATTATGAATGGCTTTTGTATGTCAATCGATACTTCTGTCCAACTGCAATTGATACAAGTAGTATGCAATTGATACATACAAGCACAGCTGAGCTGCAGAAACAGGCTCAGGGGTGTTGGGTTTGGTTGTGCTGTAGATCCCACGAATCTCTTCTTGGATGCAATCCCACCTTTCAGTCTGCAATATCAAACATTGTCCTTTCAACCATTTACCTGTGGAAAATTTGAGTTTCATGTCAGTCAGTTGGACACCTCTTCTACTTACTCTGAATTCACGAATCATGAGGCAGACCAGCTGCTTATGGAGACTGTAAGCTGAGCACCTCCCTTGGTCTGGTACTTTAATGTCCAACCAAGCAAATATTGCCTGGGACATGCATGCCCCATTGCCTTTCATCTACAATGGACAATCAATACACTGTTTCACATGCAATTGATACATCACAGTGCCAATCACTACTGTTTATTGCATCAAATTCCTCTTACCTCCACAATTGACCACTTTCTATTCAGAGCCAGGTAACTTTGCACACAATTCAGCTCCTATAGATCATCAAAGCCACATGTGGTAGCCTGTCTATCCCGCATCCCTTTGAAGGCAGCAGGAGGTTAAGGGAAGAGGGTACCATGCTTCCCCATTCCAGGTTGGAAAATTCTTGATAGTGTTGGCTCCAGTTGAAGGCCACCAGCAGATGTGGATAGTGTTGTTCCTGCTGACATTGAGGACTTCACAGCTGCCTTCCCCCTTCCTTTTGAATGAAATGAATCAATCGCTACCTCAAATAGATGGCAATCAATACACACCCAATGCATCAATACACAACAGTCATGTTCTAGTCTACCTTTTTTGTTGTTTTCTGTCCAGGTGTCAGTCGAACAGCCTCAACATGTAGGATCTCGCAGTACTTGTCATCCCCCAGATTGAATGTGACCATAGCAGCCAAGTGTTCAGTGCAAAAGTACTTCAGGGGGAGTGCAGGTGGGTCTGAAGAAAAAAAAGGAAAATTGACCCAATTGTCCACATAAACTGTATAATTTTCTGCTCCCTGTGATCCTTGCAACTCAATGGAATCCAATTCTGTTTGATCAGACTTGAGAAATGTGAAGATGTGGTGATTTGTCTCTTGATGTTCTGTGCAGTGTATCAATTGTAAAACCATATGCAATCAATACACCAAATAAGCTGCAATTGATACACACTTTCCATAATCTCCAGGTATTTCAGGCCCGGTGAACATGGCATGTAACTGGTATCTGAGTTCTTTTTCCTTCTTTTTGCCTCTCCTATTTTCTTCTTCCCTGCTCATTCTCACTACTTGTCACAAAGATCTGTTTCAAAAGTGCTTTTTGACTGAGTTTTTTCAAATTTCAAAAAATGTTCCAAAGTTTTGTTGTGCTGTTGTTATGCAGAATTGTGGTGGTGAGTAAGTTTCAATTCTGCAGAATTTCATGCTGCATTTTTTGTGCAGAATTTTTCCATGGTCTAAAGTTGTCTAAATTACCTCAGTTGCCTTTCAAAAAATCGAGTGTGCCCCATTGAACAGAGAAATCTGTCCAAATTTGTAAAGTATATTTTGATAATAGTTGAAAATTTATGGTTGTCAATTGTGCATCAATTGCATGTGATATGTAGTGATTGCATGTGTTGTGGTGTAGTGATTGGCACTAAATATATTTAAAAACATGAAAACCTAAATTTGAGTGAATTCTGATGAAAGGAAAAATAACCAAACAATTTAGAATAGTGAGTAGTACCCTTGGGCAGATGTTTCCAAGGGAAAATTTTGACTGTTATGCTTCAGTTTTTTCTGGTCAACACTTTTTCACAAAATGTGGTCACATAGTGTTCAAGTGACACACCAACTTGACCTTTTGGTCTAAAAATTCATCATTTTTCAAACTAAGGTGCGTAGTAATCCTATATTGGTATAAACCACTTTGGAAAGGATGACAACACTTTAAGGCTTGAAAGCTCTCTCCTTTCCATTTTGAGGGGTGAAACAAGTCACACACATGATGGAGCAATTGCTTTGCATGTGTAGTGATTGCATGTCAACTGCTGTATCAATTGCTAATCAATACACCATCACTTTCAAGTGGACTTTTCATCACTCTAACACTTGTTTTTCATTTAGAAAATGAACAGATTTCCTCAATTGAGAGTAGGGAAGACAAAGAGCAAGTTTTCTTTCTGGGGATAACTGTCTAACCTATTTATTTTTGCACAAGTTACATTTAGAACAAAATAAGTGACTTGTACAAGGCAAAGGAAGAACATTTTGGCAATCAGATGAGTTTTTACTCGCACAGAAACACTTTTTTGGCATTCTGGACATTTTAGCAAGTATCAGCAATGATAAAACTTTCCCAGTTATCAAAAGTCAAGTTGCTATCTCAATTGCAAATATAGTGTAGTGATTGCACAGCAATAGCTGTATCGATTGTGACTCTCGACCTGCAAGTGCCACAGACAACATTTTCATGAAGTTCTGTGTTTTCCTCTCATTCCACAGGTATACCATGAACTGCAGATATAACATGAAGTGATCCTACAACATTTTACAAGCAGTGTATTTGACATTCTGGATGTAAAGAGTTGAACCACTCACAGATATCTTGAGTTCATCTTCCTCAGGTTCCCCTGCACCCTTACACTTTGGAAGATGTTTCCACAGTCTGTGTAGTTGAAACTATGGAAGATGTCATGCCAAAATCTGACCATTCTCCAGAATTCAGGCTCCCTGTTGAGAGAGTACTCTGAGACCTGACCAGCATTGTCACAGAAGAAATCAGTGGGTGGAGTCTGCTTGAACTTCAAGATGGCTGAGAAGGGGTCTTTCCTTCCTCCCCCCCCCCCTTGATCAAGTGGAACCCATAGCTATGTCCATGCTCTGGGCAAAAGAAGAGAAACAAGTGACCAAAGCCTGACAGGGAGACATTTGGATACAGCTTGGAACAATCTTGTGGCTGCTCTCTTTTGTCTTCACTGACCTCATAGAATGGTCATTTTCTCAGCTGATACCCATGCCTTATAAGTACCTAGGATAGGTTCAGGTGTTGGGGTTGCCCTGTCTTGGAGGTGTACATCTTTGTCTTTCATCAAGAATACAATCTAGTCAGACAAAATCAGTAGAAACACACCTCCCCCAAATACAATCGCAAAACTATGCAGAACACATCTGTTCATGGTGACGCCACTGCTCAGGGTGTTTGAACACTTTCACATATGACTGGGAAACATGACACTTGAGACTGGCTTTTTTGTGGCACCGCATGTGGTAGCTGAGCTTCCTTCGTGACACAGCTTTATGGTCACATGAAGGACACTGGAACAAAGCTGCGGCATGCAACTTGGTGTGAGCATTCAGGTCAGACTTGTGTTTGTACTTCTTCCCGCATGTGACACACTTGAATCCTTTCTCATCAGTGTGCAACAGGGAATGTGAGACAAGCTGGTGCTTCAAAGAGTAAGAAGCTGGGCACTTGGTACATGCAAACTGGCCAGAACAATGTGTGTCTTGGTGAAAATTGAGTGCAGTGAAAGAAGCACAAGCAATGAAACAATGAGAATACCTGCACACATGCAGAGCATGATATGAACATAAGTGTGCCTTCAGTTGTCATTGAAGTACAAAGCTGGTGCCCTTGCAATACTCACACCAGTACAATTTGATGTCTGTGTGGTACTTTCTATGTTGATTGTGAACATACCTCTGTTTGATCGCTTTAGCTGTTGCAGCTTTGGCCTTTGCCTGTTGCAGTTTCGCAACCTTGGATGCTTTTGTTTGTGTTACATGCTTCAACACAACCTCAGTACTACCATGCAGCTGCTTCCTCTGAGCAGCTTCAACCTTAGCTTTGCATGGAATACTCTTGCGCTTTGACACAGATGGTGTTTCCGAGTGGTGCACATGCTTGATGGTAGACTCTGAACTGATTGCCAGATCAACACTCAAGGCAGGTGGTACAGTTGAGGCTGCACAACATTTGTGTGACCTCGGAACACTCTGATCACTAACAGCTTCAACAACTGAGGTGGCAGGTACAGTTGAGGCTGCATGATCTGTGCGTGATCTCTGAACACTCGGAACACTAACAAGTTCAACAGTTGAGGCAGCATGATGCTTTCACTTTGACACAGTTGGGGCCGAATGACTTGCACGCTCAGGTGACACAACAGGCTCTTCTGCATGACACTTCGGCTTCGATACTTCTGCAGTTGGGGCAGAACGACTCGCAAGATCACCTTCACCCTGCACAGTTTTTGCATGCCTTGCACAGAGCACACCCTTTTGGTACATCCACTTTCACAGTTAGCGCAGAATGACTCACATGCACAGGAGAGACAACAACACCTTCAGAAGACACATCCTCCCCTGCAGCATCTCCACCAGCCTCAACTGACTTGACAGTACAAACCTTCCACAGACTGACAGACTTGCGATGTTTCACACCATATGCAACCTCATAAGGGACAGTGACAAGATCAACTGGACCCACCCACCCACCCACCCACCAGCATTGGCTCGCCCACTGCAGCGACAGTACCTTCTGGAGCCATGTTGCCAATACATGTCTCAACCAACTCCTGCACAAGAGACACCTTGCTACTGTAATCCTTTTTCACAGGAAAGAATGAACCATCAGTTGCTTTAGCAACAAACAAACTGCAACTGACTCCCTGTCATTTCCTGTGCATTTCCCATATCTCATCTTTGTAGAGGACACCAATGTGTGTCAAAGTTGTGACTGCCAGAGCAGCAAGCAGCAATGGCTCTTCAAAAGCCCGCCACCCTTCAGATAATTCACTGCTTCCTTCCTGGTCACAAACCATGAAAACTGCATAAAATTTCGAGTGGTATGCTCAAACTCCTTGTGAGAATTGGCTCTCGCCACCTTAGTTGCTTCATCAAAGTTACTCTCCAAAAAGTCTATCACCATCCAGCACACAATCACTTCTTTCTCTTGGTTTGTGTCCATCTCACCCGTGAATGTCATGGTGTGCATCGCCGCATGTAGAAACAGGTCACCCATGTCACTGCAGTCATCTGCGACAAAGCTGTGTCCACCCAGATCTTCACAGTCGATACCAGGAGTGGTGGGGAACCCAACCAGATGCCGGAACAGGAACATAACTGTGAACAAACATCAAGTAACTCAACTGGAAAATGATACAAAAAAACAAGGGGACACAATTCACACTTGTGATGCCTCAACTGTTTTCAACCCCCCCCCCCTCTACACACACACAATTGTGAGCTACATGTACCTGGCATTTTAGCACCTGCAACAAAAAGTGACTGCATTACTTCATACTCACTTTCGTTTCTTGAGATGAAGAGTTGGCACTGTATACATGGAGTGGAGCATCGTGGAGTTGAGATAAACCAGGATGCACATTTCACCTCAACTGTAAAGGAATCACCAAAATGTACGTTTCGCCTCAACTGTGAATGTATCACAGAAATGTACAAGCACTCAGATCCATTTTAGTTTGTGCTTATTCAGAATAAGTCCTGTGTCGCCTCAATTGTACACATCCTACATGTCATCCAATAGCACTGCACAACTACACACGCACTCAAACCCACACACACCCAAGCTGTCACACCTGCAACAAAACCTTCTGGAGGTCACCTGCACAAAGGCTTTGCAGAACTGGGCATAGGCCGAACTCACACTGGTCAAACATCAACTGACAAAGAAAGCAACACAGTCTGAGTGGACACACAAAAATGCACACAACTCAAACTTATGACTAATTGCAAAACTTGGCCATTTTCATGGAAGCTGCCGACACCCAACCTTGAATTTTTTTGTGATTGGAGGGGGGGGGGAAATAGTGGAGCATTTGTATGCCAAGTTTCAAGCAAATTGGTACACATCTTCCCTTTCTTTGAAGTTGTGAAGGCTGGCATGCAGCACACAAACAAGGACAACTGACATCAAAACTCGACCTTCGCATAAGTACACAAAACTTGGGAGTTTTCATGGAAGCCACCCACACCCAACCTTTAATTTTTTGTGGGGGGGAGGGGAATAGTGGAGCATTTGCATACCAAGTTTGAACCAAATTGGTACACAGCTTTACTTTGCTCGAAGGTGCAAAGCTTGACACACAATACACAAAGCACCCAAAACTTGACCTTGACTTTCAAACTGGAAAAGTGGGCATTTTCATGCAAGCTGCCCACACCCAAACTTGTCATTTTTTTGTGAGGGGGGGAGAATAGTGAAGCACTTGTATGCCAAGTTTGAACCAAATCAGTACACATCTTCCCTGTGTTCGAAGCTGTGAAGCTTGGCACACAACACAAAAATCAATGACAAATCAAAGTTTTGACAAAATATGCAGAGTTTCAAACTGCTTGAATGGGCGTTTTCATGGAAGCCGCCCACACCCAAACTTGAATTTTTTTGTGATGGGGGAGGAGAGTGAAGCACTTGTATGCCAAGTTTCAACAAAATTGGTACACATCTTCCCTGTGTTTAAACCTTGGAAGAGTGTCCATTGACAAAAGATGCGTTTGATGTAATGGTCAACCTGTTGTTCACACACAAACAGTGGGCATATTGAGGGAAGCTACCCATGCCCAAACTTCCAATTTACATGTGAGGGGGGAGAATAGTAAGCCTTCAATATGCCAAGTTTGAACAAAATTGGTGCAGCCCTTCCCTGTTCTTGGACCTCTGATCAGAGACTATCGTGCACCAAGTGCGTTACAGTTGAGGCATCACAAAAGACTCCCTCCCCCCTCCTAACTCCGTAACCAATGTGACAAACAATGCATGCTCCCCAGGTTTGTCCTCCTTATCCGTGATTGGCTCCAATAGAATGACCACCGGACGTGATGTACGGAGCAGGGGACACGCACATTCACACAGAGCGGTAACACTCACACACACACATACAGCACAACACGCACGCACACCTCCACTGCTTACACGGAGACAATCGGCTGTGCGACGGACCAGGCGGAGAGCGGAGAACGAAGACACACACACATCCACCCCAACACACACACATCCACCCCAACACACACACATCCACCCCAACACACACACATCCACCCCAACACACACACATCCACCCCAACACAC
>JAAUXT010010885.1_pt1 | contig 12608 bp, 8 predicted proteins | sample 7278171 | NCBI WGS metagenome assembly JAAUXT01 (sample SAMN14350112, study PRJNA611818) | marine sediment metagenome | isolation source: surface marine sediment (1.8m) | place: French Polynesia: Moorea | collected 2018-08
GCCCCTCCCCCAGCAGTCCCTCCCCCTGCAGCCCCTCCGCCTGCAGTCCCTCCCCCTGCAGCCCCTCCTCGCCTTCAGGCCTGCGTCCTGCCGGCCGGCAGCCCCCGCACTGTACAAAACCGCCACAAATTTCAGTTCCATCACTTTTATTCAAATACCGTTCTCTGAATAAGTATACACACCAGGCAAGGGAAGAAACAAGACAAATGCGCGTCTCTCCTGCGTTACGTCATCAGTGTCATGGCAACGTTACAACATATCAAAATACCAGAGAATTCAATCTGTCTGACAAAAAAATAGCGGGGGAAAACGAAACAATGAAAGTTAAATTCGGAAACAGCAAATGTACGGATGTCAAACGTGTGAAAAAGGACGCAACTGAAGGTTGGACGCTGAAAACGAACGCGCTCACTGGGAGCGTTCGACTCCGCGACTCGGGGGCGTTCGACTCCGCGACTCGGGGGCATAAATAGACATAGCAACGTATCGTACACAAAGTATCACAAACTCATTCAGTTTTATCGTCAGAAACACACAACGCGATCCGGGTTTGTTCGATTCGAGTTTTCTCGAAGCAGCGCTCCGACTTCTCTCACTGCGTGCGAGCTCGGAATATTTTTTTGTCGCACTTTGCATCCTGGGTGAGCGATCCGCACCGAGGAAGGGGGGGGGGGTCCAGGGGCGTTCCGAAGAGGGTGGAGTTTGGACCCCGATTGAAATTTTCCCCTCTCCTTGAGACGGGGGGATCCGGACCTGAGTCCCCTGAAGGAAAGGAGCTCAGCGCGGCAGGTCAGGTCTGCTCGGTGGCGCCACCTCCCGCCCCCCTCACACAGCCAGGTGCGCTCTGGGTCTGCTCAGGGTTCTCACACCCCCCCGCTCAACTTTTGCAGCTCCACAAAGAGCCGGGGATCCTGAAGCGTCCGGACCCCGCCCCCTGGATGCGTCTTCACGTCACGACAAACCCGCGTCGCGCCCGGATCGAGCGTCGCGCGTCTCGACCACCGGCGCCGCTGGGCGCGTCCCATTTCCGCGCCGTATCGCACTGCGGGCCATTCGCGGCCACTGGCGCGCAAACCGAACACGCCCATTGTATCAATCTCCAGAGAAAGGGACACAACTCTACGAAGCGAACAAGGGACAAACAGTACAACCATCGGGCAAGTTCGATTCACAGGTCGAACACCCCACGGCCCATTTGTTGTCGAAGAGCGTTCGACGCGTGAATCGAACACACCCATCACAACACGAACAGAGGCATTCTGTACACAGTCTAAAGTTTCAGTCACTACATTGAACGTGGCTTCTTTGGCTTTTCGCCGCCGCTCGCCCCAGCCTCGGCCGTTGCCATGGTAACCAACCGGAAGTGGCGCTCCTTGACCATTGAAACCGTCGTTGAGCAGCCGAGGCTGACGCGAGGGACGCAACTTTCTCACAGGGATAAACACAGCGCAGCGCTTCCGCTGGAGGGCGCGTTCGATTCCGCGTCTCGCCACCAGGCGGCGCCCGTGTGAATCGAACAGCCCCCGGGGAAGGACGCTGCAGATAAAACATTTAAAGCTGCATTCAGTCAAGACTTTGGCATGTTAGCTTCAACCGTGGGTCGCCTAGCTACGGACACGACACAAACGCTACGGGTTGCTATGGCTACGGGTCCCTCCACTCGTCTGCAGTGGCCTGCGTGGGGGGCGAAGCGTGCAGCAGCGAATCCAGGCACGGGGAGACCCGCGTGGGAACTTCAATTTTCCAATAATTTTCCTGCAAAATACACACGGCGCAAACTTCGGGGGCACATTGTTCTGGTGCTCACTCATGGTGAGCTCACCCCTGGATCCGCACCTACCGGTATATTGGGCGTGTTAGACGTGCGCGTCACCTGAACGTCAGAGTCGCCGTGCGCTTGTCGAACACGCCCAAAAGTTTGGGATAACAGTGTCGATTGCCAGATACGAAGGACGAGTACATGTACGTTTTAGATCTGTATCACAACAAAAAATATCTGCAATGAGAGCTGACGAAGAGTAAGTACGAGTCAAGGCGGGACCAACATTCACAACTGCAAAGGCGAAACGCCCGCTTGTGGCGTGCAGAACCCTAGATCTAAGCTAACAGAATGCAGTTGTCTTTCCGCCTGTCCAGTCTTCGGACAAACCCAAGTTCGTTGTAACACACCTTGTACCCACTGACGCCCCCTACAACTTGTACAACCCAAGACGCGAACAGCTTGTTGGACGCGTCGTGACGTCAGATTCACATCGAGTCACGTGAGACGCTCACGCACGTTGCTTGACGTCACTTAACGTCACGTCACGAAGACACGGCGTCGCTGTCCAGCGTGCTGCGTCTCAAGCGAAGATTCATGCAGATCTGTGTGAAGCAGACCCGAAACACTCGCATCTCTTCGTCCCAACAAGAACACTTGACGCGGTGAGACGCGCGCACTTGTGTCTCCTACAACAGGACCGAACCCCGTGCGACACCGTCGCCCACGCCCATCAGCTGTGCACGTGCTGCGAGTCCGCTTCTTCCAGCGGATCCAGGAATCCGGACAGGGCGGGTCCACGCGGCCCCAGGGACCCCTCTGACCAGACAGAGGAAACAATAGCTCCTGGCAATGGCGCCGTTTTCACACAACTGGAGGGCGCGTGCTGACGAGGTCAGTCAGGGCCCCGAATCAAACCCTGAATCCGCGCCTGTCCGGCTCAAGCGAGCACGAATCGCGAGTCGTTTCGTCGCAACACAGACCTCAAGGCCGATCGTCTGAGAAACACCCCCGAGGCAATTCACCCGTTCCGCACAACACCCAACCAATTGAGACATTCTCCCAAAATTGCTAAATTGCTCCGACTGGTGCTGGAAGTGGCGGGCGACACGGCCACGTTATAATTCCATCGTAAATATAACAGACTCGGGGGCGGGTCCAGGGAGCCGACCCCGGCCCCGTCCCCTGGTTCGTCCCCAGCAGATCCAGGGCTGCCCCACGTAACTGGGCCCCAAAGCGCGGGAAAATGACAAATCCACCCATAAATTTTGCTTCGCAGGCACAAAAGTTTTGAAGTTTTGCATGACAATTTTCTGGGCCGGAGTTGGGCTGGATTGGAGTGTTTGGGCCTCCATCTCGCCCCCCCCCCACCCCGAAGCCTGGATCCGCTGGAGACGGTAAACCCTACCTACAGTGAGCAGCACACAGTGAACACTCGAATTTCAACAATAGAAAAAACCCCTGAGAGACAATCATGGTACTGTACACACCAGCACACCGCAGTGCGCTCCCACCGTATGTACAGGTCCGGCTGTGTGCGCTATCATACAGGGCGACTGCGCTGGGTAGCCACGCCCCTGGGTCGCGCCGCAGGGGCCAAGCAATGGGGAGTTTGAGCAAATCTCCTGTGCCTGCCACACGTGCACGTCTATTGCTGCAGCGTGCGTCAAATTTGCCTTTTGCAAAACGCCTACGCGACGTACACGCAAACGTGTGGTGGGAGCAGGACGCTGTGCTCAAACTGCCCGTTGCAAACGCGCAGTTGCCATCGCTACAGTTGCTGGGAAACAAGCGTCATCTCCTGCGCGTGTGAAGGGCTTTGAGAAACAGCTCTATGTTGCAACAGCCTCGTTCCATTGTGTGGCGCTCAGTTCATATTGAAATCACTGCGGATCTAAAACACTTCTACAGTTGAACATTTGAACGCGTGTTAAGTTCTGGGTGCACTTTCTGCACTTGGCTCCGTTGGCCAATCAGCGACTGATGTGGGTGCAGTCTCAAGCTGTCACGGTGTCACGTGATGTCAGTTTTGTATTGTTCACCTCCAGGCGTGGAGTTTGCGACTGAACGGGCAAGCGCCTCATGCGCATGCGCAACTGAGTGCGCAGATTCCAAGTCTCACCGCGCACTCCACTGCGCAGCCTCTGCGCGCAGCTGCATTGCGCATGCGCGGCGCCTCAGTGCGCAGTCTGCGTGATGTGCAGGTAGAAGTCGAGCGCGTTGTCGCTCTTGGCGCCGCACTTGTCGCACGTGAGCGGGTCACTTCCGGCGTGGTACGCCATGTGCAGCTCGTACATGACGCGCTTCTTGAAGGTGATGTCGCAGTGCGGGCACGACGAGTCTTCGCCCCGCGGGCTCACGGCCGCTTTGGGCCGCTCGTCCTCGGGCGCGTCCGACCCCTCGCTTTGCTGCGACACCGCGTCCGCGTTCTTGTCGTCGCTTCCCGCGGTCTCGGCGCTCTGATTGGTCGCCTCGTCGCTCCGTCGCGCAGGAGCCGACTCGTCTCCTCCAATCACAGCGTCGCTGCTGCTGTTCCCACTTCCGGAGAACTGGAACTCCCCCGTGCGGTCAAACCCGTCATCCGACGTCTCGGAGACGCCGCCGTCGACGCCGCCGTTCGCACCGGAAGTGGACGTGGCGGCGCCGGAAGCTGACCCGACGTCGTCGTCGCCGGGGTCCGGAGACGGCGAGTAGCGCTCCTGCAGCTTCATGCAGAGCGTGTCGAGGCGGTACGCCTTCCCCTTCCGCTTCCGCTTCCGGGGACCCGTCGGCGACGCGCTGCGGGAGCCCGGCGCGCTGCCTGCAATCACGTGACCCGACATGTCTCCAGTTTCATCACGTGACACAACGCGAGGCACATTCTGATTTTGTGATCAAATTTCTTTGCCAATGCACGGCGTGCGCAGGTTTATGGCGCCGCGCTCACGAGTTTTGGAAAACCTATTTGTGATGTGCTGACGCATTCGCTGAGAACGAGTAACGCAACTGACCGTTGGAGACGTCGCTGTCGATGGTCCGCTTCCGCTGCGACACGATGCCCGGGCTGTAGTCGAGAACGCCGTCACGGAGAACGCCGTCGGGCCCAAGAACGCCGCCGACGCCGTCCGTACTGTGCACGATGCCGCTGTCTTCCTCGGTGGACGACGCCTTGGTGAGGTCGAGCGGACACTCGCCGTTGGTGAGCGCCTCGGCCTCGATCTGAGCGGCAAGCGCGACGGCGCGGTGCAGCTGTCTGATTGGCTGAGAGGACGCGACGGCATCGTGCGGCTTCGGGACGTCCCAGGCGGCGTGGTTCGGGAAGGGCGCCGTGGGGTTGTCTGGCACCAGAGGGAGTTCGGAGTCGGGCTCTGCCTTGATGTCAGGTTTGAGCCGCAGTGCCCCCTGGTGGAAGGTGTTGGGCGGGAGGTTGGGCGGGAGGCTGGGCGGCCGCCCGTTCTGCCCCGCCCCGACGCCGCTGCGGGCGAGCTTCATCATGAGCTCGCGCTCCTTCTCGGCGAGGACCCGCAGCACGCGCATCTGCTCCTCCATGAGCAGCGCCTCCGGGGGCAGCGGGAAGGCGGCGGCGGCGCGGCGCGGCGCGCGCTCCCCGGCGCCGGGCCCCGCCTCCCCCGGGGGCAGCCCCGCCGCAGCCCCGGGCAGCACGAGCCCCAGCAGCCGCAGCAGGTCCTGGCGCTGCGCCGCGTCCTCCGCCTGCTGCATCTTGAGCATCTGCAGGAAGTGCGCCTTCACCTCCGCCTCGTCTGCAACGGAGAAGAGAGTTGGTGGGGTCCGGGAGGGTGTCACGGTACGGTCAGGACGCACACACACACACACACACACACACACACACAGACACTCTCACTCACTCACTCACTCACTCACTCACTCACTCACTCGCTCACACTCTTCTCTCTCACTCTCTCTCTCTCACGCACATCCACACACACACACACACACACTCTGTCACTCTCACACGCATACACACACAACTCTTTCTCACACGCACACACACACACACACACACACACACACACACATGGCGTGTTTCAACCTGTCTGCGAGGGCCTGATCGACGCTCACCGTCAGCAGATCAGCCCAATCTCCTTGCTGTTACATTTCAACAGGCTGACGCAAACAAGAACAGTGGCGTGTTGAAGACCCGGTGTCTCCCTCAGCATTACGACCACACATGCACACTTGACTGTGGAGCGACGCAACATTCCCCCCACGTGACTTCAGCTCGACACGCACCTGCGCCCTCGCCGCTCATCGCGTCGTCGGGCGACTCCGCGCCGGGAGGCGGCGCCTCCTGCGGCTCCAGTTTCGGCGTCTTCAGCTCCTCCGACCCACTTCCGGTCGACCCACTTCCGGCGTCGTCGCTCTGGGTCCCGTTCACCGTGGCGCCCTCCAGCGCGTTGACCCGCAGCATCGGCGGCGCCCCCTGGAGCCCATTGAGCCCGGGCATCACGGGCCACATGGAGGGCACCATGGCGGCCATGTTGACGGCGGCCATGTTGGAATGCAGCGTCGGCATGAGTCCGTTCATCTGGGCGCCGGCGGCGGGGAGCCCGTTGCCGCCGGGGAGGAGGGCGCCGCCGCCGCGGGGGCCCGGGGAGCTCAGCCCGCCCATGTGCGGCAGGGTGACGGGCGCCGGGGCGGGGCCCCCCGGGGCGCCCCCGTCCTTCCGCGGGCCCCGGGGCCCTCGCGGCGGGCCCCGCTTCGACACGAGCTCGAAGTCGCCTGACCCGTCCATCGGAAGACTCCCGTCCAGGTTCAGCACCTACAACACGACACAACTCAGTCGGGCAACTCGCCTCACTCCAGCACCCTCTAGTGGCCAGTTTTTGGTGCTACACACTCAACAAAATTTCAGGCTGCGATTCGTCCGAAGTGAACTCCCTCCCCCTGGTGGTGAGTACCCTGAGTACTGCTGGGGACGAGTGAGTACTCACGGTGGCGGGTTTGTGGTGGTACTTCTTGAGGTGGAGCTTGAGGCTGTGGCAGTACTTGGTGGCGTAGGTGCAGTCTGCGCAGCGGTACTGGTACACGTTCGTGTGCGACTTCATGTGTGAGTTGAGCATCGACTTGTTCACGCATGCGTAGTTACCTGCCGAGAGTGAAGGAACATGAATGGATGAAAGAATGAATGAATGAATGAATGAATGAACAAGTCAATGAATTTGTGAATGAATGAGCTGATGAATGAATTGCAAGAGTTGAAGAATGAATGAGGAAGTGAATGAACGAAAGACGGAGCAGTGCACGACGTGAGGTACTCGAACGCAGGAGACCACCGAACCAAGAAGAGACTTATTTATCTGAGTTGTTGTGTGTTCGTGAGGGGACGGAGAGGGAGGCCAAGTCGAGCAGAGGTGTCTCTTCACAGCGGAGCCCATCTCCACTGCGACTCTCATCCTTTTCTCTTTATTGCGCACCAAATGTGGACTGATGTCTCCCTTTCACCTCGCTCCAGCAAAAAGTCTCCCCAATATCACTTTCACAAAATAAAAATACGCATAAAAATGAAATCTTCAGCATGTTATTCTCAGCACGTTTGGGTTTTATCAGATCTTTCGTCAAATTATCGTTTTCCCTCAAAAAATTGTTCTCGTCACGTGAAGAGAACCTAACGACCTGAGGAATCTCCTTGACAACAATACGGTGGCGGTTGTCAGAGCGGTTGTCATGGCAGATCTTTTGCCCTGCGCGCGCATCCGACCGAAACGTTTTGTATTCGACCAAATTTGGGTAAAACTACTCAACAAAAAGATCTTAAATTCCAAAATCTCTTGAAAAGGGCGCAACAAGAAACGTTTGACAAAAAGTAGAGTTCGGAGGCTCAGTGTTCACCCGTCGTCCCTGACAATCATTCTGCTCCGTGGAAAGGCGACAAAAGCGCCAAACTTGAGATCTTCCCACGTGAACTCGCAGTTGCCAAAGAACTTTGATAAAAATCTGAAAAACCATGAGAAAAAAGCCTCAAATTCAATTTTCTGAATTTGAGAGTGAATGAGGTTTTCAGATGAACGCAAGGTGCGCCGGCCTGTCCTGGCTCATGTTGCGTCACCTGGGGCTGGGCGGGGGCGGATTCAGGGCGACCCACCCCGACCAGAATCATATCACACTTTGCTCGTCTTTGTGTGCCACTGCAGGCACCAACTTGCGAAATTTTGGCCCGTCAACTTTGAGACCAGCGTTTTCACGTTTTTCACAACTGGCGCCAAAAATCCGGCGATAGAAACGCTCTGCAACGTTTCAAGTTTCGGAAATGGCTGAAAAACACGCAAGTATGAAACTTGCAAGTTTTTTTTCCCTCAGAAACTGATGACTTCAAGAAACAGCCGCACTGTTCACCCTCGCTCTGCCATTGTGAAGACGGAAATTCACGCTGGACTCACAATTGAACAGACTACGTCCGCTGCTTTGTTTTGCTTGTTGTTTTCTGTGCCAGATACAAGCGCAACGAATTTTTGGGTCCAACAAGAAATTGTCCCCCCCCTACCCTCAGAGCTCTTGTCACGCAAAGTGTCCGGTCTACGTGCACCGCCGTCATGCCGATCCCATCCGTCCCGACCCGAGTCTTCCCGACTCTTCCCGATCTCCGGTGGGTCCCGAATCGGACCAGAAGGGCGACCTCTGTCTCCGGTCCCGACCAACCCTCGGAGGCTCCAGACTGAGGGGGGGATTTGAGGGGCGTAGTGACGGGACGCAACGTCAACTTCGAAAATTCCACAAAAGTGAAGGAATTTTGTGCCAAGCGCGTAAATGAGGTTGAAACTCAATTCTCAGAGGCGTACGCTACTGAGAGATACCCCCCCGACACCTTTGAGGGGTACCAACCCCCCGACACCCCACTCCCCTCTGACGGCTCGAGGAGCCTGGACTGACCCGAGCTCGGCCCGTCTCCCCCGGAGGAAGAGGAAACCGATCCTCTCCGAGCCTATTAGCGCCCTCCGTTCCCACCACCATCCATCACACGACTTCAGTACATAAAGTACTTCATCAGTACGTCCAACAGCTGTTCAATCAAATCGTGTCGCTCCCTTTGTCGGTGTGGGTGAGGGTTTCCAGCGGGGGAGGGGCGGAGTCAGGGGGGGGGGCGAACACGAGAACCCCCCCCCCCAGTTCGGGGGGTCAGGGGGCGACCGAGCTCCACCGAGGAAAGGGGATGGGGGTTCTGGGGGTGACTTCTCCGTGGGGGAGTCGGGGTGCTGAGGGCCCCCAGGACAGAGGGGATCTGGAGGGGGGGAACCTTCCCCCTGAGGTTCCAGCTGTGCAAAGTTTTCAACGCAAATTGAACGGACGCGCCTCTGAAAGCACAAAGCAAGAGGAGTGTTGTCGGGGTCCCTGGATCCGCACCCCCACGGCACCTCAAGAGTGACACGCATTTTTTACCCACCGGTGTAAAATAACAAACTTTAATGAGATCGGCCAGGATAACAAACGACAAAACCTGGGTTTCTCCTTTTTACCATTTCAGAAGTTTTCAGAAAAAAAAGTTTTTTGATTTGTGCGTGGTGTAGATCTAACTCGTTGGGTTTGGATTCAATTTGCTACTCAGTGTCTGTGGGGGCCTTTCTCACTCCTGACTTGTTTCCTTTGATTTATGGACGAGGGGGGGGGGTCCTGCTGGCGCGTCCAATTGTTCACGCTGCGTCTTCAATTCACCCAGTCTCGGTTCATTGTGAGCAAATCTGTTGGAATCAGCCGGAATTTTTCACCCGCAGCGGGGAGTTTGAGCACGACGAGAAATGTCACAGACATGCAAACGCGCAAATTTTTCCAGCAGCCACCTTGTGGACTATTTTCTGGTAAAATGAGACAAGTGAAAACCGCAGAAGGAAGAAGGCGCGAACTCGTGGGTGTGACGTGAAATGTTCACACCACAAAAATCTCGCATGTCTGTCCTTTCTCACCGTCAGCGCCAATGAGGTTCTCAGCTCAAGAATTCCTTCCGATGCGACACAAAGACACGCGATTTCTTTTCTGTGGGAAAAACTTCAAGTTCATGGCGGACCCCGGCACAGAGAGTCTCGTCTTCTCTTGGGACGGCAATGTTGGTCGGAGGTTCCAAGCCACAAAATTTGCCGAGTGGGGGGAGGGGAGCAGGGCTCCTTCTGCCGCCCCCAGACCCACCCCCGGATTCAAACCCTGGACCGACCTCTCGAATCCGGGTCCCTGGATCCTTGACCCCTGGATCCTTGACCCCTGGATCTGTGACCCTGGATCTTTGACCCCTGGATCTCTGACCCCTGGATCCTTGACCCCTGGATCCTTGACCCCTGGATCTGTGACCCTGGATCTGTGACCCTGGATCTGTGACCCTGGATCTGTGACCCCTGGATCTTTGACCCTTGGATCCTTGACCCCTGGATCCTTGACCCTGGATCCTCCCCGACAGACTCACAATGCAACTCGACACAGATCTGATTCACACAGGAACTTTCAGACTCTTCGCTCTCACGGGTGCACAGTTTTTATCAAGTTGGGGTCGAATAAAAAACCAACACACTCGACGTTTGAGGAGAGAGATCCGAAGCCACCGTGCCTCGCCTCGACCTTTCCCAGGCGTCGTGAGCCCAGAGCCCAACACAGACATTCGTTTTCTCAGAATTGGGTGTGAAAAGTACAACTGCGTGTTTTTTCTGCCAAAAAGACGACTTGAGCTTCTCAAGGAGCCTCACCGTGCAAAACTGTAGAGATAGAGAAGACAGAGAGAGAGAGAGAGAGAGAGAGAGAGAGAGAGAGAGAAAGAGAGAGAGAGAAAGAGAGAGAGAGAGAAAGAGAGAGAGAGAGAGAGAGAGTATTCAGAGAGAGAGAGAGATGAGAGAGAGAAAGAGAGAGAGAGAGGGACAGAGAGAGGAGAGAGAGGAGAGAGAGAGAGAGAGAGTAAGAGAGAGAGAGAGAGAAAGAGAGGAAGAGAGAGAGAGAGAGAGAGAGAGAGAGAGAGAGAGAGACAGACAGACACACAGACAGACAGACAGACAGACAGACAGACAGAAAGAAGCGAACAGTGGATTCTCGTGACCCTGCTACCCGTGTACTCTGTGGACAGTAACAAGCTGTACTTCACAACACAGGCCTTATCGACCGTCCCTCCCCGTCGCGTGCGTGCCAGGCCTACCAATCGACAAAAACATCCGCCGCAACCCTCTATTTCAAGTACGAATACGTTTTTCACTCAAATCACTTGCCCACTGTTCGCACCAGCACCTGCCACTGACGCTTCCACCCAACGCCACCTCATTCCCCCACCACGGGACGTTCGAGCACAAGAACAAAGAAACGCCCCCACCCCTCCGTGACGAGTCTGAACCCCCTGGTGGATCCCACGCCCACCGATTTGCATTGCAATCCAATGGTAACGGTGGTTCGCAGCCCACCTGTGCGCTGTTGGAACACCCCCCCCCCCGCACGGTAAATCAGCTCGATTACAGAGAATCTGACAGGAGCCCGAGGTCTGCGCCGCCTCGCTACAGAACGGGAGGGGCGCTGTGCGTGAGCGGCGTCCATCCCCCGCCACCTCGTACATCGGGACGCCCAGTGCACTGACGCCTGCGCAGTGATCCTGATGAAGCCAGACAGCCACGGTGGGAAATGTCCCGATGTTTGTGTCACAGTCTCATTGGAGCTCAAATCACACGCACACTGACGCAGGCGAGAGTGTGGCGTCACGTCGTACGTGCGGGTCAGCGCTCCGCAGTTGTTGTTGCAAAATCTACTCAGATCCTGAGCATGCATCTTGGATTAACTCCAGATCAGGATGCACAACCAAACCATAACTAAGACCACACCTGGACGCAGACCCTGGACCCAGACCCACCCTTGGACCCACCCAGACCCCACCCCTAGATCCACCCCTGGACCCAGACTGTGGATCCACCCCTGGACCCCACCCCCGGATCCACCCCTGGACCCCACCCCTGGACCCCCCCCCTAGACCCACCCCAGGATCCACCCCTGGACCCAGACCCTGGACCCCACCCCTGGGCCCACCCCTGGACCCCACCCCTGGACCCAGACCCAGGATCCACCCCCGGACGCAGACAATCAGCAGGTCCCCGCGGGCCCGGCTCCGGCCGCGGCTCCCGACACAGCGCGGCCGGCCCGGCAGACAATGAGCACGAACACAGACCCGCACAATGGCGCAGATTTACGAGTCGGATACAGAACCCGCGCTCAATGCGGCTTCAATGCGTCTCCCTGAAACGCGAGGAGAGACGGCAACACGCGGTTCGCAACCAGACGCCGCCGCGTGTGACGCACGACTCGACTCGACCGTTTTCAAGGTTGGAATCACCATACGAACCGCACATGTGACAGGTACACCCATTCACTCCATTCACATTGGCACCTCAATGAGTCTGATCCAGCCTTGACAGGATTGCTCGTCTTTTCGCCTTGACGCCACGTTTGACTGGCAGCTTCACCACCATAGGGCCCTGTTGACGCGGTCCACCAACACAACCAGAGACCCTGAACAACTGACCCAAAGTTCGCGCTGGAAAGCGGCCGCGGACAACCGGCTTGTGTTCCCTGCTGCGGGGATGAAAGCCGGTTGCCCCAGAAACGCCCGCCGGTTATTTGGTGCCGGTTGTGGCGCTGTTTGAACAGCTGCGCGCGTCTCGGCGTAACTCGAGACGGGAGACGTGAGAGGAGGCCGGGCGGCGTCAATACCGAGGCTCGGGTTCCGTCTCCTCCCGGGAGGGGGAGCCAGGGGGCAGGGAGGGGCCAGGGGAGGGGCAGAGAGGAGCCAGGGGACAGGCAGGGGGCAGGGGAGTGGCAAGGCCCAGGGGACGGGCAGGGACTCAAAGAGGGCCAGGGGCGAGGGAAGACACAGGAATGGTCCATACACCACGAAACAATAAAA
>JAAUXT010147057.1_pt1 | contig 12608 bp, 13 predicted proteins | sample 7278171 | NCBI WGS metagenome assembly JAAUXT01 (sample SAMN14350112, study PRJNA611818) | marine sediment metagenome | isolation source: surface marine sediment (1.8m) | place: French Polynesia: Moorea | collected 2018-08
AACAAATGGATTGACACACGAGAGATGCTCTTCAAACTTCTGGGAAGATCAATACCTGCGAACGTGAAAATTTTGAATCGTTCCTGGTGTAGATGTTCCATCAAAAGTTTGAACAAAAAGAAACAACGGAAAGAACAGACAAGAAAACAAATGGATTGACACACGAGAGATGCTCTTCAAAACTTTTTGGAGGATCTATACCTGTGAACGTGAAAATTTTGAATCGTTCTAGGTATTGATGCTCCATCAAAAGTTTGAACGAAAAGAAACAACGGAAAGAAATCAACCCGAAATGCTCGACAGAAACAACGGATATCAGTTACAAGTGTACAAAGCAACAGAAAGCTGTTCGCACAAGATCTCTCTCCTTTTTATTGAAAGATCGCTGGTGAACGTTATCATTTGACAAACACAGTTGACCAGAAATCTTTCAAGAGAAAATGTGAAGAAGCAGTTCATTTTTCAACACTTATACAGACCCACATAGTTGCTTAAACATGGAAAAATCAATCATTAAGTACTATGGCAAGTCTAAATAAGTGTGAAAGCTTGCAGCGGACAGGAAAACGTGATCAAACTTTCAAAAAGAAGAATACGAGGAGGAACAACTGAAAACGTTGCACTTTTTTGGGATTCATATGCTTACTTAGCGTAAAACTCTAACCGTTAAGTATCATAAGAGTCCTTTATAAGTGCAAAGAACTTGCAACGAGAGGAGCTTCACCATTCACACTAATTGAAAGGTGTTAACAACAAACCAGGGAAACGTCTAGAAATCTTCTCGCAAATACCTCTTCTTTTTTGCTAGGTTATGCAGAGATAAGGTGTGCTTTGTTTCAAATGTCAAACCTGTCTGTCATAGCTTTCTGGAAAAGAAAGAAGCATCAACGGCTCCATGAAGAAAGAAATTCCAGACGCAGTTCTTCAAGAAAAACCATCTTCATTCAATAGATCAATGTAGACAATGAACGTTTTTCATTCATAATAACGTCGTTGTTTAGATTGATTCAGTGAAAAGAAGATAAATCAACTGAAAACAGGATGGAAAAACAAGGAAAACAAATCTTTTTCCCTGAAGAATCTTTGTGTGTCTCACACTCGTATATTTTATAAATCGAGTGTGTCCATGAAGATTCATTTGGAAAAGAGAACAAGCAACATAGTATTCATGGAAAAGAAGACAACTCTTTCACTTTGCACGGACACGGGAATAAAAAAGGAAATCAACTGAACGCACAAACATCTTTTTCCTCAAAAATCATCTTTGGCACAATTCGTATTTTTTAATGATGAACTGTGGCTTTGATGGTTTATTTGGAAAAGAAAAGAACATCATATCTATTATGTTGGAAGGAAAGAACGGACTCTGTACGTTTTTCAGACTTCTTTGCACTTTTCGACTGGAAGATCACACGAGAAACAAACTTTCAGCGAAAAGTGCAAAACAATCTTGAGAAACGCGATCAACTGAAGGATTCAGCAAGCTGAAGACCATCAACGTAGAAGCAGTGCAAGAAGCTGATTTCAAAGTGTCAAACACAGCCGACAAGTGAATCCAAACAAAACCAATCAGCACAAAGAAAAACCATACGTTTCCATCTTCACCATCACAAAACCTTTTCTGATGTTACAAATCATATCCCGAAAGAATGACTGCAACAAGTGAAGTGCTGCTTTTTGCATTTTTGTTTTTTTCTTCTTTTATTTTCATTGGCTCGTGTATTTTTTGTTGTATATTTCTCCATCAAATCAACAAGAAAGTAAAACAATTAACAATTCTTGACAAAAAGTTTACTTCATACCTAAAAGCACGCGGTAAGTTTGAACAGAACAAAACACGTGTAATCATACCTGAACAAAATACGTGTGGTCATACTACATCTAAATGTGTCTTTTTTGCAGTAAAAGAACTGTATTCTTTCTATTTAGAACTTTATGACAAGGAAAAGGAGGATCAAGAGGCAGCACGGGATGCCAGAGAATCGGCACGTGCATTACGTGAAGAGATCCGGGAAACACGATTTCGAGGTATAATATGTAAAAACGAAATAGATTGTCTCAACGGAAAAGATGAACTCTCAATAACTCCGCAAAAGCACCCGCCATTCGGAAAACTTTTTTTTAGACCACGCAGCTGAATTTGGCAGCAGAATCGTCTTTGAGTCAAGAGAAGAAGAAATTATGGTAATCAGTCTCTTTATTTATCCACTCCTCCTCCTCCGCAGTCCAGTCTCTTAATCCATCACTTCACTTCACCACAGTCCCCTCCTCCTCCATCACACCACAGTAATCACATCGGGTCCAGGATCCTCCGCACCACCAATAATTTCGGAAACAGCGTCCTCGATACGTAGCAAATCTGATTTCAAAAAAATAATATTCTTACTTTTCAGAGATACAACCAACTGGATACAATTTTTGAAGAAAATGAAGAATAAACTACATTCAACACAAACACGTCTTGAGCTTCCTTCACATACCTTGAATGACATTTGTGATAGTCATCAACTGCAACAGATGATCCCGCATAAGAAAATAAATTTGTTGGCTCTCAACTCCTGTTTTCAAAAAAACATGGAAAATAAATTTGTAAACACAAATTTTGTCACATTTTTTCGAAAAAATAAAGTTCACACACACAAATACTCACTGGCTTGAGAAAGATGACGAATGTTTAACTGATTAAAGAAAGCAAGCGTTTTAATTTTTTTGATCAAATAAAAAAAAAGTAATCAAAACAAGCAACAAAACCACAAAAAAAAGAACAAGAAAAATCCAAAAAATATTCGACGATTCACTCGGATTCATTTTTGCAGAGAAACTAAATTGAAAATTAGTTCAGCATTAGTTTTCCTGGAAATTCGAGAAAATTTGATCTCAACTTTTGCTACATTCTGTATGTGATAACATGAAGATTTCAGGAAAAAGCAGAAAAACCATAGTCAAGTCATTACCCGAGATACCTCCTCATAATACGAAAGAAATTTACTTTTCATTAGTTTTCGTTCTATATACAACAGAATTAATTTCATTTTAACCGGAAGCAAATTGAAAATCAAAAGAAACACATGAATTTTGAAAAAAAGAATAAAAAGTCAAAGGTAAGGACAAAAAATACACTTTCTGATCTCCTATCTTTACGCAAACTTGATTACGCAAACTTGTTTTTGACGAACTTGCGTTCATCATAAAAGAACAACACTGTTTCAAATTGAAATTTATTTATTTTTCAGATGGGCAAAGTCAAAACAGTCTTCAAGAAGAGAAGCAAAGAAGAACAAGAGAAGCTACGTGAAAAATACATGAACAAATGTCAGCAGATGAGTGCAAAGAGTCCGGGTGGAATCAAGAAAACGCATCCCATGACGTTAAGAAGTGAGAGGAAGAAGGGTGGAGACTGAAGAAAAGAAAGAAGCACAGTAATTGCCCTCGATTATTCGTTTGAAGGCAAAGAAACCTGAAATAAAAAAGAATTCAAACCGTGCAACTGAGTGATTTCATTCAACATCGCAAGCTGAAGCTTGTTCGATATTTGTCCCATATTATATAACGAGGATCTCGTGGTTGAGTGGTTAGAGCGAGGGAGGTGGTGAGGAAGGAAGGGAGGGAAAGGGTTGGGGGTTCGAATCCGGGTTCCACATGAGGGCTCCAACCACCAGATTCCTCGTTTTGCAAAAAAACACAGTTTTCTTTCTTTTCGATGAAAAACCTGAAAAATATGAAGAATAAACATGAAGGGTGCACCAAGTAACAAAGGAAGGAAGGAAAAAGGTTGGGAATTCGAATCCAGATTCCGTGTGAAGGCTCCAACCACCAGATTCCTCGTTTTTTGCAAAAAAAACACAATTCTCTTTCTTTCGATGAAAAAACCTGAAAAATATGAAGAATAAACGTGAAGTGTGCACCAAGTAACGGGCCCTAATACTACTCAGATGACCCGCAGCAGAACGTCTGTTTCCTGGTGAAAAGAACAAAAATGTTGTACCTGCCTGCCTGCAAAACACCTGCAGCACTGCACACTCGTTTCTTTCTCATGACAACTTTAAAACTTGCTTTGCATTCTTACGTTTTCTAGGCGGTTCAGCACGCTCACGATCACGGTCCTTGTCACTCGTCTCCTTTTGACGGGCCTCGTCAGTTGCATCTAAGGCACCGCTGTCATCATCATCTTCCCCCAGCAGCACGTCACGTTCCATTCGAGGAGTCACTAACAAAAGAAAAACATAAAGATAGTCACACATTTCTTGCAATTTTGTTTTGCTGGTGGGGTCTTCACGCCTGAACTCTTTCTGTCCTTGCAAACCTGCACGTGACTGACGCATCGCAGACAAGCACAAGTCCAATTTCTTTTTGTTGGCATCCCTCTCCGCTTTTGCAGCAGCTTTGAGAATTTTCTGTCTCTCTTCGGCATCACGCTTCATGTCAGCTATGTCCGACAGTAGTCTGCGCTTCTCAGTGTACTGATCGTCACTGCCTGACCTGCAACAACTCGCACAAACACATACATACATACACATTTGCCCCCTTGACACAGGTGTCACACGTAAGCTTGCATCTGTCAAGCAATTTTTTTTGTACTCCTGCACTCACTTCTTCAGCTCCTTGACATTCTCCTTGTTTTCGTGCTTCAACAGAACATCTATGTGATCTTGCAGGCTACGAACACTGATGTCCTTCGTGTTTGGACGTGTAATTTGAATTGCTGCATTGGCATTGCTTGCAACCTCTTCCCATTTATCCGGAAAGCGATACGGTTTCAGCGATGTCACCTCCTTCAGTATCGCAATATCCATATCAGGATAAAAGTACACAGGCTACAAACAGAAAAGCATGCCATGGAATACTCCTGCACTTGTCCTCACACTCCATAAATATCTATTTCTTTCAAATTAGCCATCCTCAAAAACCCCACTGACAACATGGCGACTGGTTCCCACGCGACACACCCATTTCAACCTCAAAATTACTTCATTTCTCTTCAATACCCTGCTCTCAAACTTCCTGAACACACTCACAACAACCTTATCTTTGATTCTCATCACTCATAACCAACCATTTTGCTCTCAAATTCACAGGATTCTGCCGCGGAAACAGTTCACGTCGCGATCGTCTGCCCCACGTAAAACGGCACGGTTTCACTTTCTCGCTGGCTCCGTGATGTCACGGAAACGTGTGTATTGCCCTGGACGTCGCGCTGGGCAAGTGACAAAACCATCCCGCGGGTTGCATCGAAAACTCTCTAATGTGGTGGGGCGCAGGGCCGGTAGATCTACGAGCGTAGATCTACAAAAGAGTGTTTTAGCAAATGTGCTCCGTAGGCGTAACATGTAACGTAGCACGCAGACCGTAGAGAAATTACCCCTCTGTGACATCAATTTTCTATGTTCCGGAATTTCTTGATGCTCCTACGTTGCGCGCCAATGCAGAAATCAGCTTTTCTACGTGTGATTTTCAGAGGCTTGTCGTAGTGTTTTGAGACAGAAATGGCTTCAGCAGAAAGCAAGGTAGGAAACTCCAAGTCATTCCCTTCACATTGATACCAAAAACATGAGAATCCATTGACTGTAAGTGCCTGAAACAAATGTCTGAAAAGTTGGTCTCCGCAGCTGGAAATCTGCTGTTTCGCGCCATTTCGGTCGCAACACATGGGCGTAACAGATCGTTTGAAATGAGTGACAAAACTGACTGGGAACGTGTTTTGCAACTGGTTAAAGAATTGCTTTGTGGACAATTGGAGTTGGATAATTCAGAAGATGATGCACAAAGAGATTCAAGTGACTCTCGTGATGAAAACAGTCATCTTGTGTTGAAGAACATGCGCAAAGTCATCACATACATCATCAATGTTGTTCACTTTGTTTGCAAGCGCGATTTAACTGAAGAAGAACTGGACCAGTTGAATGAGATAACAGTTGCTTTTGGTGAGAAAGTGAAGAAATTTCAAGACTAAGTCTGACATTCATATTTGTGTTGTAGTTTTATTTCAACATGGAAAGGGAGTTGACACTTTTGACAGAAGTGTCTCAGGTGGATCCATTCACCAACGAGCACCCAGACGCAACTTGGGAAAGCATAACAGAGCATCTGAACTTCATCTTCCACTCCAACAACCCTGGCTTAGAAGCGGATTTGACAGCGAGAACTGTGTGAGATAAAGTTGACAGGATGCTAAAACAATTTCGAGCAAATGACAACCGCAAACTTCGCAAGTAGGCATAACTTTGGTCTTGCGTGTTACTTTCACAAGTTCAAATTTGCAGTACGCACTTCATCAAGAACTGCTTGCCAACTGTTGCTTTTGCTGTGATCCTTTTTTTTATGTTTTGTTTTTGTACAGGTCTGGGACCGAGGAGGACCTCAATGAGAAACTCACACTTTTGCAAGAAATCAGTGACAAGGAAGAAGAGGGCAAGCGGCTGGCAAAGAAACGCAAAGATGAACAGGCAGCTTTCGAGAGAGCATGTGCAGCGCAGCAGGAGAAGGTTGATGTCCGCCTTGCTGCATACAGGGCAGGTTAGTATTGTTGCAACTGCATTTGAAGAAGTAACAAAAAGTAAAGTTCCGCTGATACACATATCTCGGGTGACAATTGTGTTCGTGACAGCTTCAAGTTTGTTGTCACGCTCATTTCAGCGCGGCTGTTCAGTGGTGAGGACATCAAGAACAAGAAAGCCAAGGGTGGAAACAGTGACAGCGACATCGAGATGACTGACAAAAACAAGGAGAATTCCGGGGATGAAGCCGCATCCAGCTCCAGTGGTGCCAAAAGCAAATGTGAGTGCCACGTATCGGGCATAACAGCATGTGGGCATAACAGTAACATTAGAATCTGAACTTTTCATAACAATATCACATTCACTGTATGTTCAACACACATGAACCGTATCAACAACATATAACTAAACATATAACTATGTTCTCTTTCACAGGAATGACCAGTGCCCAGTGCCTAAGCAAAATGATGGACAGCTTCGACAAGAGAGCTGAGACAGAAGGGGCAGTTCAGAAGTACAAAATTGACAAGGAACACGAGCTGCAGCAGATGAAAATGAAGCTCGAACATGAGCGCGAAATGGCCAAAATCAAGTTCAATTCAGAGAAGCTCAGTCTCGAGCATGAGAAAATGGCATTGCGCAGGGAGCAACTGTGTGCTGAAGCAGCCGCGCATGGGCAAGACCCAACTTCTTTTCCGTCAGCTGGGGGCAATTCTGATGTTCAGAATGATGGGAATGACTTCGATGCACGCATGTATGAATTTGACGGCGACTAAACACCAGTACAGGCAGCACATTGCTGAAGCCTCGACAGCAACTGTCATTGTTTGAACACGTTGTCATATTCTTTCTGCTATTGCTGTAGCCTCGACAGCAATTCTGTTGCAATGTTTGTGTTTCTTTGTGGGCATAACATGAAAATAAAAACACTTCTTTCAGATTACCTCAGGTATTCCTCAATTGAGGGGGGGTCAACACCGAAGAAGTTAGATACTTCCGAACCATACAGGCAGGTGTGGATGTTGGTGAAAATTGTTGCCATGGTGAAGTACGGACCCAATGGTTGAAGAAAGACTTTTTGGTTTGCGTAGTAGTTCACAAAAGAGAACAGTGAACACACTTTGCCAAAACCCCATTCCACAGACACTCGGGAGTTGGACATCAACGTGTTGTTTGCCTGTCTTTCAGGGGTGTTGATCTGTGTGCGTCTGAAAGGGGTGAACAGCCATGGTCTGTTCATGTAGCCGCCATCACCGTACAGGGCAAGTTGCTGCCCCTGACTATCAAACACATTGCAGAGCAGGTGCTCAAGGCCACTTTCTCTGAACATTGCTGAATTGTGACATCTGCCATGGAATGGACCAAAGCTGTGTACAACTAAACCATTGGGGCACATGACGTGTTGATATTTGATGCAGTGGTAGCGCTTATGGCCACTGAACAGTTCACGCTGGCCAATTTTGGGACGGCACACACATTGGACTGTACCATCAATGAAGCCCCACACATGCTTCAGAGCTGCACCTTTATCAAACACTGCTTGTGCAAATTCTTCATGATGTACCCACGACTGTGTCACACTTGATACACGATGGGAATGCATGGAATGCAGATCATGCAGTGTGCAATTGAAAATCTCACTCAGCTCTGACACTGAACGGCCAAACATTGGCACCAAGTCACCCAATCTGTTGGGGTATGCAAGACGTCACAACACAATGCACAGACCATCAATACCTGACCACACGATGCGATTGCGTGATGATCTGTAGTGTTCGGGGAGACACAACAATGTACTCAACACGTAAATGTCTTCCTTGTTGAATCGGAAGTTATGCCTACATTCTTCATTTGTCAGTGCTTGCAAATTGAAATGATCAAAATGAGTGTGAAAGGACCCTGACTGAATTTTTTCCACCGCTTCACAAAGCATCAATGCCATCATTTCTTCATCTGTGAAGTATCCGGACATGTGCAGCAGAGCAAACTCTTCTTGTGTGACAGGGTCATCCTTGCACAGCTGCGGCATCTGACAACAAATGACATGAACACCAGTTGTGCATGTGATGGACACAGCTGTGATTTCTTTTTTTATTATTGAGCACAAAAACAGTCACTTATTGTGACCATTCATGGAAGCTGGGGCGTCATACAAATGGTCGTGCAATGCTTTGCGAGCTCCCTTGTGGATGGCAATCAAGTTTTGCATTCTGTTATGCCTCCGCACCCATTCTTTGAAATCACGAAAGCGCACAATTCATTGACGGTCTCGATAAATGAGTTGCAGAGCTCGCCTCGCATTGCGCTCGCATCGGTTTGACAGCAACAATTGCCTTTCCAAAGACGCTGAGTAAAAATTCTGTGTACTATATGGAAAAACGTGCACGAACTGTCACATGTACAGAGGTATACTCGACATTTGCAGAGTTGGTGCCTCCACAGGAGGGGGGGAGAGACGACGCGACTTTGTAATGGGCACTGGCATCTGGATAAACAAACAAGAATGACAAAAACGTTCAAACAGCATGCAAAGAGAATTTCCACCAAAAGTACAAACACACACAATCACTTTGGCACATTGTCCGTGGGCATATCACTCGGCACAACCCTTCTCAACATGGCGTTTCTTGTCTTCGTAGTACCTGAACACAGCTGGACATGACGGACACTTGATGCGAGGCTTTTCATGTTTGCGCATGTGGTACGTCACATAGCACTTGTTCTTTGCTGTGTACTCACATTTTGAACATGAAAAAACCTGAGTGCTGCGACCATGCGTGATCTTGTGTGATGTCCAGTCACCTTTGCATTTGAATGCACGACCACACCCCTTCGCATCACACACCCACGGCTTGTCAGTCGTGTGCTTCAATACATGTCTGTCCAGCTCTGCTTTGGCACTTGTGTACCAGCCACATTCATCACAACGAAAAGAAGCCGTGCGATGCAGTTCTTCGTGAGCTTTGCACGCACCTTTTGATACCCAGTTGCTTGTGCAGGAGGCGAAACTACAAACAAACAAACAGTGTTGTGCACGCAAATGTTGGCGTAACACACAGCACTCACGGGTCTCGAAAGAACAATACGTACATTTACGGCGCTTTGAGAAACGCTTGCGCACCACCTCATCAACACATGACGACTTTGAAACAGAACGAGTGCGCGTAACAATTTTGGGTCTGCGTGACCCTGACACAATATTACTCGCACACACTGCTGAGCGTTCATCTTTGCTGATCACTTTCTTGCGGTCCTGCGACCGTGTCACAACAGACGATGCTGTACGACGTGCACGCCAGGCTGTGTTACGCCCACGACCTTTGACATGTACCTCCACTGCTGGAGGATCAGGTTGCTTCTCTGATACAAGTGGTACCATTTGTGCATTCTCGTCACTCGCGCGAACTACAGCTTCTGCAGCGACATCCACATCTTTTGGCACAACAACTTCGTTTTGATCACCCAAACGCTCCATCACGACTACAGGTTGAGAAAGTAAACGTCTGTCAACAACTACCTCCTTCATTTCAAGCTCAGGGCTTGAACTGTCATCGCACGGAGGAAACGCTTCTACATATGCACGCATGAGATCATCAGCCAAAGTACTGTGAACAACTTCCTGCTTGACAACTGTCGCACTTGCTGCACTTGCTGCCGCAGCAGGCATAACAGCATCACCTTCCACGAAATCTGTCAACTCCACCCAGCAATCTCCAGGCATTTTCGCAAATCGCAAAGAGCAACCCACCTCACCAGACACTGCGCGTGTGGTCCAAACAGTGAACTTGTGAAAAATTGCAATGTGCATTCCAGTTGCCACAGCCATCGTATACAGGAACAATGGGTCATCGCACCTCAGCTGGGCCCCCCCACAAGGTTTGCATGAAATTCCTTGATTGATGTGAATTTAGATGACTCTGGGAAGGCTTTCAAATATTCTGAACATTTCCTCGCAAGCATACGACCACGACTGGATTTCTCTTGTACTACTTCAATCATTGCACTGCAGACATCACCCTCACACTTCCTTGTTTGGTCAGTAGACATACGATGTGCTGCGGTGTGAAGAATGAAGCTGTCAGATGCCATGGTCTGTTCACAGCACTTCTCTTTCACCGGCACCGGCACCACCGCAAATGGCATCAGGTCACTTGATCCTTCGATGTCTTGATCGCATGGCAAGGGCACCATTGCACGAAACGAGAACATAACTGAAACATGAACAGAACAACAAACTTAGTGTCGAACGCATGGTTCAGTTCAATAGTACCACATGATATGCCCACGGATTTGTCTTATTGCTGCACCAAAAGGAACATATACACACACGCTCACACGCGCACACCAAACTCAGTCACAAACAATACTCACTGTTTCGTTTTTGTCGTTGCCATTATAGATGCAGCACACGTCTTTCTGATTTCCCTGGAAACTGGTCGCCTCGCACTGCAACCACAAACAAACAAACTGAGTTCACAACATTACAAAAGCTGCACTTTTTTTTGTTGTACTTTTCACCTCAGTTCTTCTGTGTGACACATGTACCCAATACAGTTTTTCATCGGTTCATGTTGTTGTACTCTGAAAATGCTGAGTTTTGAATATAATATCAACTTGTATGCGCATGTGCTTAACCGTGTTGAGACGCACGACCTGGAAACAAATTTCTGATTACTCTCACGATGCTGCATCTACACACCACGCTCCGGTCGAAGTATCCACTTGCGAAGACGGTCGCACGCTCGGAGCAGAAGCTACTGTTGCACGCAACGTCTCGTCCACTCGCGTCACACTGAAAATGAATACAATAGACTCAGTGTTGAAATGGGAATAGACGCATACCGCAGTGTTATGCCCACATGTGTGACAAATGTTTCGTTCTGCCTACATCTCGATTCAACATCATCTTCAAAGTTTCCATGTGAAGCCCATGCTTTTTGCACCTAGATCTACATCGCAGTGGATACAACCACGACGGTCTCGAAACTCGAAACTCGAATCTGGCTGCAGACGCCATGTTGTTGTGCCCACATCTCGATTCAACTCCATTTCTCGACACAATACCTTTGAAATTCAGTCTGAATTTTGGCCTGTGTGTGCCCCAACCATTCCCACACAAGTTTCACACAAATATATCATTAATCTTGCACTGAAGACAGAGCCCCGAGTGAAAAAGAACAAAACTTACGACTTGTGTTTGCCACCATTGCTTCACTTCCGCTCAAAGAAAATGACGCCAAAACACGAAAACAGCAGCTGAAAAAACCAGTTGCAACGCGGTCGAAAGGTTACGCCTACGTCCTGCGTTCAGTCCTGCTAAACCACTTGAGATCACATAGCACATAGCACGTAGCACGTAGCAAAAAAAGCTACGTGTTACGCCTACGTGTACGTGCTACGTGCTACGTGACTGTCTGCTAAAACTCTCTAAAGTTGAATCTACCGAGAGACCTCAGTCACCCACAGTCCTCAGGTCAGTGGTGCGGTCTGTGGGCACTGTGGCCACAGACCTCACCCATTGTGGAGAGACAGCAGACACTTTTGGTCAAGATTTACTGTTTGGTTCAACTGGGTGGGACCACCTGGAGACTTGCTGTGGTGCAATTTGTGACCAAATAATATCATGATTGCAATCATTTACTTTAAGAGTCCAGGTAATGTGCTGCTTAGTCTTTTACAGGTTCAAGCATTTTCCACAGAAAATGATGTGTTTTGGTAGCCATTGTGGAAACAAAATTTTTGTATTGTTTCACAAGTTTTGTCATTGTACAATGTCCCTTTAGGGAAGAGCACTTAGCAGTGTGTCAAAAAATTTTTTGTATATATGCCACTTTGGAGAAGATGTCCCATCATGTCACATCATATCACATCCCCCCATGGGGGGCTATTGGTGGCTATTGGTGCTGGCCTGGGACAAATGGCCTGCTCAAATGGTCCACCAATGTACAAAAGTATATGGCATCTGGGCCAAGATGTCCCATCACATCACGTCATGTCATGTCTCCCCATGGGGGGCTATTGGTGGCTATTGGTGCTGGCCTGGGACAAATGGTCTGCTCAAATGGTCCACCAATGTACAAAAGTACATGGCCCAGATGCCATGTACTTTTGTAC
>JAAUXT010132716.1_pt1 | contig 12605 bp, 16 predicted proteins | sample 7278171 | NCBI WGS metagenome assembly JAAUXT01 (sample SAMN14350112, study PRJNA611818) | marine sediment metagenome | isolation source: surface marine sediment (1.8m) | place: French Polynesia: Moorea | collected 2018-08
ATGCTCTATTGTCTGTTTAAACATTTTCAATGGTTTTTATTCTGCATCTCAAACTCGCACTTGCACAAAAGTAAAAATTAAACTCACCACAAAAAGCTGGCAAAAACTCCACGCAGACGATTTCCGGTTGAAGGAAAACTGCGAAATACAATGGGTAGATGGCAGCACGTTTAAAGTTCGCATTCCCGCCCAAATGTGGAGTTTAAATTGTCAGGTCTCGAACACTTACGAACGTGCACCGCGAATGTCGAATGTCGAAAAACACCCACGTTTGCCGTTCGACGTTCATAACAAAACGTCGCTGTTTAAACTCTATTGTATTGTGCCCCTTCGCGTGGTTCACACTGGATGCGTCACACATGTTGGTCCCCATGTTGTGTGCTGCCTGGTTGGTTCACACCCAATTACGTTGCACGTTCCGTCCCTGTCCTTGTGCGAAGACGCAGTACTCTGCCTTGTTGCAGGATTGACTTGAACAGGACGCATCCAGTGCGAGACGGGGTCTTATCATTGTTGTGACTACAGAGACTCGGAGATTGCCCTTTTGTGTACATTCTCAGCATTCCCCACATTCCCCGGGGGACGTTATGTAGGATTTCAGCGAAAACGCACATAAAATTCTGCAGAGTTGGTGCATGGACGTAAAAAATCTGGAAGGCTTCGGAAATTCAGCTGAGGCCCCTTCCTTTTGGAGCAATATTTTTGGCTCCCATGTATCAATGTAGCGCAGGTCTGTGAGGTCTGTGTCACACTTGTTCAAGTCTGTAGGCTCTGCACCCATTGACGTGTGCAGGGGCACAACGCGCAGTGTGTCCGAAGGGTCTCGTCTCGCTGCGTACGCCGAGGCTTCTCTTGCAAGCAACGTCGATTTCTACTTGCTAGTGCAGGACTCATGCAGTGTGAACCAGCCGCTGCCGTGTTGTATATGAAGCTGGGGACCGATTGTCCATGTTGATTATAAACAGGCTTCTGCGCTGGACACGTGATGAACCTGACCCATTCAAAACAACAGTCAGCGACAGAGGTGACTCCGCAGGCAGGGTTCACAGTGGATGCGTCATAGGGTGCGTCGCAGCACAAGTCAGTGGGTGTTGTGGTGCAATCTCGATCGTTCAGGGATTTGCGCATCCAGTGTGAACACAAGCCTCATGGAAGGCGACGGTCATGTATGAAAACAGTGCATTTGGCGTAGGGTGCTACGTCGCAAGCTACGATGCAGGACAACTGACTTGCTGAGTACGCAGCGCATGATGCGCGCAGTGTGCGTCAGGCCTGAGGGGCAGCGAGACCCAATCCGTTGCACTAATATTGGCGGAGGGAACCAATCTGTCCCGCTGGGAGGGGAACGTAGCGATCAGCGCCGCAACGCGACGCCAGGTTCACGTCGGGCACGTAGCGATCAGCGCCGCAACGTGACGCCGGGTTCACGTCGGGCACGTAGCGATCAGCGCCGCAACGTGACGCCGGGTTCACGTCGGGCACGTAGCGATCAGGGCCGCCACGCGACGTCGGGCGTCGTGCTCTGCGTCCCAAACGTCGTGACGCCGGGTTTAGGTCGAAAACGGGCGTCGGGCGGGGCGTCCCTGTTTACGCCCAGGGGCGCCCCGCCTCACTCTGCCTCAATTTACGGTAACTTGTCTTTGCTGTGGTCATTAAAGTGACGTTGGTGGTGACGTTTGCCGTGTGACGGGTCACTTGCTCAAACAAACTCCCAGAAAGCCTTGTGTATACGTCACTCCGTCCCTGTTCCTGTGGTCAACGGGTGGCCTGGAACAATGGCGTCCCTCGAGACGACCTGGCCATACAACCCTTTTGAGTTTCCGAAAAAGGAGGAAGACCAACAATTGCTCGTGGAAAGTACGTGGGAGGAGAGAGACCCAGGTACCACGGGCCCTGAGTACTCGTACCAAGGCCACCAGCGGAAGCCCACTGTGGGAAGGTTGTGACTTCCCCTCCCGACTCATTCAGAAAGTTTCCCCAATCGGCTTATCACCCCAAACCCCACTCAGTCCCTGAAGCCCAAAAATAGAAACACAATTCTGTGCCCTTTTTCAGTGGAACGAAAGAAAGCGTTGAGAAATATAAACCCAAACAGGGACATTTTATCCTTGTCTCCTCCGACCGCAGACTAAACCCGGTGCGGTTCATTTGAGAAATTTGATCGGAGCGCAAACTCCTCGAGAAGCCGGGGAAAGACGACAAAGGCCGCGGATATTGGATCTGCCTCCGACAGGGGAACTCTGTACAGGCATTGTTACACTCTCAAACATAGAAACTGCCAAAATGCATTTTTCGATGCATTTTGCCCTGTTTTCAGTAAAAATGTTTGAAAATGTAACTTTTGGGGTGGAGTGTTTGGTTTTGTGCTTGGGAGGAGCAATTTGATTGTGTTGTACCTGTCTGCAGTGGATGCGTCACGCGTTGCGTCCCTCGTACGTGAATGGACGCTGCGTCACAAGTGAAGGCGCGGCGCCCGTGACGTGTGCAGTGACGCAAGGCGCGGCGCGTCCCTTGTCAAAAATTGCCAAAAATGGTTTGAAACCAAGTGGACGCAGTGCTCTTTGACTTGTGCAGCGACGCAGTATCCATTGACTTGCACTGCGACACAACGTGCAGCGCATCCAGTGTGAACCCAGCCTGAGAGGTCTCTTTGTCGGATTCTCTTGGTGTTGTATTGTACTCACGAGAATGGATGTCGAGTCTAACGACGTTATGCGGTTTGCGACAACAGCCTAATTTAGATTGCTGTTTGTGCGCAACGTTTTCTCTGCGCAAAGTTGGGAGATTGAGTTTGGTGGGTCGAGTGTGACCCGCGCTGTGTATAGAGGGGTCTGAGTCAGGGACTGAGGTGGCGTTCACCTCGTCAGATATGGGTTCGTGTGTCGTGTGCAAAGTTTGGTTTGACTCAGGCTGGTACGAAGGACGAATTGAGAAAAGTTGACAGTTTCTTCCATTTCTGTGGTGGTGTGGGTCAGATTGCTTGAAGAGAACCTGTTGTTTGTTGGGCGTTGTGTGAGCTGTTTTGGAAGTTTTTGCAACTGATCGGCATAAGAAACGGGAAAAAAATGTTTGGTTGTCCAGTTGCGCGTCGTAAGTGGCCGCCAAGTGGCACGGACGCTGAAAAGATGCAACATTCGGCGCAACGCCACAGAGGGCGGAATTAGCGCAAGTGCCTGGCCTATCTAGCCCCCGCTCCCGAGGCCCCATACGCTGCGTTCCTGTACACGTCACACAACACAACGTCCTTCCTCAAGACGACAGACGCTGCGTCCCTGCACTGAGTCATGGGCCGCGTGTCCCTTTTCTGGGCGTCAGGGGAATGAGCGGACTCAGCCTCCATTGACCTGTTTCAAAGTCAAAGGACAAAGTGCATCTGTGATCCTATTCAACAAGGATTAGTCTCTTAGTCTTCCTGCGCGGAGACGGGGAAGCCGTGTGACCCTCGCCGTCGTGGAGCCGCGGTGGCGTGAGGTCCCCGACTCGGAGGCGCAGTGGGGCGAGGGCCCCGACTCAGGGTCAATTGGGCAACTGCGCGGTGCTTCACACGGGGGGGGGGACGGGGCGCGGTCAGGGGAATCACGGAAACAGGAGGAAAGGGCGTTGTTCCACATAACAGGAAGCGAAGTTGGGTGGAACCGCACACACACATGCAACACACACGCATGACTCGCGCGGCCATCTTGGATGCAACAAATCTCTTGGTCACATTCACCAAAGCGTCCGTCAAAGTTTGCCTGAAGTGGGGAAAATTGCCACGTGACGTGTGGTGGAGGCACACGAGAAGTGATGTCCTGTGACAAGACGCGAAAATGACCTTCAGAGAATCGTGCAAAGCTTGACCGCGTCAAGTTCATAAAACGCAGACCTTTCGAAGTGCAACTTTGCAACTTCAGTAGAATCGTTACTACTTCCCGCCCAAGTCCCGTCACGTCGCCCAAAACGCGTTATTCCCCCGACTGAGCCTCGTAACCAGGGGCGGCGTCGCGGTTGTCACGTCCCAACGGACGCCGCGCGTCAGCGACAATCGCGTTAAAGGCGCGCGGAGACGCCGCGCAAATTGACTTATGTGGCCGAGGTGCGGGGAGAGGATTGGTTCGGATGGGGCCGCAGTGTCGCCCAATTTGCTGTTTTATCGCTGTGTTCCCGAGATATGGGATCGAGACACGGAAATGGAGCATTGTGGTCTGCGGTGCCCGCAAAAAGATGGTGGAATTGCAGGGCCGTTTTGGGGCTGGGTTTGTGTTGCGTCTGTGGACGAGTTGCCGAAGGTTTTGGTGTTGAGTTGTGTCGGGATGCACAGACCAGGACGAAAAAGAGAATTTTTGTGTGGCGAAAGTTTTGACACGTCAGACACACTGACTCGTTGCTTTGGACATCGGCGATGTTGTTTGGTTGCACAACGCGCGATCACACATTAGGAACGTGAACATGGCGAGGAAACGTCGCTGCCTGGTCCCTAAAATGGAAAACAAAACGTTCTCTGGGCCCAAGTGCATAGGACGTTGCCACGTCGTGACCTGTTCCTGCATCGTAAGACGAAATTTATGCGATCCTGCACCAAGAGTTCACGCACGCACTCTGCATTCTTCTGCATAAAACACAATCCGGAATCTTTCTGACACGACCCAGCAACTTTTGCAATTCTTCTCTCTCGTTTGGTCAGTACGATTGATTTTTCTCGGGGGAGACTGTCACTTTTGTGCGGAGTTATGGCGTCGCTGCACCGTGAGGCCGGGGTCGCACTGACCTTCGCTCCACGCAACATACGCTTTATCTCCGGTTGTTATTGGTTTGCGGGACGCCAGCGAAGGGTGTGGAGCACAATGATGCGACAAGAGAAATACACGGATTTTTTTCCCGAAAAAGTCTTTGATCACATGATTTGCACTCGTACTTTCTTTGCTCAGAACGCAGCCCTATTTTACGTTGGAAGAGTCTTGCGTTTTGTCCGTGCGCTTCTGTGCTACAAGCCAGTGGCTACAGAGAGTCGCGTGGTGTACGTGGTGCTCATAGGCTCGTGTCGGACTAAAGCGTGATGCATCCTGTGAGAAGGAGGCCGAACTTTGACGTTGTGAACATCCTTTCTTCCTGCATCACGAAAAATGCTATCAACTGTCCTCTGTGAGTATGTTTGTGCTTCGTGAGTACTCACGAGTATGTTGTTCTTGTACTTGCAGCGCCGGTGAGCAACGCGCCTGTGCGGATTGTGCGCGCGCCGCCGGAGAACATGGAGGTGGTGCTCGGGTCGGTGCTGACCCTCGAGTGCGTCATCGAGGGCTCGCCCGTACCCTGGGTCGGCTGGGACAAGTACGGAGGGTCGCTGCCGGAGGGAAGGTTCACTCAGGACCTGGGTGAGTACGGGGGACGGGTGGGGTGGGTGGGAGGGAGGAGTGCGATGGGAAAAAAGGGAGGGTGGGGCTCACACGCCCCCTGGGGCGGCTGGGGAAAATGTTTTGGTTCACTGTGGACCCTGGGTGAGTTGGCGTTAAAGTGGGAAGAGGTAGGAAGTTGGGGTGTGACAGGGAGATAGGGAGGGAAGGGTGGGTGGGTTGAGATTGTGGAGTGACTTGGAGGTGGGTCAGAACAAAGACCTGAATATTTTCAGAGAATAAACTGGGTATTTCTCGCTTGAAATGCATTTTCAATACTGCACACCTGTCCCACACGTTCTTTAGTCCCACACGCACACACACCTGACTCACACACGCACACTGCTGTGTTGCAGGGAACCTGGTGATCCGTAACGTGACGCGGCAGGACCAGGGCACGTATATCTGTCGCGGGGAGAACGGGGAGGGCCGCCGCTCCGTCGCCGCCGTCTCCTTCGTCGAGGTCCTCCGTGAGTATCCCGCGCCAACCCGAGGGTCACGGGTTCGAGTCCCGGTGGGGTCGGAAGTGAAAAATGCAAACCGGAAGAAAGAACTGAAAATGGGGGGGGGGAACAGGATTAAAGAGCAAACCACAAGTCACTGACTGCCAGAAGTTCGCAGGAGCAGGACATTCGGCACCATTCACGTTTTATCAGAGCATTGGAATCTCAGCGCTTTCCAGACAACGTTGTTTCCCCGAGGGCTGATGCGTCAAACAACATGCGAACTTTGCGCCCTGTGAACGGAATTGTGCAGGGAAACGAAGACACAGCTCGAAGGGAGTTTGCATCACGTGATCACGTGACTGATTTCCGTTTGCAGAGCCTCCTCGGATCCGGACGCCGCGTCCGGTGCAGGTTGTTTCCGCCGGCGGGCGCGTCGCGTTCCAGTGCCTGATGCGCGGGAACCCGCAGCCCAAAGGAGAGTGGCTCCACAACGGGCAGAGCGTCTTCAGGAACCAGTACATCTCCATCTCAGGTGAGGGTCAGGTGATCTCTGGGGGGGGTCGGCTGAGGGGTACGGGGTGGCGTGGCGCGGGGGGAGGGGGCGGGAGCTCTTCTGCGGACAAATATTCTTTCGGCCCCAATGTTGGTCCACCGGATGATGGGGCGAGGGGTGACAGTGACAGCACCAAAAGGCGTGGATGAAGTTGGTGTGGGCCACCTGGGGGAGATGTACGGGCTCCTCGACCAAAAGATCGTCTGGGAGGAGCTGGAAACTTCGAGGCACAGGGTTCTGCTTTGGCGCTATGACTGAGTCCAAGGAAGGGCGAGGGGCATTTTGCGAGGGACTGCCTGAAATGGTCTTTGTCTGTGTCGGGTGCTTGGCAGGTGGGGTCCCAGAACCATTTTGTGCGTCGCGTTGTTTTGACACAGCTTCTCTTTTCTTACTCGCGCAACAAAAGATCCCGGATCAGACAATGGTAGGAGTCGCCTCCTGTAGAAATCACGTCTTCATGTTGTCATTAATTAAGCTGTGTAGCTCCTGTGTTTATTAAAAATGAATTGATTAATTTTTAAATTACGTTCGGTGTAAAAAAAAAACCTTCCCTGTCAGTTGTCCTGTTCAGGCGGGCTCGCACACGTGTCAAGCGCTGCGTCCCTGTACAAGTCCACGAACGCTACGTCGTGACGTCAACTTGTGCAGGGATGCAAAGCGTGACACGTCACGTGCGAAACGCAACTTTCTCTACAGTGTCACCTGGGAGTCTGAAGTAGATCCACACACAAAAAATATGTTTTGTTCTTTTGTTCAGATTTTTGGTTTCAATTCAAATGAGTTCGGTTTTGAGTTTGTTCAAAAGCACTTTTTGTTCCTGGGAAACGTTGAACGCGTGTGTGTTGTTGTGGTACTGAGCCCACGGGAAACTGAGCCCGGCTCAAAACGAGGCTGGTTCAGTTTCCGGTTCGCCTGATTCGTGTTGGATGTGTCACGTGTTGCGTCCCAGTGTCGGTCACGACGTGCCCTACGCGTCAACTCAGCACCAACTGACTTGGCACTTGGACGCAAAGCGAGGACACGGTGTAGATCAGGCCTTGGGTGCAGGGGTTCGAATGTGGTGGTGTAAGATCTGTTGTACTCGTACACATGTAGTTTCTTCTCTCCTTGTGTCAAATCACTGTAGAATCTTCGTCCTCTATTCGTGGAAGCAGAACGTAGCGGTAAGGGTACGCGAGAGAATTGATCAAGTTCTGTACGCTGAGTTTTGGAGATTCTCTTTGCCCCAGATTGTCGTCTCCTTGGCAACGTGACGTGCTGGCGTTTGTCAGAAAATGCGTTCCTGCATACACAAGTGTATTCACTGCACCACGTGTTCACCACGTGTTTCCGGTGCAGGCAGTCACGTGCTTGCGCATGCGCTGAGTGTGACGTAATCCTCGTGTGTTTCCGTTGCAGACACGAGCTTGACGATCACGAACGTGCTGGAGGAGCACGCCGGGCTCTACCAGTGCGTCGCGCGCAGTCGCGTCGGCATGGCGCACGCTGAGATCTACCTCGACGTGCGGGAACCAGGTGAGACGCGCGCGCATGCGTGGAGTGAGTCACATGTTTACAGCGCCGTCACGTGGAACGAGTCACGTTTTCCAAACGCGGAACTGTGGGGTGTACGCAGGCGCAGAGTTGGTCACGTGCGTAAAGCGTGTCACGTGGTCAGGACGCGGCTGCGCGCACGCGCAAAGCGTCAAGGCTCCAAGTTTGGGTTCCGTGAGCCTGCAGCTCTGTGTGAAATGCTGTATTCAGCCGCGTGTATATTTCCCCCCATTGATTGATGTGTGAGGATGTGAGCTGGCTGTGCAGAACGAGGGATATCATTGATGCGGTGTGTGTTGCAGGAGAGGACCTGGGTCTGGAGGACGTGGATCAGAGCGAGATGCAGGACATCGCGCCGGACGCTGCGCTCAGAGGTGCGTCTCAGTCTTATGCTGCTGTGCTACGAGTGGGGTGGGTCTGTTTGGGTGAAAACCTTGCACGCCTTGGCAGGTTGGGTTTGGGTGGGTCAAAGTCACAAAGGGTTGGGCCCTCTCACAATCCTGTGGCCCTCTTCAGTTCTTGAACAGGGTGGGCCGGGAATCCGCCTTGATCTGTCACAGCTTTGTTACACACACACACACACACACACACACACACACACACACACACACACGTTGGGCCTGACCCAAATGGCCCTGTGGGGTTTCCGTCGAAGTTCTCAGGGCTGGCCCTCCATCTCTGAGCAAATCCAAATTTCTATTGCCTGTGCCGCATGCACTGGAGCCCAATAGTTCCAAGGACGGTGAATGCCAGTGAAGTGAGCATGAACAACTAACAGAGAGAATGGTGGGTCTGCGTTGCACCAGGTGGCGTCACGTGTTGCGTCCTTGTGGAATGTGAAGGTCAGTGGGCGTAGTGACGTGGAAGGGGCGCAGCGCCCACTGACAGGGCGCAATGCGTGACGCATCCAGTGCGAAACAGGCCGCAAGACTAACACGCGATGAATTTTGTGTTCTGCTTTAGTTGTATGGAATGTGCAAAAATAACTAACGTATCTTGGTGAAATTGCACTTGAGTTTGTTTTGATTGTGCTGGACGCCTGGTGCACACGTGGTCCACGTGCTTGCTATCGTTCTAACACGTGGTTTTGTTGTGTTTTTTCTTTCCTGCAATCCACGCTGCCCTGGTGAATCATTGTCCAATCACAACCGCGGAACATTTGCATTGGATCACAAACCGGAAATTGGTGTCACGTGGTACGACGTCACCACAGACCCCGTGTTTCTGGTGGTGCCCTCTAACATGACTGTGCACGTGGGCTCCACCATCCTATTGGAGTGCTCCGTCAAGGACCCTGGATCCGCGGACATTCATTGGCTGAGGGACAACAAGCCGTTCCCGTACGCATCACGGGACCCCGATGCGGAGGACCAATCAGAAGAGGAGTACGAGTACGCAAGTCCGGAAGCGCGCATCACGCACAAGATGGCGGCGAGTGGCGCGCTGCAGATTTTCAACACGAGGCTGGCGGACGCCGGGCTCTACTCGTGCGTCGCCACCAGTGCCGCCGGACAGGCCACCGCGCACGCGTATCTGGGGGTGACAGGTCGGTTTGTGACGTCATCCGTGGGGTTCCTGGTTTGCTTTGTGCAACTCCAGTGGTTCCAGGTTCCAGGTTCTGACCCTCAAAAAAATTTCCCAACATGGGCGCAACCTGTTGAGCCAAATCCTCGGACCCCCGTGAGCACTGGACCGGCTCCGACCCCCCCCCCCCCCTTTCTTCTCGCCCTCCCATCCTGGAGCCAATGGAGTGTTGTAGCTTTGGTGCTTTTGTTCTGGCATTTATTGGCTTTGGACGCTCTGCGCAGATTTCAATCGTGAAAGATTTGAAGCTTCGTGTGTTTTGGCGCTTTGGGCTCGGTTTGGTTGCTTTTAGCGCGAAGTTTTGCTTGAATTTGCATGCTGCTCGGACTTCGACCAAGGTGCCGTTCGTTTTCGTGACCCGGAGTCAGACCTTGACTCCATTCACGTTTGAGTTCCATGCAGTGAAAACGAACGGCACCCAAACGTGGTATTTCTGGATTGTGCGCACGCAGGGTGTGCGGCTCTGTTGTTCTTGCTTTGTGATTTTCTGGGTGACAGTCCCTTTTTGCAGCGAGTGCTTTCACACCCATCCCCATCTCACACCAAACTCGGCTTGTTAGAAAAACCTGCACCTTTAATCTGCTGTGGGCGACACCTATAACTTGTTCAAAACTCTCATTTTCTACGTTCCAGACGTGGAGAGCCCGACGCCGCCGGACGCTGACGCCGCCGCCGCCGCAGAGAAGCGCCCCCTCCCGGTGGAGCTGCTCGTGACGACGACGCCGCCACCTGGCGAGACGCGACGCAACGCCTCCAGCGGCGGCGTTCCCTCCGGGTTCGAGCCGCTCAACGGGGAGAACAGGGACGCCGGCTCCAGGTGAGCATGTAAACGGCGTTGCTCTGGTGGGCGTTGTTTCCGACGGCGTCTCTTTCTCATGATCAATTTTGGCTTGGGCGGCATTGGTCTGGGCGCCAAGTTGAGGCCTGAATCGCACGTGATGCATCAAGCGTTGTGTCCCTGGGAAGTCCGGGGGTGTTGTTCCGTTTCAGTTGTCCGTGAGACGCAACACGTGACTTTTCCTCTGCGGATGCTGTCCAGTAACACCCATTGACCTGTGCAAATGCGCGAACAAGGCTGCTTGAAACCCCTTCATGATGGTGTCTCATTCCTTCCTTCTTCCTGCCGTTTCTTCCTTCCTTCCTTCCTTCCTTCCTTCATTCATTCACTCATTCATTCATTCATTCATTCATTCATTCACTCACTCCTTCCCTCCGTCTTCGCAGAGAGCGGGGCGGCGGCCGGGGCCGCGGCGGGCGGCGGAGGAACCGGAACCGCGGCGGGGGGCGGCCGGGAGACGGCGGGGGCGACGCGCCGGGGCTCGGGGACGAGGACGACTTCCCGGAGACGTCAGACACAGACTCTTGTGAGTACAACATGCGGCGCGTTCGCTGTTAATCACGTGGTCTGTTTGCGCGAAAACAGCCAATAGTACCTCAGCACAACGCATGCGCAACGACGCGCGGTACAAAAACCATGGGCACGAGGTGCGGAGGGTACAGCGTCAAGAACACCCTTCACACAAGGAACGTCTTGCCCCGCAAAATATAATGCACTTTGCCTCCAACGTTCGCTGCAAAATGGCACAGATTGTGCAGTGGGTTTCTACGGTGGCGTTGATCACGTGGTGTTGTGGCGGCTGCACTTCAGCCACGTGACTGACCACGTGACTCGTGTTTCAGCGCTGCTGGTGCCGCCCTCTCGCCCCGAGGTGGAGAAACTGTCCGATTCGTCCGTCAAACTGACGTGGAGCGTCGCGCAGGGAGGCCTCGCCATCACCTTCTTCAAGGTGCGTCACTCACTCACTCACACACACACACATTCACACACACGCACACACAAACACATGCACGTGCGGACACACACACACCTCTTCAGCATCAGTTGCGGGCAAGTGATTGTGGTCACACACAGACAGACACACACACACACACACACACACACACACGCACACACACACACACACACATCCACCTCGAAGATACTCATGCACACAATGCGACACACATTCGTGCACAGACGCACGCGCGCGCGCACGAGCTTCACAGCGCGTGAAATTTGTACGTCGCCAGCTTCCACACAACTCAGTGCGCGGTGTGTTTTGCACTCAGCCGCCTGTATATGTGAACGGTTCTTGTGTTTGTGGCTGCAGATCCAGTACAAGGACCTGACGGCCCCGGACCGCCGCAGTAAGGGCTGGAAGACGATCGACGAGGACATCGCGCCGCACCAGACGCAGTACGAGGTCGCGGGGCTGAGGCCAGGTCAGTACCTGAACAGGGCGGGGTTCAGGCCAGGTCAGTACCGGGGTCAGGGCGGGGCTGAGGCCAGGTCAGTACCGGGGTCAGGGCGGGGCTGAGGCCAGGTCAGTACCCAAGACAGGGCGGGGCTGAGGCCAGGTCAGTACCTGAACAGGGCGGGGTTCAGGCCAGGTCAGTACCCGGGGTCAGGACGGGGCTGAGGTCAGGTCAGTACCCAGGGGTCAGGGCGGGGCTGAGGCCAGGTCAGTTCTTCACATTGCCCAGTCTGCACATAACCCAAGTGCCCGTCAGGCGGTGCGGACGGAACCCAGGGCCCATCTCCCGTCCCCACAATTCAACCCCCAAACCCGGGAGGTTTGGTTGACCCACTCAACCCGCTCGGACAATTCCGACTGAACTGTGAGCCCCCAAAAAGTCCCGAAAACGTATCGTTCCCAAGACACGTGTAAACACAATATTTCATGCAAGAGCAGTTGCAAGTCTCTCCGTCTCTTTCCACTTGGTGCGCGCGCACGCGCTCAGTCCTTCATAACGTACTGTATTTCTCGTGCAGGAGGGACGTACCGCTTCCGCGTCGTGGCCGTCTACTCCAACAACGACAACAAGCAGGGTCCGAACTCTGCGCGCTTCACACTGGAGGTGGCGCCAGCGCTGCGGCCGCTCCGTCCCGCAAATAGACCCGTCATCGTGGACGCGCAGCCGCTCAGCTCCTACTCCATCCACATCAAGTGGCAGGTGCGTGTGTGGGGGAAGGTGTGCGTGTGTGAGGGGGGTATTTGTGCGTGGGGGCAAGGGTGTGCGTGTGAGTGGGTGGTGTGCGGGGGGGAAGGTGTGCGTGTGAGAGGGTGGTGTGCGGGGGGG
>JAAUXT010080111.1_pt1 | contig 12604 bp, 8 predicted proteins | sample 7278171 | NCBI WGS metagenome assembly JAAUXT01 (sample SAMN14350112, study PRJNA611818) | marine sediment metagenome | isolation source: surface marine sediment (1.8m) | place: French Polynesia: Moorea | collected 2018-08
AGCTCCCAACTCAGCTCCTGACACAGCTCCCAACTCGGCTCCTGACACAGCTCCCAACTCGGCTCCTGACACAGCTCCCAACTCGGCTCCTGACACAGCTCTCAACTCAGCTCCTGACACAGCTCCCAACTCGGCTCCTGACACAGCTCCCAGCAAAGCTCCTCCCAGCACAGCAGCTCCCAGCACAGCTTGTCCCAGTACAGAAGCTGATAGCAAAGCTCCCAGTGCAGCAGCAGAAAGTGCGGAAGTTCCCAGTGGTGCTCCAAATGCAGCAGCTTTCAGTGAAGCAGTTCCCAGTACACAAGATCCTGGCACATCAGCTCCCAACACATCAGCTCCCAATGAAGCTCCCAGTACAGATGCTCCTGGCACACAAGCTCCCGGTGCAGTTCCCAACACAGAACCCCCCAGCGGTGATGCAGTCACGGATCCTCAATCGTCAGTTCAGGCCACGGAACCACAACAGGACGATCAAGCAGCGACGCCAGCAAAACCCGCCGAGAAGACCGTGATCATGTGGAGGCTCAAAATCCCCGGGTCGCTGATGGAGTTCTTCGTGCGCGGGGGGAACCCGACGCTCAAGCGGAAGGTGGCGTCCTATATCGTGCTCACGGAGCGCTGCCCCGCCAAGCACGTCAAGGAGGAGCCGTTCAGGATGCCGCTGCGGGGACTCACGCCCAAGAGGACGCGCTTCGGGACCATCTACGTGCGCCGCGTGCTCGACAGGCTCTTCTACGTGCACAGGGCCGTCAAGTTCATCAACGACAGCGAATGGGGCGATTTCAATGCGGAAACAGTCGAAGACGTCGACCAGGCAGAGGGCAACGCCGTCGAGGATGCCCCTGATACAGCTGACGGATCTGGCGTTGTGGACAATGCCGCGGACGCAGCTCACGCTGCCGAGGCCGGTGAAAACGCTGACGAGGCAGAAGAGGACGCCACTTGTGATGCCGCCAGCACAGTTGACGGGCCTGACGTCAAGGAGAACGCTGCGAACGCCACTCGCGTTGCCGACGCCACAGACACCGTTGGTGCCACTCAAGTCAGTGACGCTACTGACGCGTTGTCAGTGGAGCCCTGCACTGAACCTACCGACGTTTCCGATGCTGCTGACGCCACTGATGAAAGTGATGCCATCGACAGCACTGTTGCCACAGGTGCCACAGCCCGGGATGACGAGACAGACGCCATCGGCCTTGCTGACGCGACAGAAGCGATCGACGCCACTGACGGTGCGGACACCACTGGCGCCACCAGCGGTGATGACGCCACTGACGGCGCTGACACTGGCTCCGACAACGATGACGGGACAGACGCCATCGGCCTTGCTGACGCGACAGAAGCGATCGACACCACTGATGGTACTGATGCCACTGACGGTGCGGACGCGAAAGGCGCCACCAGCGGTGATGACGCCACTGACGGCGCTGACACTGGCTCCGACGACGACGATGATGACGACGCGTTCTACGACGCCGTAGCATATCTCGACGCGCAGTTGCAGGTAGGTGCACATGTCTCGTACTTTCCACGCTGGGCGCGTTCGTTACGTCCTGACCTGCGTCGCGACAGCAGTCACCACCAGAGGGACGGGAGCGACGCCGTCGAGCAGCGGGAACCAGGGGAAGGTGGAGAGGAGACGCCCGGGGCGGACGCCGATGACGAAGCGACGAGAGGAGAGACGGACGACAGCGCAGAGGCGCGACCCGCTGTGATGGCAACAGACGAGACGCAGCGACATGACGACTCGACAGACGTCACAGCCATGTGGCTCATCAGCTTCTCCCAGTGTCGCATCTATGTCCCGCTGAGCAGCGACGTGCTCCACTCAACCATCCGGTGCTGTCTCGAAGATCAGTCGCTCGTCGTGGACCCCGTGGAGACGGTGAACATACCGACGGACCTGAGCGCCATGGGTCTCTCCGTGGCCGTCACCGAGCTGGGTCTGTTCCTCGCCAACAGCAAGGTGAAGCAAAAGTGGCTGGACCACATCAAGTGTTACGTGAGCGCTGTGACGAAAATGGACGCGACGAGCTTCAACACGGACTCGCCGAGCGACAGCGTCAACGAAGCTTCTGTGGATTCGCATCCGCTCCCTGAGTGGGGGAACAGGGGCCGGGTCCGCAGGCCTGCCGGGCACCAGGGCACTGGGGACCCGGGCACCGGGCACCAGGGCCTCGTTCATGCGATCTACGTGGGGACACTCGAGAAGGAACTGCTGGGGAACCGACAAGGCGAGAGCACGGATGAGAACGATGGCGAAAACCGACCGGAGAGCAACGGAGAGAACGTGCCTGGGAACCACGGTGGGTCTGTGCCTGGGAGCGAGCACGACGAGAACCAGTCCGGGAATGAGCACGATGGGGACCCGCTCGGGGACGGGTTGGACGAGACCCTCGAGAGACCCCAGACCGCACCCCGGGGGGAAACGCTGAGGAACGGCTGGCGCCACAACCACCGCACCGGAGGCTGGTGCCAAGAGTGGTGCACCAAGCGCCTGCTCGCCTTCGAGTGTCACGGCGGATTCACGCTCTACGTGGAGCCCCAGGACCGGGACCTGTGTGCCTCGCTTGAACACTTGCTGCTCAAATGGGGTGCGGAGTACTCGTGTTCCGAGGTGGAGCCGACCATGGGGCTGTTTCTGGACGAGCTGGATCCCCTGGGGACCGAGGGAGGCACGCTGTACGTGCCTCCCGACACCAACGAAGAGTTTCGGAGGGATATGCGAATGAAACTGAACGCTGCGTTGAGACTGATCACGGAGGAGAGGCAGCCCGACGACCCCGAGGAAACCATCACTGACGTGGATCTGAGTGAGGAGATGGAGGAGGCCTGGGTCATCACCTTCCGCCTGGAGCCGTTCCGCTCCCGGAAGCGCGTCTACGTGCCCAAGGCGCACGTGAGGCCGGAGGTGGGCGCGGCCGTGGTGGAGGCCATCGAGAGCCTCGCGCGGGCCCGGGCCTCGTGGCACTGCGAGGTGCACGTCGAGGAGACGTGGGTGCCCGTGGATCGCGCCGGGCTCGACGTGGACGAGCTCAGGGTGACGCTCGACGGCGTCGACGTCACAATCCTCGTCAGCGAGAACATGCCGATTTACATGCGACGCAGGATGAGGGACAGTCTCGCGTGTCTGTCGAGCAGCGGCACAGACGAGTGGACCGGGCAGCGGGTGTGCATGCTCAGGCACCATCACCACCTCAACCCTCGGTCTGAAAAACAAAACGACGGCGAGGCGAACCGGGGATGGTGGAACAACGACCAAGTGGACACGGAGTTCCTGAAGAAGTCCGAGGCTCGAATGAAGCACTTCGTGGAGGCGTGGCCGATACATCAGGCGCAGACGAACCAGGAAGAGTCCGGTCAGGGATCTGGCGAAGGGGACCAGGGCAGGAGATCCCGCAGGAGCAGGAGGTCCGGGAGGAGGTCCGGGAGGCGACCCGACCAGAAGAGACCCGAAGACTCCGGACGGTCAGACAGGACCCCGTCGGGGAGCAAAGCAGAGAAAAGCATATCTGACCCCAGAACAGCCGGCAGGATGTCGGGGAGGTCGAGGCCCAGCAGGTCCGACAGCACCAGGTCCTCAATGAGTGGAGATCCGCAGAGGAAGCCGGTATCGCGGCCCACGCAGGCCCCGCCCCCTCCTCCCGAGCTGCCGGCTCCTCCACCCCTCCCTGAAAACGCCATGAAGTCTTCGAGTCAGCCATGCAGCTCCAAGGAACCACGTGTTGAAGAGACCCACACGAGTGAAGCGGCAATTCTGGAAGCGAAGGTCCCTGCGCCGTCCCCCCGTAATTCTGCAGAAGGAAGAACAAACGCGCGGGACCAGAGCGCGATCAAGGAGGTGCACACCGGCCGTGCGGGGGACCCTGCCCCGGAGGGAGGGGCCCGAGGCGCCGCGCCACACGCACCCGGAGACGCAACAGTTGACCGGCAGCAGGTAGATTGTCTCGAGTGTAAGTCAGTGGACTCCTTACAGTTTGCAAACATTCTTGAAGCTGTGTTTGGTTCTTCCCCAAAATCCCACAATAAAAAACTGTTTTCTGCAAAACCTAATGCAGTGACCACGCTGAGATTGTTCTGTCGCAATCAAAATGGCCACTGGTTGCATTCGGATGTGTCGCGCGTGCATAAATTTTGCCACGTTGGCCCGCTCATCAGACTTTGTCTCTGACGTCTGCAAGGAGCCCCCCCCCCACAGTATCATGAACATTGTGACTCCATTTTGAGAGGACGCTCGGTACGTGACGCACTCTGCCGGGCTGTATTTGCAGTGCTGCGAGCCGCTGGTGAGTCTGTCTCCGCTGCGGGGCGGGCTGGCGGAGCGGCTGGTGCACGAGACGCGCTGCTGCACGCCGCTGCGGGTCGAGCGGGTCCCGCGGGACGGCGCGCTGAGCCCCCGGGGCAGCGCCGCCGCCGGCCGCCGCAGGGGAAGGACGGACCGCCACCGCAGGGACAGGAGAGACGAGGAGAACCAGAAGATCATCGACGTGCCCCCGTGCACCGGAGATGTGAGTGCGTTTCCCGAGTCTGGGTTTGTAACGTCGCGTGAGGTCGAGGGGTCGGTGTGCTTCGTTCTGTGTTGAAGGACTTGAAAAGGCGGCGCTTGAATGTCAGATTCCTAATCGCTCAATGTAAAACAAAAAGGAATTTCATCTTTTCAACTCTGGATTCATTGTTACTTTTGTATTTCGCTCAGTCGCGTCACTCGAAGTGAGCGGGTTCGAAGCTCCTACCCCGATCAGTTTGAACAAATCAGCAGGTGTTCTTTTCTGGTTCAACACTAAGCCTGACTTATTTCCCGGAGAGGGAATAACACCCACACCTTGATGCGCACACACCCTCGCGAGCACACACGCACACACACACACACACACACACACACGCACGGGTGTTGTGCTCCGCAGAGCCAGCTGGACGGGTACGTGTGCGTGGACATCGCCGAGTCGGCGGACGGGCTGCTCGGCGTCACCGTCTCCTTCGTCAACCGCTTCCTGCAGGAGGTGCCGGGGTCGGAGAGCGACGCCTTTCCGGTCAGGGCTCACGCACGCACACACACACGCACGCACAGACACACACACTCACTCACTCACACTCACACACACACGAGTTCACACTCACACTCTCTCTCTCTCTCTCGCACACACACACACACACACACACACACACACACACACACACACATTGCGCATGCATTCGATCCCAAGATGTTCCAGGTGGACTCTAACACACGTGTCTCAAACAAACGCACGTGTGCTCACGCAGGCGTTTCCCGGTCAGCTTCGTCTGAGGCACCGTCCCTGGCGCAATTTCAGCTGGAGATGACGCCCCAGCAGAAGCAGTTGAAGACCCGCCGGGCGCGCAGAGCCGAGGGGGCGGCCGGGTCGGGCCGGCGCTTCTGGACTGGGTATGTGGGGTACGGAGGGCTTCTGGACTGACAAATCGGGCCTGTAGCACGATGTATGTAGCAGGGCTTGTGGGCGGGGGGTACGCCGGACTTTTGGACCCAACAACGTTTTGCACCAACTGGACTGGCGGTTGGGCGAAATTTATGCGAGGGAGATACCGTGTTTGGTTGAGGGCGTGACGCCACTGTTTCAACCTGGACAAGAATTGTTTGAATTTTGTCATGGCACAGTGGAGTCTTATGGCATGCATTGCCTGTTCACTGTACATGTACTTTGTATATAACTGATTCTGGTTTGTAGGCACTGCTGGAAGAGGTAGCGGCGGAACCGGAGGCGCGCACACGGTTTTATCGCATTTTATGCAGGCTTGAAAGGTTGGTCGCGTTCTTCATTCAACCCGGAGTGCATGGATCCGTCTCTTGACGACACGCTAAATCCAGAATTTGGTCAGAGTCGACCTCTTGGGGGGGGGGGGGGCGTTCAAACTGCGGGTCTTTTGGAGGGTCTGATCAGAGATGTTTGAAGTGTCAAGGCAGGAGGGTGAAGAAATTTGCGATGGGTGACATTTCGCTTTGGAGGGAATGAAAAGCTTTCAATTGCTTGTTCTAACAAAGCAAGACTTCTGGCCCAAATAACCACCCTGATTTCTCTCGGAGGGGGGGGGGGGGCAGGGCCTGCTTTTTCCACCGTTGGCCTTGTTTGGCGCCGAATGTGCCGGATCGATGTGTCATTTTCCCTGAATGTTTGCAGCGCACAAAAATACGTGCATGTTGCCGCAGCTCCAGAAACTTGAGAAAGATGCGTTATGCCAGCACCGCCAACTGGCGGCGCATGTCCAGAGTTCGAAAAGTACCAGGAAACCCTCGGTTTCCGGCTGGACTGGTGACGCTGGCTAATGTGTGCCATGACATGTGGCTCTGAGCTCGAGAGAACTCCCGCTGTGCAGTCAAAAGTCCTCACAATACATGTCTGTTCAATCGTTTTCGTGAACTTTGACCTTTCCAAGGACATTCCGTGTACGCTCTTTACACCGTGAGTCGTGAGGTCAAAAACCCGAGCGACCGGCACCAGTTACTTCCCGGTTTTCACGTGCTCTGATTGGTGCTCGTGGAGTCATGATTATTCATTCCCATAGAGCACTGTGAAGCATGAGCGCCGGGCTGCGATCTTTTCAGCGCAATTTGCTCTGAGCTTCGCATACCCGACTCCATCCGGCCAAAAGTATCTCAAGCCCAGGGAGAAGGTGTAGAAAACGTGCGCTGAAGCGCTGCAAAGGAATAGCACAGTGAACATTGTGTTGAAATTCGTGGGTGTTGAGGTACTGTGCGCGTGTTTCACAGTTCAGCGGCATCGTGGACAAGATTTACTGACACATGTAACAGTGCAGTGAACACAGCTATGAGAACATTCCTGTAAACAACAACTGAAGTTCTACAGCGATGTGGGGACTTTTACAAGTATATTTTCAGAAGTTCGTGGTTTTCCCAGGCTGAGAATTTTGCAAAAGGCACTGAATGGCAGGACAGGACATTGCAGAAACGCTGCTCAAGCACTACTGTTGAACAGCGAGGGGCACCGTTTTGCCAGTGTACAAGACGTACGCAGACCCGGCTGTCCAAGATTTTCAGCGAAGAGGATTCAGTCAGGATTCAGTTGAGGTCTCCACACCGCAGGGCATTGTAGTGAAGGCTCCTCCTCTGGTTCACACACTCCTCCCGGAGCTGCACGATGCACAGATCGCACAGGAGCCAGCGCGCCGACTGGGAGATTTTCCCGGTGAGTAGATACTGCAGCCATGGGCCGGATTTTATAGTCAGCGTGAAATGGTCAGTCGACCGCCTTCCTTGGCCGCGTGCAACATTTGGCCCACACGGGAGGTACGACAGCGGACAAAATTTTCGAGCCTGACGACCCCAAATTTGCGGGGGGAGGGGGGGGGGGGGTTCTGGGCAGGGGTGACACGAAACAAGCTTTGTAACTGCTGTGGAAGCAGACAAAAATACTTGAAGACTTTGACAGATTTATCGGTACACGTCAACAAGTTTCTCTTGTGTGTTGCAATGCGTGGAGCACACCCCTTCGCACGGGGAGCTGAGCTACTGCAGTTTTTCAGCGCCTCAGACGTGCTGCAAAACTGTGTGGCTGCTTGTTTTTCCGCAGCAAATTACTCGTATTTTGGTCCATGGCAAAGATCTATATCGGGCATGAGCGCATGCATGCACTGCCTGGTCACAACAAAAAGTGTCCCAGAAACAAGTTGTGTCGCAAATGAATCACACGCGCACGGAGAGACAGCGGCACAACCTGTCTCCCGCAACCTTGTGCTCCGCGCCCACACAGATCTACACGTGACATCCTTCCGTGTCTGCAGAACAGAGTCACTGCGTCCAATGTGGTGAAATTTTGACACTTTGTCAACGATCAACAGGACCTGTTCGAATGAGACGAGAGCCCAGCAGAACAAATTCGATTCAGGATGGGCCATGTATATTGAACTCCCAACCTTGAACGAGTCGTTTTCAATGTCGTCCTCTGTCCACATGTCCCCCGAGTCTTCGCTGCACACTTGAAATTCGACCTGCAGGGAAGCGAGATGTGGTCCGGCTCCCCCGAGAGCACACCCCCGGGGAACGGCCAATTCAGCCAGCGTCAAAATTTCTGCTGCTGTCGAGAACCAACAAAAAGGGCATGTTGTAATGGAGGTTTACTGGGTCAGATCTTTTGTCAGTGTTAACTTCAATCTGTCGTACAAATCCTCGGCCCGTAAATAGATTTTTGTTGGCCGTCACTTCAGTGCGCCAGGTGTTTGCAGACGTAAGTCTGTGTTTGCATTGACGAGACCAAAATCAATAGGAAGGCTTCGGTGAATTAAAGCCTGACAGAGACGCATCCTGTTGACATTTGACACACTGTACGATGAGTTTCAGTAAATTTGAATGACACTTCACACGATATTGCGACCCCCAGTTTTGCTTTTGTTTCCGATCATCGACCCGTGTCCAATAGCTCGACGGTCAACACGCGACGTATTACTTACGAGGCTCGTCCAAATGAAAGTGAACATGTCGCTTTCTTGTCGCAATGCGTGGGTCGATTTGAACGCAAAAAAAAGTCAGTACTGTTAATGTTCCAAGCCTTCTTGTCAACATCAAAAGAGGACAATTTGGCAATGTACAGAATTGCAAAAATGCATGAGAAAAACATAGTCGACACGCAATTCGGCGATCTGCACACAAGTCAATGGCAACTTCGCATCACCACAGCACAAGTTCATATGCGCTCTGCGGATCTCAGTCAGCACAATTCATGATGAACTCGAGTCTGTTGATGAATCCAGGAGTTCACTGTCACTGGGGACAACCAGATTGTCACCCTCGAAGTAATCTCCGTCTGCTGCCACACATTTTCTCCAGCACTTTGGAAGCCTCTGATGGATGCACTCATGGAACATGCGGCGTGGAATTTTGCTGATCTCTTCCATGAGAGCATCTTGCAGCTGGGCGACATTGGCAAAGGCGCACCCCCTGATTTGGGCTTTCAGGTAAAGGAAAAACCAGAAATCCGCCGGGGCCAAATCAGGGGAGTAGGGTGGATGTTGCACAACCTTCATGGACATCTCCACCATCGCTGCGAATGTTGGAACTGCGCTGTGGGCAGGCGCATTGTTGTGCAAAAGGCAATAAGAATTGTCATTCCAGATGGCTGGTTGCTTGCACCTGATTGCTTCACACAGTCTGGAAAGAATTCCGGTGTAAACCTTCGCTGTGACTGACATTTTTGGAGGCAAAAATTCCAAATGCACAACCCCCTGGTCGTCAAAAAAAACTTCCATCATTGTTTTCTTAGCCTGGAGTGAGTGCAGCGCTTTGCAGGGTCGACGTTCACCAGGCCCCATCCAAAGGCAACTCTGTTGCTTCTGTTCCGGTTCTAAGACGCTGAACCAGGACTTGTCGCCTGTGATGAGAGTCCAAAGGAATAACGTGTCTTGACATTCCTTGATGTTCTGCTTTGCCACTGAAACCTGCAGAGCTTTTTGGTCGGCAGTGAGGATCTGAGGGATGAACTTTGGAGCCTTCTTTTTCAAGTCCAAGTCCTTCTTCAAAATGTTGTGGACACTCCCTGTCGACATCTGCACCTCAGCTGCAACCTGCCTGACCGTGGCTCTTTTATCCGTATCCACAACTTGTTGCACCGCCCTAACATTTGCCAAAGTGCGTGCAGTTGCCTTGCGACCAGGTCGCTGCAAGTCCTCTCCGGATTTGTCCCCTTATCTCGCTCTGATGTACCAGCATTGACAGGTTGATCTGGATAAGGCATTGTCACCATAAACTTCCTTCAGAAGGGGGTAGGTGTCTGTTTGAGTCCACCCACGGGTGGCACAGGCAATGATGTGGAGCCTCTGTGCACAGCACAACTTCATGTCGCTGTTATCCACAAGCGGTCACATCGCACACTGCCCATTCACATCAAGGCGAAATGCTCAATTGATGGAAATGACCCAGATATGATCCATGCTGCAGACACAATGTCGACACCTGAGATCATCTGCAGTGTCAAAAAGTCATCGCAGCATGTCAAACTGTGTCTGTCAAAAACGGTGCAGTCGTCGACGCAAAACTCCCACAAGAAAAAGCGACATGTTCACTTTCATTTGGACGAGCCTTGTACCATTCGGGAAGTCCTTCCACAAAATTTTGCGTCCTCCTTTTGAATTCAATTTGAATCAATTAAATCTTAGAGTTGTGTGTACGTGTGTGTACTGCTCTCTCTCTCTCTCTCTCTCTCTCTCTCTCTCTCTCACTCACTCTCTCTCTCTCACACACACACACACACACGCGCACACACCGTTTAAAAACGGGAGATTTCACTTTGGTTCGAAAAATGATGTCAGATGCATGTCCTTTGCAGGTGCCCGGGGGCGGGCGGGAGCGAAGTCTCTACAGGACCACGTCCCATGACCAGGACCAGCTGGGCAAGGTCGTCGGTTCGATGGCCTTCTCCGGTGAGTGGAGCGCGCCAAGACAGAGGGGGGGTGGGGCGGGTCGGGGGAGACACAGGGTGGGGCGGGGGAGACGGGACAGAGCCTGGCAGACAGGATGGGAGACAAGACAGGGTGGGCCGACACAGGGAGAGCCGGAGAGAAATGGTGTGGGGCGAGGTGAGACGGGATGGGACGAGGCGGAGCGGGGCAGGGTACGACCGGGCGCGGTAGGGTGAGACAGGACAGGAAGCGTTGAGACAGGAAGGGGCGGACCAGCTGTGTGTTACGGGAAGGCTAGTCTTTGTCCTGCACCACATCCAGTCCACTGACTTGGAGCATCTGGGGAAACGACTTGTCGGGAGAGTGGGGCGGAGAAGGGCGTGGTGATGCGGGGCAGGGTGAGTCGTCCAGACACCATGCTTATGTTCTCAGAGCACCTCGGGAACAGCACTGCATGAGGTGTGTGGCGGGAACGAGGCAGGTGGGGCTCGGTAAGGTGGGGCGGGAGGACCACGTGGGACGTGGTGGTGGGGGGGTCAGGCTGCCCCGGTGGGCCGGGCGGGTTTGTGAAGTCTGACACGACGGAGCACCGCACCCGGGACCCCATCCCGAGGTCTCCCAGGCTCGATCCACTCCATCCACACAATTATTGTGTGCGATCCACGTGTACGAGCTGCTGCCGACATGCGGTCGTCGATAAATGTTTCATCATGCCTCCGCTAACGGCCTTCACCGTGGACCCTGGATGGTTTTGTTTGAAGGAGTCGAGAGATCTATTTGGCTGGCATTGCTGGTTGTTGAGTCATCACAAAACTTCACAGAAATAACCACGCGTTTGCGAACTTCGCCGAGGTAAAAAGTGAAGTGCGAGTCTTTTCACCCAGCCCAAAGGCAAATCTATATTTTCAGTGAGAGATAGCTTGTCAACAAGACTGGGATTTTCCATTGCGAACTCGAACCCGACGAGGTCAAGGTTTTTCCGGCCTGAACATCGCGACTCGTGTGGAGAATCCCGAGCCTTGTGGCGCAGTTGGTGTTTCTGGGTGTGGTGCAGGACGTCCCTTTCTGCACTCCCTTATTACTGGTCGTTTACAACGATCGTCAACTCTGGTGATTCCTTGGGTTGCAAATGCCACTGGGCCTGCCCTGTGTACAGCAAACCATTTGGTTTATATTGCAGAAGAATCTTGCATGCCTCCGAAAAACTGTTGGGAACTGACTTAGCTTGGGAGACAGCCCACCCACCGGGGTCTTTCCTGTCCTACAGGGACTTTGGCTCTCTGTCCTCCACTCCGTCGTAGCCCATCCATCTCCGCACGGTTGGTGAACCTCGACTTACCAGGTCTGTTTCCTCCACGACTGTTTGGCGGTGTGTTGCAGACTCGGGCGGGTCCCTGGACGTGGCGCTGCCCCGCCCGCGCCGCGGCGCCTTCACGCTGCGCATCCCGCGTGGCGCCGCCCCCAGCGACGCCCCGGCCGCGACGGCGCCGCGTCGCTACCACGTGACGTGCCAACTCTACTGCTCACTGGACGAGTGCCTTGACCAGATGCCCGACAAACAGGCCGGACTCAGTGAGTATCTGGCATGGTCGCGGGATCGGTTTCAGAAAGTCCGATGTGGGTCTGAAAAGGGTGTCCGCCCTGCACATCGAATATCCTAGCAGGGGCGGAAAATGACTTCGAAGCCAAAGTTTGGGTGGGGGACGAAGGTTCTGTGAGGATGCGGCGCTTGCTCCGGTTCCATTTCCCCGGGAATCGTGTTGACACGTCTGTGCGCTACGCTGGATTTGGGGTTGCAATAACAAGACAAAATGTGTTTATGGAATCCGAGAACGTACATATTGATTGAACTGCCAATGAATGTCACACACGTTGTCAGTATTGCATCCTCAGTGTGGTATTGTTCGCTGCCTCGTTTCAGAAAGCTTCATGCTCGGGAAGAAACAGCAGGTCCTGACCTACTACAGGAAGAAACGCGTCAAGAAATACAGACAGCTCGAAGAGGAGCACGTGCCAGGTGAGACCTGCAGGGAGGGGACCAGGTGAGGCCTGCAGGGAGGGGACGAGGTGAGGCCTGCAGGGAGGGGACCAGGTGAGGCCTGCAGGGAGGGGACGAGGTGAGGCCTGCAGGGAGGGGACGAGGTGAGGCCTGCAGGGAGGGGACCAGGTGAGGCCTGCAGGGAGGGGACAAGGTGAGGCCTGCAGGGAGGGGACCAGG
>JAAUXT010000294.1_pt1 | contig 12602 bp, 12 predicted proteins | sample 7278171 | NCBI WGS metagenome assembly JAAUXT01 (sample SAMN14350112, study PRJNA611818) | marine sediment metagenome | isolation source: surface marine sediment (1.8m) | place: French Polynesia: Moorea | collected 2018-08
AATAGAGTTAGGTTCATTTGTTTGTAATTAGGTGTAAGAATGTTTGATTTTTCATTTTTGTAACTTTCCGTTCTTTTGGTTCCGTTAAAATTGAGTGCAATAGAAGCTCCCAAGAGATTTAGTTTCAAAACGCACAGCCCATTTTGCGACATGCCGAAAATCACCGCGACGCCATCTTGGCGTATTTTTGTGAATTGTCCAATCAAATTTGGTTATCACATCACACAAAATCTACTGATGAAGCCAAAAATGTGGCTGAAATTTGATTTGAAATATTCACATCACATGAAACGTGTGTGGAAAGTAGCTTTTCCACTAAAGCTCTTCACGAAACTGCAATCAAAATTGCTCGACAGTGCTTGGTTCCTGAGATATTGCTATTTCTGTGATCTTCAGGTCTGATGGGTCACAAATTTTTTCAAGTCCAAATTTGGCCCAAATGCTCCAGACTTTCTGGCATTACAGAAGTAAAAAATGTGAACAGTACTTTCTTGGAGATGATGAATTTCACATTTGTATCTTTTGTGTCTTTCAAAGGCAGTTGGGTCATGGATAAAGCATTTGTGGGGAATTGATCAAGTTCTAAATTTATTTTTGTGAGGGCAAAGAGTTCATTGCACTGAGTTTAGAGGTCAAAAAAATTTGGTCTTCACTGCAATATCTCAAAAATAGGCCCACCAGCCTTGCATGATTTGCACCTGAGGTCAACAGCTCCAGACAAGACTAAAACTTTGGAGCTGGCATGGAGTCAATATTTTATTACTGCATTCCAACAAAAACTCTTTCTGGCACCTTATCCTCAACAAAGAAGAAATCTACAGACCAAATATGAACACAATTGAGTGCCATTTTCATGGAGAAACTACTGTACACATACTTTTGGAAGAGGATGCCTGCAGTGTTCGCACTTGACTGGTGCCTGGCTGGCCAGCACAAATCACTAAAAACAAACAATCATATGCCATTCAAAATCACCTGCAAGTGAAGGAGTGTGACCCATCGGTCTGAGAGGTGACCCTTGGATTGAAAATGGTGATTCCAACAAAACAGGATCTGGGGAATTGAGAATGATTGCTGTTTCGATTGTGCGTGATGCTAATGTCAGGGGTAAAGTGTCCCAGCAGCTCTTCAACATTATTTTTTCAGATCTCTCCCACACTTCAGGTCCTCTCATGTTTCTCATTTTGCCACTTCATTCTCTTTGATGTTCACAGGTGATGGCTGGCACCTCCACTTGAATGTCTTTCACCTTGATTTTGGAGGTTTGTCACAACAACACACAGATGATCACTTGGTACAGAAAAAGCACCCAACACTCAATCAATCAATGAATGACTTATTGCAGTTCCAATCAGCCAATGGAGTTCTGTTGTGGCCAGTTTGAGAGACAGGGTGAAAACACACCAATATGAGTGAACCAAAACTCGGGGTTCAGGACCATATTCTTTTGACTTCACCACACATGTATTTTGTAACAACAGAGACAGTTATCGTTGAATATCAAATGGATGGTTCTGTCGCTTGAAGAAAATTTCTACAGATTCAAATTGCTGCTTCAGTCAATCGTGGCTTTGTGGTGTTCCCCAGCGTTGGAGGAGTGCACAATGTGGTGGAGAATCATTTCTTCAATTGTGATTGACACATGACGGCCCGCAACTGATTCTTATCTCCCTCTTGAAAATCTTTGACGTTGACTTGAAGACTCTTCTCTTGTCACTCTCAAGCACTTATCTCTTGTGTTGATAGAGAAGGCTTCTGATACCAGAGTCAAGCAAGTGGTGTGATTGTACCAGTTCGTGCCAACTGTGCCTAGATTGCACGACATTTTTGAGAGAAACTGTTGCAGGTATGTGCTCACGGGTATTTTGCATTTTGATGTTTGAGTTCAATGAAAGTCTTCTCATTTTTGTATTGCATTCAGTCTTGTTGAAATGTCTGCTTTGCCGACAGAAGTCTGTCCTGGCACTACAGTCCGTCTACCCGTCAGCAAGCTCAGCACGCAGACGGGCTCATCGCGTTGTCGGTTACTGTCATGAAATGCACTGAATCTTCGCCAATAATGCAGGTTTTCTTCAGAGTTTCCGGTCCCTGAACACTCTACACCATGGCGGAAGGCGGTGCTCTAGGAGTGTCATCTTCTTCGGCGTCGTCTCAGTCGGAGGTGGGTGTGGCTGACCAGGTGACCCTTGGGGTGGTTCGCCCAGCATTCACACTCGAAAATCCCAATTTTGTGTGCACAGAAAAAAAAAACAGTTTCGCTTTTCTTATGATGACATTTTGCATCTGATTTTTATTCAATCTTGCTTCACGCCCCTTGCAAAAATGGTCAAATAGTGAAACACTTTGCACTGGTAGAAAAATGTCCCTTCAAAAAAAAACTCAGGGATGTCATTTCGCTGCATACCAGATATCACTGAAATGGCCAGAAAGTTGACTCAGTCACGTGAATATTTCCCACTTCGAGAGACTGGATGCCCATGAATTCGTGGGTCCACCACAATCAGTTTCTTTTCCGAGTCCTACATTCGCCTAACACGGGGCGAAACCTGAATTCTTCAACGCGACCGATCTGGGTCACGATTTCGCTATTCTTCGAGCGTGTGCCGATCTCACACACTTCCACTGACCACATTTGTGTGGCTCAAAATCAGATCTGTCTTGCTGTAGAAAAAAGTTCTGCCACTGCAAATTGTGTGAGAGGCTCCTACTCACACCACTTCAGACTCAAAAGTTTTATTCCAGTCTCGATGGAAAGCATCTGGACTGTCAAAAACGTTTTTCGTCTGGCATGGTGCGAGTAGGAGCCTCTCACACGCTTCGCAGTGGCAGATCCCTATCCAAACTCTTGCTCAGTGTGTCTGCTGGAAGACTGTGAATTTTACACATCCAGCAGAACTTTATTTGGCTCTCAATTGCAGGATGAAGCACTGATGCGTGAGTACGAGGAGCTCAAAGCGAGAGTTAAGGAGAAGAGACGGGAGAAGAGGAAGCGAATACTCGAGAAGAGATCCTCAGGTGTTCCACACTTCAGAGCTGGAAAACTCTAAATCACTTACTGGCTCACTCACTCTCTCACTCACCCATTCACCCATCCACTATCTCTTCACTCACCCACTCACTCACTCACTTCTTCGTTCCCTTGTTCACTCACCGGTTCCCTCACCGGTTCACTCACTGACTCGCTCACTCACTCACTGGTTCACTCACTGGTTCACTTACTGGTTCACTCACTGGTTCACTGGTACACTCAGGCACTCACTCCCTCTCTCTCTCTCACTCACTCACTCACTCACTCACTCACTCACTCACTCACACACTCACTCACTCACTCACTCACTCACTCACTCACTCACTCACTCGCTCCGTCGCTTTCACGTGTTGCAGTTTCATTGCTGTCTTGTGTGTCTCTCTCATTGTCTCTTGAACTCTCTCTCAACACTGTGCTCCCATTTTTATGCACCCTGCATTGATGATTCCAGGGCAACACATGCACACTGGAAGATGTGTCTCTTTGAGAGTACAATATGCTTTAGTTCCGTCTTATAACTCACAATCTTTTCCAGAGAATCCAGCACAACACAAACGGCGCAGGGTTGACCGTGCTTCTATCTCAACACCCACTGCTGACAAAGCAGAAGCTGGAGGGCCTCACAGTATTGGCGAGTCAACAATAGCCAGGTCCCACAGTGTGACAGATTTGGCACACGATCAAGCAGAGTCAACAGGCAAGCAGGATGATTGTGGGTTGGACAATTCGAGTTGCAATCCTTATTCACTTGTTTTTCGCTTCCTGTCTGTTTGGTTTTGCCTGTCTCACTCTCCAAGAAGCCCGTTGTGGTGTTCAGTACTAAAATGTATTTGGCAAGAAGAAAACACATTTTTTTCAGGTTTGACAGACAGTCACATTCTGCAGTTGTCCACCCACATCACTGATTACTCTGAGCTACTCACTCTTGGGGTCAAAGTCCTGCACTTGACCAACAACCAGGTTAAATCAGCAAAGACAGATTCCAAACAAGTCAATGAAGCTGCCTATGAACTCCTGCAGCTATGGTTGAGGCAGCAGAGCTCTCTACATGAAGCTTTCAATTTGCTGAATACCAGACTGAGAGATGTGAAGTGGAATCAACTTGCCCATGAGGTCTTGAATACAGGAAAAACTTCAATCACATCAAGTATGTCACATGGTAAGCTGTTCTCCCTTTCATTTCTGTCATACTTAGTTTTCAGCAAAATTTGGTCAAATGAATGGAACAAACTACAGTAAACAACAACATTCTTGGGCAAAGTTTTGTCCACCTATTTGGGGGAATGGAGTGGGATTGCGCACCACATCCTGCTGCACAACCAAAATTGTAGTGTATATACATGTGCTTTTTGGATATTTATCTTTACACAGACATAACACAAGTTGTCAAGTGGACCAGAGAGTCTCTCAGAGAAAAGCCATTCAGCACAGCAAAAGGCAAAGTATGGACCCCAGAGCCCACTCATACTCCACTGGAGAAGATTTACACCCAACTAAATGTTCTACACAAAGAGAGAGGCCCCAGCAAGATCAAAAAGACCCCATTGTCAGATGTTTCACAGCTCTTCAGCCCAACATTGACAAATACAGCATCTGAGAGAATTCTTGTCACAGGTAATGTGCAGGCAGATTTTGCTAACATTTCTGTGTGTTTTATTGCAACTTAATTTGAACAGAATGTGATATTCTTTAAATTCAGTACAACATTTTATCCAATTCAGGACAAGGAGGTGTTGGAAAGTCTACTTCCTTGAAGCAACTTGCTCTTCTCTGGGCAAACATGGACTCAGAAAAACTCAAACAGTTTGATGTTGTCTTTCACATTGCTCTTAAGTTTGTCAAGAACAATGAAGCACTTGAGACAATTATTGTGAAACAACACAAAGGTCTTTCAAGGCAAAAGGTTTCTTCTGACAAACTTGCAGAAATCACCAGAGGTGAAACACAGCTGAAAGTTCTTCTCATGCTAGATGGGTATGATGAGTACACACCTGGAACAAACTCTGACATTGACAAGGCAATCACCAAGGACAGTTTTTCAAACTGCTGCATCCTGCTAACATCAAGAGACACAAAAGAATTGAAGAAGTGCAGACCATATATGGATGTTGAAGCTGAAATCACAGGATTTGACCTTACAAATGTTGAAGAGTACATCACAAAATACATGGAAAGCACCACTGATTGCAAGCAACTGATGGAAATAGTACATAACAGCAAACTGGTATCAGATCAGGATTATGGAATCATGGAGATTCCTATTTTCCTCCACATGATATGTGTTCTCTATCAAAGAAAAGTGTCACTTCCCAAAACAAAAACAGGAGTGATTTCTGCAATTGTTGAAAGATGTCCAGACTGGGAAGAGATGAGAAAGTCAGAGAAAGAGACTGATGCAGAGATGAAAGTGTTGCTTGATGATGCTCTGATCTTGTTGGGAAAACTGTGCTGGGAGAAATTGCAACAAGGAAACAAAGATCTAATCTTTGCACAGGTAAGTATAATGAATTCTGTCTGAAATGCAGGGCCAAGACAAAGAATGTCAAACAATCATTTGGGTTTGAAATTTGACAACAAGCTTCTTTCCCCACCTTGACAGGCTGAGATCCTGGAGAAAGTTGGTGCTGCAGCTCTCCAGCTGGGGTTACTGATGGGAACTGAAGATGAGTCTGGAGAGGAAAAGCAACAGGATCTTCTCAGGTTCTATCATCTCCTCATCATGGAGTTCTGTGCTGGAAAGTACCTCAGCACACTGAGTGAGGTACTGTTCACAGCAAGCAATTTGTAACAATGAGAACATGAGTCCCTCCCTGTCCTTGTTTTTGTGGGATATGGGAACGGCTACAATAATTTCCTTTGTTGCTTTTGATGTGGTTTGTGCTGGTAGCCAGCCGGTATGTGCTCTGTTTGACAAGAAAGGGTCAAAAATCAAACAGGTGCCAGGGATATCTCAGAGGTTGCCTTTCCCGCACTCTGTGTGAGAGATATCGCTCATTTTCACTTTATTTTCAGTCTGAATTGCTGCAGATTTTCCCCAAAGAACATGACGTCAAGCAAAACAAAGAGGTTCTGAAATTCGCGTGCGGATTGTCAGAGGATGTCAGGACATTCATCTGTCAGCATCACATTCAGGGGGAAACATTGGATGAACTATTTCTGGAACTCCTGAGAGAGGATGCAGCTATTTCAGAAGATGTCTTCGGCAGGATACCTTCAGTGCAGCGCATATTTCTGGGATCGGTCCATCTCAGCAAAGCAGATCTTCAGTCTGGCAAGTGCTGTTCAACAAAACAGACTCCCTGACCTCCAGAGTCTGGTATTCAACTTGTACAAACAGGGAGACCTTCAACATCTGTTCCCAGAACTTCATTGCAAATTTGCCAAATTGAAGGTGCTGACAGTTCACGATGTTTCTTTGAAAGATGTACTGAGCTTAGGATATGCCATCAGGGCTGGACAGCTGCCTCAGCTGACAAGTTTAAACCTCTTTGGCAGCCATAATTTCCTGTCAACTGCAAAGGACACTGATCGCGAAGATGTTGAAGATCTGAGTGAAGGAACAACAAATACAGACAGGCGTTCACAACTGCAACTGTTGTATGTAAACCACGTCAAGGCTCCTGGCTGGATGAGCCATTTGATGCAATGTCTGGGTCACTCGGGGTTCCCCGGTTTGACTGACTTAAGCCTGCATGATACATCTTTGAATGAGAAGGATGTGGAGGTTCTGTGTGGAGCTGTGAGAGATGGGAAGTTTCCCCAACTGGAGTTTCTCAATCTCTCAGACACTGACTTGAGTGTCTCTGCAATTCCCAAATTGACAGAAATTGTTGCAGAAGACAAGTTGCGTTGTCTGAAGAAGCTGGACCTGAGCCACAGTCTGATAGACTTGAGCCAGATGGAGAGTGAGGTTGAGGCTCTGATCGCTGCCTGTGATGCTCACTGTGCAAAATGGCTGCAGCTGAAACTGTCTCGAACTGGACTGTGTAGGGAGTTCAAACACACATGCAGAGGCAAATATCACAATGTGAAGGTCTTTTGGTGATGAGGAGGGTGGTGAGAACATACAGAGTCCCACCTGTTGGAGTGTGGAATTTATTCACGCCCTGGACCAAAACAACAATGATGTGCTCTCTTGTGGCCTTTGATATCCGAGGCAGAACTTCCCTCTCAAAACAAGTAGACAATGGGTGAATGCAAGCATCATCCAGTATGGAAAACATCTTGACCTCTCCAACAAACAACTCCTTCTTGGCTTTGGCTGATTTGGTCAGAGGTGGAATAATGGAATAATAGTCACTCAGAAAAAACTTGGGAAGGACCCAACGAAACAAAAGTCAAGGTCTCCTCCGGGGCAGGGACAAACAATGTTTTTGCATATCTCATGGCAAGATTATTTGGTTATCACTGAATTGGTAAGAGTCCTCTTTGTAGATAGTGCGTGCTGTTGTAGTATCACGCTCATGACAGGGACAGTGCAGGCCTGTTCTCAAAATGTTTCATGATGCCATTCCACCATCATTTTGCAAAATGTTCAAAAGCTTTGTTGTGAAAAAGTCTGTAAATTCTTGTGAAAAGGTATGTCTTGCAGGGCATTTGTCTCGCGTCCACCCGAGCTGTTGCTGGTGCGTAGAAGTCCTTGAGATGTGGCGTCCTTGGCTGGCAGACACCAACTAAGCCCAGAGGCGAAGTCCATTTTCGCCAATGGGCCGGGGGGGGGCACCCACCCGTCACAGACATACGCACACTGAAACAATGACAGCTGATCAGAAAAGGTGCTATTTTATTTTCCTTGTCCTCCGCTGTTGGACCAAGTTGAACAAGAGATTCTGTGTTGCCAAAATGATGAATGTTTGAGACAAATTGACTGCATGAGATTCCGGATCTGAATTGCGCATGGTGATATTGCTGTACCAATGTTCGTGAAATACAAATGTAATGAGAGAACTTCTTGCAATGGTTTGTGACGCAAACACACACATGCACACAAACAGGCACACTTACAGCTATGCTTTGCCAATGTACACACTAAAAATGTTCAGCCATGTTTTTGAAGACAAGTCCATTCTGAAAACTCAAAATGACGGGGATGTTCCAAAGCAATTGCTTGTTTGTTCAGTACGTGCAACATCACTTGTCTACAACTGGGTGACACAAGTTTTCAGCAGTGTGCCTGTGGAAAACAGTTTCAATGCACACAATCAGTTTTATTCAGGACAAAGTTACATGTTTGAAAACTTCAACACAGTGTAGAGAGGTCTTGCGATACTGGCTGGAAACACACAAAAGAAATTTTCAGTCAATTGGAAAGCAAAATTAATATTTTGTGGCCTGTGGACAAAATATACTGGAGAGTGAAGCAACACACCATTTCAGAGGCACAGTTGGTCTGAACATAGTTATTTACACCACAGATGGTAGCAGGGAAATTTCTGACCCATAAACTGTAAAAAACACACTTCATTCAGAAAAAAATGTCTACAATTCCTCTCTTCTCTTCCCAACTCTTATGACAATGTGGGATTGGGTCCTCAAGCCAGAAAGGGCTGAAGTAGACTGGTAAGTGTGGACCATATGATTTCACCTCTTCATCTGAATTGTGGATTGTCGCAAAAGAGTTTGGTGTCCTTGAAAACCTGCAATGATTCTGGAGATATCTATCAATCTATCAAAAGCCCAACCTCATCACACAATTTCTCATCAGAGACAGGTTTTTACCATGTGTTTTTGTCATTACTGGAGAGAACACAACACACCACTTCAGAGATACAAGTTGGTTTCTCATCAACCAAAACATTATTTACATTAAAGCCTGTTGGAGACGTTTTTGCATGAACTGATACCACATCCAGTGTCACTTCCACAACCCTTGTCTCAGTGTGCACAACTTTATTCTCTTCAGAAAACACGAACGCAACCAAGCGACGTGTTTCAAGACTGAATCCAAAGACCTTTGGGAACCCATGTTATGGGTTGTCCTCAGGTGGACCAAAAACTGATGGAATATCATGCAAGGTGGTGACCCATTGTCCCATGAGCCATTGACAGGCTAGATTCGCCCTTGAAGATGCCAGAAAGACAGAAGCAGACCACATAAAATTGGAATCGGGTCCTCAGAAAAGTGACAGCATGGGAGTCATGGAATGCCAGAAGGGGCTCTTGCAGCGTGGTGGGTGTGTGTGTGTGGGAGGGGGGGGGTCAGTGTTTTCACCTACTTTGGACTGGCTTGTACCAGACTTACACTTCACCTGCGCAAATTTTGCCATTGCGTCTGGATGACGGTGAATTTGGACAGAGACCAACACGTGAAAATTGACTTCCAAAGCAGTGCGAAAAGGTGTCATTGCACTGATGTTTGCTTTTTTCTGAGCTGGAGGGGGTGTTCCTGGAAAAAGGCAGATATGGTTCAGTGTTGTCGTGGTTCAGAACGCAGGTTGTGGTGAATGGGAGTGGTAGGTACTCTTGGGTGGTGTTCAGACGTTTGGGTGCATAGTGCTGTACGGATTCATTCTGGCCAGATCAGGAGGTGTTGTAGTTTTGCATTGAAAATGGGCGAAATGAACAATGGCGGTTTCATGAAAGGGTGGGAGAAAAGGGAATAGAAGCAGTGATAGTCCCATGCTGTTCAGAACAAATATTCATTTCTGCAGACATGAACTTCAACCCCTTTGAACCAGGAACGCGGTGAATCCGTGGTAGAGTGAGGGCGCCACCAGTCGGAGAATGGAGTTGTTCGAACCCTCAAAGTAGACCACCTGGACCACATCCCCTGTGGAAACAAATTGTGGAAAGTCTCAACACAAGTGGCAAGAAACATTGTCAAATTAATGTTCATACACTGCTGTTTTGGCCCAACAAGTCATCTAAACAAAAAACTCTGATGTTCTGGTATCCCAATCAGGTTTCAGAAAAGGACAGTGTTTTTACTCATTTGGGGAAAAGAAAGGTTACACTGAGATCACCAAAAGTTCCTGCAGACCTCAGTCCTTTCCACAGAGTAGTTACCCACCTGTCTTCAGCACAGCCAGTCCACTGCAGACTGCCTGTGCTGCATCCCAGGCACCACTGTTTGCCATATCTCCAATGCCAGTGCAAATGACTTTGTGGCCATTCACCACAATGTCAAACTTTGCCCATTTGCCAGTATCCACCAGAAGGAACATGGAGAGGAAGTAGAGGCCATCCACTGGAGCTGTGAAGTTTCCTGTATTGTTGTCATAGCTAGAAATAACATCAGACAATCTCCTGAGACAAGTAGAGTTTACAGGTCTATGTTGTGCTGAATACAACAGACATATTTTTTATGTATAGAAGACTTGGACTGCTGTTGAATCACCAAACCTAGCTTCAACCAAACCCTGACCCTCGCAATTTTTGGTTGTCCAAACCAAAGGAGATTGGATCAGTCAGTGTTTACTATTTCTGGACCACTGTTTGGAACACGCCAACTCAAGAGAGTGTGGTTGTCTCACCAAACATACCCAAGAGTTTTTGGTCAAACGTTGAAAGTATACAAATCTGAAACATTTTCTTGAGCACAATATACGTTGTTCCTGAATCACGTGACACCCTCGCACAGTTGACTTGTGTGAGGCAGGCACCGTTTGTTTCCTTCACGTCCACCACAATTCGAGGAGTGATCCTGTATTGTGATGGAAACATAAGCTCGAGCGAACTTGCGTGATTTGCACCTCCAGACACACTGTCGCCCACTCAAACACAACATTCGTTAGTACAGTGATTTGAACAAAATCCTTCCTGCCGCACAATGCCACACCAAGCCAAAATCTTTTGACCAAATATGAACAAAATTGAGCCCCATTTTCATTGAAAAAGGGTTGTCCACAGAATCTTGTCCATGATGCCTTATGTACTTTGTGCTACCTGGTACCCTTGGGGAACCAGGCGTAATTTAATAAAAAGGAGGGTCCAGAAAACCTCGAAGTACCTGCTGAAATGGACGAGGCAAATATGGATTTGTCAAACTCAAGTACAGTCGGCTGCAGGGAACTCAAACTGCTGTTTCTCAGCAGTCTTTGTGTTCAACCATGCGAAGCCAAATTGCCGTGCTCCGTCCCACGCTGGTTCATCAATGCAACACGTGGGTCAATGGGCCAATAAAAGCTGACGTTGCACATGTTTCAGTGCGCTTGTTTGACAAAACATTATTGGCTGCTGGGGTTACCGCGTGTTGCTGTTTCACTTGGTACTTGTCAAAAGGAGCTTTACGTCTCATTTTGAGGACCCGACAACTCAGCGCCCTGAGTGAATCTACCCACTGTAGAAAAGTGTCCCAGTTCATTGAACCCATCAACTGCAGTAAACACTTGAACAGCGCAGGTGTGTCTTGTCTGTTTGCTTTAGCTCTTCAACTTTTCAATTGCAGACCTCTCCCACAATTGTAATCCTCTTTCATTTCTTATCTGGTCACTTCACAGTACTTGATGTTCGTCATGATGTCAGGAGACCCCGCTTGAGTGTCTCTCAGGTTGACATGGGAGGCTTGTGAGAATTACAAGTGTGGAGATCCTGTCAATCACACAATGAAGATCATATTCACATGGTGGAGAATCCAACATCACCATCACAGAACAATGGTGACGATGGATTTGTGGCCAACTGAGTTCGCTGAAAGGGCACAATTACACCTGTCTCCAACCCAGCTCTGGGCACAGTCACGCCGCGCACACTAATCCACTGCCCTCACTCACATGTGTGTGCTCGCAACTCTGTGAGACCCATGGGTGAAACTATTCCCCTGAATACAGGACCTTGTTGTGTCGTGCGACGCCGGTGTTCAGAAGGTCCTCAGTACCTCTCAACGCTACAACTTTTGGTGGGGAATCCAACACACACGGCACTCACTTGATGGTATTTTTCAGCCCAACTGTTTTCACACATGAGCCTTGCCACAATGACTTGTCTCAAAAGCAAAGCAAGTCCAACAAACCCAGCTCCAATCTGATGAAAAGGTTTCTGCCCAATTTCATCTAATTTTCTAGGATTTTATTTGACAGGTACATTTGATCTACCCTGGGGGGTGGATGTGATTCTTGTCCTGGACCTGCTTTAGTCATTCACGATACAGAAACATTTGTGGTGGAGAATCATGTACAAAAAATACATCCAAGGATGCCATGGTGACTTGAACTTCGAACCGCGAACGGGGGAAACCCCGAAAGCCCCGAAACCCCGCGCAGATGATGTCACAGCCTCATTTGCATAAGCATGCCGATAGGCAGGAGCCTATCTCCAAGATACTCCAAACATGAAGAAAAAAAATTATCAGATAATCTCTAAGACCACATCACAAAGATTGCCCCAGTCATACCCTAAAAGAAGATGTAATCAAAGTTGAAATTGGTCAAGAAACAAAAAAGTTAAAAACACACTTTTTGCATTATGAAAATTTTTAAACATGATCAATCCACAAATGAACACCACCAAAGAAGTCATAAATACTTTTGCCAAACTACCATAAAATGAAATTTACAATCCATCAAAATAAATTTCCAACTTTTCACAACCCATCAGTCCATCAAAATCCATTTTCAGCCCATTTGAGCCATCTTCA
>JAAUXT010001254.1_pt1 | contig 12602 bp, 13 predicted proteins | sample 7278171 | NCBI WGS metagenome assembly JAAUXT01 (sample SAMN14350112, study PRJNA611818) | marine sediment metagenome | isolation source: surface marine sediment (1.8m) | place: French Polynesia: Moorea | collected 2018-08
AATAGCCAAGCTCATAAATATTCATGACTCTGCTTAAGGTGGACACTCTGTCAACGGTGGACAAAATGCCATGTACACATGGGTGTCGACGGTAAAGAGAGTCGACTGTATTGCCTCATGTTGAAAAATGCAACCGATCTTGCGTCTGTGTAAGTTACTTGGGTAAATATGTCAGGGCTCTGTAAATATTTTGGTGAACAAATCTAAACAGCTGTTTTAGAGTCGGCGGCATCAACCAGTATTCAGCTGATAATCAACGTAAACAGATATCAGTTTCAATTCTGCAGACAAGTGGGGTTTCAGACTTTCACTTGAGAACCTTCAATGTTGCAGGAGATCGTCGGAGAAGCAAAGAACGAAGAAGTACGTGATAACAGTGCTTGTTATTCCCCGTCCGCACTGATCAGTGTCAAATCTATTTCCAGTCAAAGGACATTCGAATCACTGGAGTTGCTCGGACTACAGTTTCCACGTAGTGACTGCGTCTCTCTGGTGATTTCAGTTTGACGGTGAAAAGATCCAAAAAGACACGAGCGTCACGGCGTTTGAAGGTTTCGACGCGTGCGAGATTGGGCCGTATTTTCTGGCGGTAGACCTTTTCCTGAATTGAAAATCCAGTTTTGGACACGACTGACTTGCGGCTCTGGTCAGATAGTTGGTTGGTGAAGTACAAGAGAACTCTGTGAAGTACAAGAGAACCTGGAACGAAGGTTGCAGACCGCGTGTGGGTGGGAACCGAGTGAAGAGTTGATCAATGTTGATTTTGTCCAGTGATTGCTGTGCACGTCCACACCGTTTTCAACGAAATGAATCTTTTCCTCTGGATTGGATTGGGGTTGTTGGTCGTGTGTTTTCACGTGGCTTCTGTCAGCAGTTCTTGTTTCGTGTTGGCTCCGACGCAGGTTGTTGTGGATCAGCAGCGATTTCTGAGTCTCCCCGTGAAGTCGTGCAGCAGAGAAGTACTTCCTGTTCGATAGAGAAACGCATTTGACTTTCTTCCGTGGTTGCTCAACTCTTGGGATACTGTCAACGTTCTTCGGTTCGTCTGTTCGGATATGTGGCGTGTTTGGTTCACTCAACGTCACTGCACAGGACCTCAGTCGCCCAGAAAACAAGATGTTTGAGGTTGGCGTTTCTTGGTCGAAGCCTGAATTAAAATTGAAGAGGTTTCGACAGGTCTGCACACAGTTTCCTTTCTTTCCCTGTGATACCATCGTAGAACTGAGTAGCTTTCAGCCCCCGTGTTGTTTTCAGCCGCTGTTAACGCTTGTGCTTTGGACCTTTTGCCACGTGGCTCTCCAGCAGTTGCGGCGTAACCACTCCCCAAACTTAGTGTCCGGTTGCTTTGAACTGCCTGAATACAATACTAAATATGACTTTCCTTCTCTTCTTGTAGTTCTGCATGTCATAGGAAAAGGTAAGCCAGTTTAGAATACATTTGTGTCAGCCTCTCACAATTTTCATTGTTCTTTGTTGTTTGTCCAAAATTGTTTTTGCGTTGATTTGGAATGTTAGAAGCAGTGTTTTCGACAAGAAATGTAATGTATTAAATTCCCCTCACAGCTAATGACAGAACAACGTTTGCTGTCTCCCTTTTCTTTCTTGTTTTCTTTCTTGTCAGGTTTTTTGTCGTCTTTCTTGTTCACGTCCTGTACATGTACGAGCGGTCGTCGACCGAAACTGAACTGGTCGTGTGGTTATGCTGAGTCGGTGTGGAGTCTTTTCAGAGGCCAAGCTCGAGAAACACAACCCAAGAAGGTGTCCTGTCGTGTTCACTCAGCTTTCGCTGTTGACGTCAACGTCAACAGGGTGGGGAGTTTTCCGGCGATAAATAAACGGAATGACACTGTTGTCCGCCCCGGTTCTCTGAATTTGGCGAACAAGTTTTCTGAGGGTGATAGATCTTTATTGATTCTGTTTGATTAGGTTTTGATTAGCTTTCGTGTGATATGCAAATTCTTTGTTGCCTTGTGTGTTCAGAGAAGGTTTCGAGTGAAATGCAAGAAAATGTCCGGTATATTGTGCAGTTTGCTTTTCATTGTTTTCAAGTCTGAAATTGGTAGGCCCAGCCTTCATGGACAGCAATTCAGGGTCGGTCCTTGGTACCTTTTTCGAAAATATCTCAAGCCTCGGGATGCGCGTGTGTTCAAAGCTACGTACGTTCTTTGTTTGGGACATGCATGCTTTGTTGCTACGACTGTGATGTGTGTGTGTGTGTGTGTGTGTGTGTGTGTGTGTGTGTGTGTGTGTTAGAGAGACAGAGACAGAGAATTGCTATGTGAGAAGGGAGGGAGTCTCACTTTTGCCTCACAGACCCCTTGCAGACAAATTTCCTTGGAGGCCCCACTCACCCCCAGAGTGTGTCCCCCCAAGCTGAATTTGTGGTTTTGGAAGTTGGGCTTTCTCTTGCAATGGGAAAAATGTTGTGCATTCTTCCGAGCAAGGACCACACACGAAGTGGTGGAGACCAACAGGAGGCTGCCAACTGTGGATGTTGTTAAGATTCACAAACAACACACACTGTCAAACAAATTTAATCCCAATGGCCTGTCATTGTCGGAACAATTTGTCTCGGTGAAAGTTTCATTTAGATTTCAGTAAGAACCTTTGCGTTGGTCAGCATTTGCAGAAGTGCTCACTCGTACTTCATGAATACTGCAGTACAAGTTCGTTTTCAAACACTTTTTGAGTTGTCATCCAACGTTGTACCGTGTCAGTTGTTGATGGCCTCTTCTCCAACTGGACCTGCATCCACCGTCGGACAATGAGCTGGACGAAAATGCGGCCTCGTGGTGTTTGTCCGCAGCTGTTCACAATGAGATATCCTCAAAATTGTGTTTGGATTCCCGTTGACGGTAATTCCGCTCCTCCCAGTGATGCTTGTGTGCTCAGTGAGAGGTCAACAAAGTTTTGTTTGGCGCGAACAATTGATTCTGTTGTGAATCCTTGATCTTGTCAAAGGCAATGCAAACAGGTCCATTCCGTCATCCACGGAAGTCAAAGTGTGCATGCGGCTCGTCGAGTCGTTCAGTTCGTTACAATGTGCATTGCTTCACTCAGTGTCACTCGCAAAGAAACATTTTGACTGTTCATTCCATCAAAAAGTGGAGAATACGCTCCCTGTGTGAACACGCCAAATCAGTGGCATCGTATCCAACTGGCACCCACATTTCTAGATGAATCGTCTTGCACCGGATGAGACCCTCTTTGAGGCTTCGAGCTCAAGACATCAGTCACCATTAGCGCTGGAGGTGAAGTCACCAGCCGAGCGGGTGAGACCTCACTCGAATCTGCCTTTCGATCGCAGCAATTTGCAATTAATTTTGTATGGTCGAACTAAACTGCCATCAATAACGTCAATTTCCAGGCTGCGCTGGTTTTGACGGGCACTGAACGACAGAGTACTTGGGTGCGTGTTTTGGCTGCGTGCTCATTGTCTTGTCAAACGGGAAGGGAAGATTAATGATTGCTGTTTGGTTTGTGATTATGGGGTCTGTCACGTGAACAATTAATTCGGGCTGGAAGTATCCTTCCAACAAAAAAGCTGCTTTTCCTGCGGAGTAATTTGTAGCTTTAACAATACAGCTGGAGACATTTAATTCTCTGGGAGCCACTTTCATCAGTTACTGCTGACGACTGACACCTGAGCCCTTGAAATCCACTCTGATTGATTGCGCCCAAGATTTCTTGCCCTTTCGCCCACTGCCTGTTTTCGTGGGGTTGGAAACACCAATAACAGGATATTTTCGCAACGTTACAGTATGTACTCGTATCACTGTGGAATGGGACTGCGGCTGGTGTCGCTTTTGCTTTTTGTGCCCCGGTACAGAATGATGTGTCTTGGGCCACACAACAAATAGACTCAAAAGGCATTTGAAGCAAGGCAACTTTCTTGCAGTTTAGCCGCGAGCAAAAGACAACCGCGACAGGGGAGTAAAAATCACCACGGGGACTCGGAGCAGCTGAAACAATGTGTTTGAGAAGCTACTCGTACGACGGGATGAGTGGGTCACTCTGGCGTCTTGGCCTTTATCCTTTCGTGAATTTCCTTTCCACAGAGTGGCCTCGCGTGGCCAAAACACAGACTGTAAAGCTGTTCGTCAATTTCCGAAACTCGGATCAAGTTCTGCAACAATTTCCGTGTGAGTGCCGCAGAATGCATTGGAATTACCTCATGCATTCCGAACACAGCATAAAAATGGAAGAATTGGTGTGTTTGAAAATGGATCTTGGTGTTTTGCGCGCCTGTGCGCTCGATAAGAGCCTTTGTTAACGGGAAGCAGCTGAACACTTGACGACCACTGCGAGGAACATTGGGAGCGACGGAGCCAGGGCGCCCTTTGAGAGCAATCAGTGACACAACAAGACTTGAGTTCGATTCCTTCACAGTCGGCGAGGACAACCAGTCTGAGCAGAAGGCCTTGCGGAAAGCTTTTACGTGAAGCCAGATTGCATTTCTGAGTGCTGTTTATCATCCATTTTCAGCACTTCTGCTCCGTCCGCCAGTTGCAACCGCGGAAGTCTGCGGCCTTCTCGCCAATTCAGTTGATCACCAGTTTCTGTGCAGAACACCATTTGGATTGTGGCCTGCCATTGTTTTGCAGGAAAAGTGGCATGATGTCTCTTCATCCATCTTTGATCCACAGTGACCATGAGACTTCACAACCACCCAAAAACTCCAATGTAAATGATCTGGTCACAGTGTGCAGCAGCCCAAACCCCCAAAATTCTTCAGCCATTTCAAGAAGTGCTGCTTCGTAGAATTTTGGTGCAGACTGCCTGCGAGCACAAGCATTTGGAAGAGTTTGAACTGAACTTGGTCTGTGTTGGACATTTTCATGACGATCTCAATGCTTCTTGGAGCGAGTATTGATCGCGAAGCTCCGAGTTATTGAAACGACATTGATGATGGATGCGGCTCTGATCGATAGAGTTTTCAGAGGAAGTTGGGTCCTTGACACGGGTCAACTGTGCAGCAAGAGGAGCTTCTTCACTCCACCGCACCGAGCATTCAGCTTGACAGATTCCTTCCGTCAACACAGTGATGAATGAGCTGCATTCATGCCGATTCCAAAATGCGAATTTCGGATGAAGTATCAATGTGTTCCGAGCCTTGAAACACACAAAGAGACCAGGTGATTTACTTGTCATTCATGACATGTTTGAGTTTCCAAAAACTGGTCGAAATGTTACTGGTCGAAATCTTCTGTACCTCTTATATGTTCCCAAAGAACCTTTGTTCTTGTGCAATTTTCACTGGATGGTTTCCGTGACGTCAGCTGTCTCCACGGGTCCACGATCTGTTCTTAGCGGCAAGGTCCATGGACGTAATCCCAGTTTAGCCAACACCATTTGAACTGTTGCTATATTTGGACACCTGAGACCCAAATTGAACAGCTCTAGTATGATTAGGCTGTTCTGGAGATTTGTGCCCAAGCGGTCTCATTCATCATTCGAGTTGTCAGCAGAGCATAGCTCAAGTTTGACGACTCTTTGAGATGCGCAAAGTTGTGCGGGTTGTGGGTCAGTTGACCATCAGATTCTTGGACTAGGTTTTCCCGTTTTAGGCCCTCGGCCCCAGTGTAACAGGACCACATTGCGACCAGGACCACATTCCGCCGGCAGAATGTGGTCATAAAATTTTACGACCGGCAAAAAAATTTCAGCTTGGACATTATCCAACTTGGACATTGTCCGACTTGGACATTGTCCGAGTTAACCCACCCCCCGGCCGGCAAAAATTTGTTCAACTTGGACATTGTCCGAGTTGGACATTGTCCGAGTTGGACATTGTCCAACTTGGACATTGTCTGCATCAGGGTAATGCAGACAATTATCCATGGGTAACTCTGACAACTCAGACAATTGTCTGCATTACCCTAACTCAGACAATGTCTAAGTCAAACAATGTCTGAGTTGTCTGAGTTACCTAACTTGGACAATGTCTGTGTTACCCTGACTTGAACAATGTCCAAGCCAGACAATGTGCAAGTTGTCTGAGTCACCCTAAGTTGGACAATGTCCAACTTGGACAATATCCACATGACCCTGACTCAGACAATGTCCACATTATCCACATTACCCTTACTTGGACAACTTGGACATTGTCTGACTTAGACATTGTCCAAATTTGGGTGATGCAGACATTTCCAACTTTGGGTAATGCAGACATTGTCCGAGTCAGGGTAACAGACATTGTCCGAGTAAGGGTAATATGAACAATTTGCAACTTGGACATTGTCTGAGTGAAGGTAACTCAAACAACTCAGATATCGTTCAACTTGGACATTGTCTCAGTTGGGGCAACTCAGACAACTCAGCTATTGTCCAGCTTGGACATTGTCTGACTTGGACATTGTCCATATTACCCCCCCCCCTGCCAGCAAAAAAACAATTTTGACTTGGACATTGTCTGACTTGGACATTGTCCAACTTGGACATTGTCTGGGTTGACCCCCCACCCCCACCCCCCAGCTGGTAAAAAAAAATTTCAACTTGGACATTTGCTGACTGGGCATTGGTGGATTGGGACAAGTGACTTGGACATTTGCTGACTGGGGTATTGGTGGATTGGGACAAGTGCTGTCCTGCCGATGTAGGCTGCCCGCTGCTGATTCTCTACTTGAAAGTCTAGTTGTGGGATATGTTGTGGTTCATTTTACGTGTTGTTTGGAGTACAATTTGCAGAATGTGCCATGTTGGCCGTTCCCATGCTGGGGCTTTTGGCGTGTCTTTCTAGTTTGATGCACCCTTGAAGTGAGGGAGTCAGGAACTTCCAGGGAGTAGCCAGGGGCAGGAGGCTGTGTGTATACGCAGGTGCCGCGTTCACGGTGGTCTGACCGGATTGTGCGTGCAGGTCTGTTTCCGAGGCCTTCGTGAAACTGCACGATTTGCCTCTTCAGACAAACAGCCACAGAATCCTGCCAGAACACACAAAATTGCTGTTCAGAAGGCAACTCGTTCATGTGTTCACCAGCGAGCTGACACTGCTCAACCCGTGTCTCTGGCGCTGTGTGTGTGTGTGTGTGTGTGTGTATGTGTGTGTGTGGTTGGTTGGTTGGTTGGTTGGTTGGTTGGTTGGTTGGTTGGGGGTGTTCTGGTTTTTTGGCCAGATTTGGTCAACTTCGGCCTGTTGAACCACCGGTGTAGGAGTAAGGATATTCCCCCCAGTAAATCCTTTCCCCCTAGAAGAGATTTACGGCTCGTATGACAGTAAAAGTCTTCCCCCAGAAAGGATTTCCCAGTAAATATATTCCCCCCAGGAAATCTCTTCCCCCCATCATACGGGCCATTCCATATGAATTTTTGGGTTAGGGTTAGGGTGTATCACAGGAAATTCTTTCCCCCCTTCAAATCAGTAAAAGTCTTCCCCCTGGGTCTCAGCTTCACTTTTGGGCATCTCGTATTGGGTTTGATTGTTTTTTGTTGTATCTCAACTTCATGAACAATTTTATGCATCCCAGGTTCAATGACATGTCAGTGAAGTCAGGACCCATATCTGTGAAGTTGAGACAATGCAGCACAATACTTCCCAATTACCCAACCCACAGGTATGAATGCATTTGTGAAGTTGGGATTTGCTCACCGATTTTCATACAAAAGTGGTCCTTTTCTTCCTGGGGGGGAAAAGATTTACTGGCCTGAAATGCCTAGCAAAAGTCTTCCTGGGGGAATAGTTTTGCTGACCGATTTCAGTAAGAATATTCCGGGGGGAAGAGATTTACGGGGAATAAATTTACGTCCACACCGGTCTTGTGTTTGTTCTTCCACGACAGTTCTGTTTGCAACAACGGAACTTTCACAGCACTTTTCAGACCCAAGACATCATTCGTGGTCAGAAATTGGAAGCCTTTTCCCGGAGCAGGGATGGTAATCGCGTCCACTTGAGAGTGCCGACTAACAAGGTTTGGAGTCGCGTTCCGCTGATGGTCGTGGTCAGTGGGACCATGTTGGATGTACGTACGAGGCTTGTCCAAATGAAGGTGAACATGCGCGTTTTCCTCGATACCTGCGCAACCAAAAGGGACAAAAATTTCACAATTTCAAGACTTTTAATGTGTGCAATATTTACAGACATCTCCGATGGACTTCCTTGATGCGCACCACTTATTTCACATGTGAGAACAATGACATGAGGTTGCAGATCGGCGAACTGCATTGAGTCAAGGCTGTGCTGCGGCGCGACGCAGCCTGCTTTCATACAAGCGCAGCGGAAATGTGCAGTCAATCCATATCTGACACAGTGTCTGACTCATCAGATGAGCTCTCAAGAAGGTGTTCATTGTCCGGAACGTGGATGTCATCCCCCTCAAAGTAGTTTCCTTTGGCAGCAATGCACTTCCTCCATCTTTTTGGGAGCATTTGGTGGATGCAGTCATTAAACATCTTGCGCGGCATGCATCCAATGACTTCCATCAATCCGTCTTGCAAAGCAGGAACTGAAGGAAATATCTGGCCCCAGATTTGACTCTTCAAATATGAAAAAAGCCAAAAGTCTGCCAGAGCCAGATCAGGCGAATAGGGCGGATGACTCACACTCTTCATTGATGTCTCCACCATCACTGCAAAAGTTGGGATCGCTGTGTGACCCGGTGCATTGTCGTGGAGGATCCAGTACAAATTCCCTTGCCAAAGAGCTGGTCTCTTCCTCCTTATCGCCTCTCTGAGTCTTGCCAAAATTCCCACATAAACCTTTGAAGTGACTGTCATTTTTGGTGGCAAAAATTCCAGATGCACGATGCCCTGATCATCAAAGAACACCTCTATCATGGTCTTGTGCACCTGTTGACTCCAGATTGCTTTTTTCGGCCTGGTGGCATTGCGCTCCACCCACTGCAGGCTTTGTTGTTTTTGTTCTGGTTCTAACACACTAAACCATGACTCATCTCCTGTGATGACTGACCACAAGAACAGCGGGTCTTGACACTCCTTCAGGTTCTCACAACACAGGCGCACTCGCAAGTCTTTTTGCTCTTGTGTCAAGAGGCATGGAACAAATTTGGGCACCTTCTTTTTGACATCCAAGTCCTTCAGAATTGTGTGAACACTTCCTGTAGAGATCTGGACTTCAGCAGCCATCTGGCGCACCGTCGCTCTCCTATCCTGATCCAAAACTTGTTGCACTTTGCGCACATTTGCCAAGTTTCAAGCAGTGGGCTCCCTGCTGGGTCACTGCAAATCCTCACATGACATGTTTCCCTGCAGAGCACAGACGTACCAGTGCCTGCAGGTTGATCTGGACAGACTGTCATCGCCGTACACCTCCTGCAGGAGCCTGAAAGTCTCACCTTGTGATTTGCCTCGAGTGGCACATGCGATTATGTGGTGTCGCTGCACACAGCAGAGCTTCATTCTTCCGTTCACAAGCAACGCAAATCGCCGAATGGTGATTATGACTATTTTTTCCCTGTCCCCAGTGTCAAGCGCAATGACCTTGCAGTGACATGTTACACAGGAAATGTGCCAGACAGACCCCAGGGTCACCTGTGTCGATCAACACATGCCGCACCGCAAAACAATTTGACACACGAGCGCATGTTCACCTTCATTTGGACAAGCCTCGTATGGTGGTGAAGCAAACGGCTTGAAACACCACACGCTCCTTGTGAAACACCAGTTCGGATGAAGGCAACAGCTCGCCATTGTACAGATGTGTGCATACACGTGATTCGACGGGTGCAGATACGAGTCGTGCGACTCGAAAGGCATTTTCGAGTCGTGAATATCTGGTACGTGTGCGAGTATTTCATCTGGTCTGTCGGGATCAGGAAGCTGAGTTGTCGAACTGAATACGAGACTGCAACGCAAACCTGAGCGTACACAAGAGCACAAATGAAGAGGTTCAACTTGAGAAAACAGATTTACGTGCGTCTGTTTTTGCTGCGGATCTCACTCCACTTGATGCGGAGATCGACTCGTACTCGGGCCTGAGATCGTGTAGAGTTGAGAGCCTTCCGTGCATCAGCAACACACGACGCCACAATCTCGATGCGCACAACATGAGCGGATCTACAAGTCAGATTCACCCTTTATTGTACAGAAATGAAAGATTTGAACGTCGAGTTTCCATCGTTTTCGCGCGTGTCGGTCCCGTGGAAGAAGCAGAGCGTCGGAACGCCACGATACTCGTAGTGCATCGGGAAAACTCTGTTTTGTTCGTTGCGTACACAACTTGTCGTTCGCTTATTGGTTTCTCCCTATCCACCTCGGGAGGGGGTTGAAACAGAGAAAGTTGGTGTTGAGATAAAATTACACTTGCACCTATCGGGAAATAATGTCGGCTTCTTGGAGGAACACTCCCCTCTCATCAAAGGTTATCCGGATCGTTTACTCAAACTTGTTTGTGCGAAGCGACATGAATTTGTTGGAAGGCGTATCGCTGTGTTCTGGTGCAGCTGTGTGAATGGTCTCTTCACCCCTGCATTCCCATGGTGTTTGTGTATTGCAGTGTTCTTGAAACGCAGGTTGTCGTGGTTTGGGAGATTTCAGCTCAAAGCCCGAAGATTCGAACTCGAACTCGCTTCAAACGCCGCCTGACGAAGACGTCTCGGTGTTTCAAACGAAGCTTCCTGATTCACTCGAGGCTAAAATCGATGGGAAACTTGCCTCTTTCAGCGCGATCACTCATTTGAATGCACAAAGAAAGCTTGCAGTGATAGATCAGGTGTTGCTTTCCCCAGTTACGACTCGCTTTTCGCTCGAGCTGATTTGAGTGCACATGTTGGAGAGGGGCCGAAACGAACTTTGAGGTTGGACGCCTTGTACCCTCAGCGGGTTGCGCTTGTTGCAACATTTGTTTTCCAAATTGCTTTGTTTTGCAAGCCACCGGGGCAAGTATTCCCCCTGTCGAGAAGCGATCGTCGGTGTCAGACGCGGGTGAAGAGCCTGGTGTTGCGCGGCTCAAGGATCTTTTCACTTGCTTCCGTCAGGCCTCGCGCGGCCTCTTCTCATCGACAAGGTCACTTCCTGCGGATCGCGCTTCAGGGCTCCCCGGGATCTCCGGGTTCTGCAGATGTCAGGTCAAGGAAAAGCCCAGTTGCGTTTCCTGTGCTTGTTTGTTCACTTCCCGCTCCAAATGGTCTCGGGACTCGTTCGCGGGTTCAGCTGAGCACCCAACGAGATTTGTGATAATCACCCGAGAAGCCGAAAACCATGTGAAGCTGATCCAGTGTTTCCTTGCAAATTTCAGCTTTCCGTCTGCGAGAGTTGGGTTCCCTTTCTCGTATTTCACAAGTTTAGGGCAAACACCAACACAGAAAAATCCACACAGTTTTTTCCAGTCCTTTAGGAGGATCAGTTCCCGTGCTCGTACACGCCTGAAAGTTTAGGCGAGCATCAGTATCATGTGCCACAAGATACTGGAACACGGCCGCAACAGGTAGACGCAATTAGCAACTCGTTTGTCTGTCGGATCCTGCTGTTGAGTGGAAACTCAAAGCTGTCATGAGCAGCTTTGTTGACGCTGGTTGCGTGTGAGTGATTACTCAATGCGAAGTATGATCACAATCGCGCAGATTCTGCAGCTCGTTTGTGCTCGTGATGTATGTCACCAAAACATCACGTTCTCCAGGCGCCAGAACCTATGAGAGGCTTTAATTATATGAGGCCCTGCGATGCCCCTGCGTACGAGTACACCGCTATCATCGACAACGAGGCTTTCTCGTTCCTTCACCCAACATTCTGCGAAAAGCAAATTGAAAAAAGGCTATCGGGTTCGGGTGAGGCTTGCGAAGAAGCACTCACCCCTGTTTTACTTCCTACACAACAGATGGTGGAGTCTAATGCAAATCCTGATAACCCTTGATCCTTCACAGAGGTTTTGCAAATGAAATGCTTGGTAGTGAAACAAAAAACATGTAATTGATAATGGGTGAGGTCCGATTTGACGAGTGAATGGTTTGCTGGTGCTGTTGCATTTATTGCTCAGGGTTAATTGAGACGCATGGAGTTTTGCGTTGTACAAAGACAACGTTTCGTCACCTTGTTTTCCAGGTGGAGGGGAAGTTGAGTGTGAATTGCCACGGATTGCTCTTGTGCATATGTTTGTGTGTTTCAGTGTTGGCGCAGATTGTTGAAAACTGCCCGAGGTCACCTGATGAAGCAGATATTCTCAACTGTTGCTGCTGGATCGGTTGGTTCAAGAAAGGTTTTGTCGTGCAGGATGCCTGGAGGATTCTGTTCACGATGATCATGCAGAAGCGAGTTTCTCACCGTGTGGCGGACACCCGTTTCCTACACCGTTTGATGTAGTGCTTCCTGCATTTTATTTCCAGAGAACATCTGCTCAGAAGTGGCGCTGTGCACAGCTTCATGTTCTGTTGTTGTTTTATGCATAGCCGCGATTGTTGAAACATCTACAGATAATTATTTTGGCCTCACAAACCTTTTTAGGTGATTTGAGATGGGCTGCACGATTTGAGCCAAATCGGTGCGAGCCAAATCGAAGCACCTATAGGCAGCCTCTTCCAAAAGTATGTCAGCAGCAGTTTCATAGTCAAGATGAGAATTGATTTAGGACCTTTTGGGCTCTTTTGGTTCATTTTGGGTTGGGGATAATGTGCGAGGAAGGAATTTGTCAAATTTGAATTTTTAGGTTTCTGAGG
>JAAUXT010127865.1_pt1 | contig 12602 bp, 16 predicted proteins | sample 7278171 | NCBI WGS metagenome assembly JAAUXT01 (sample SAMN14350112, study PRJNA611818) | marine sediment metagenome | isolation source: surface marine sediment (1.8m) | place: French Polynesia: Moorea | collected 2018-08
AAACGTGGGAGCAGACTTTTTAAAAGTGAAAAATCATCTTCTTCTGTGCCAAAGTTTTTTCTCAAATTTCTCATATGTCTGCAGGAAGACTTCATTTTTGAATTTTTGCTGGAAAATGTCAACATTGTTGGCTACCTTCTCCTGAAACAGCCACGGAAATGGAACACGTGGCAATGTGGATCGCCGCGTGAAAAATGTCCGCGCGGACGTGTTTGCATCGAAACCTCTCTAGTGCTGAAACTCACTGCTGGGACTTGGGATGCAGTCTCTGGACACCAATTGATACAGAATCTTCCCGCCATTCCTTGCGCCATCATATCCCAGGCTCAGCTCCATCGCTGCGGACAGAGATGAAAAGGCAGAGAAATTATTCATCCATATGGAAAATTAAGCCATTGATCTGAAAATTAATATGCGGAAAGTATGGCTTTTTCCAGGGAAGCGCTGTAAATCCGGTGTTATCGCCCACCTTTAGCCAAGCGTCCAATTTTTCTGTTGAATTTGATGCGCAACTTATGGCACTGAAAAAGTTTTGTGCTGAATCCAGGGGCGGATCCAATTGAAGGAGATCCTTGAACCAAGCCCGCTGCAGCAAAAGATCTCATCTGCAATTTTGCTACAGAAAACCAACTTGTTGCATGGAAAATATGACCGGAATTTCCCACTGGCTCAGGTCTTTCCTTCCTGGATCCACCCCTGGAGACATCCCCAGCAGATCCAGCCGTGGGTGGGGTTGACCTCAGTCTTGGTTCTTTCAGTGTCACCAGTCAGAATGCCAAGTGGTTTGTGGTCAGCGGCCCCCAACTCACAAATTCACATTCACCAGAATCAGCAAAAACTGGTGTGTGGCGCAAACTTAATTGAGGTTCAGGGGTTCTCTCTCTCTCTCTCTCTCTCTCTCTCTCTCTCTCTCTCTCTCTCTCTCTCTCTCTCTCATGGAGCAAAATTTCGGGGTGGGTGGGACCACATTCGCAGGTCAGTGTCCCACCCCATGGATCCACTGGAGAATGTACTGAATAGCTTTGTATTGAATGCTGAGTGTATTTTTCCCGAAACGCAAACGTGGTATTGACAGAGCGTGCCGCGAACAGACGTATCTGAGTCGGGATGGGAAGGGGAGACACCTAATGGGGGGAGTGGTCGATACTTTCAGAACCGGACACGAGAGAAAGAGAGAGAGAGAAAGACAGAGAGAGAAGAGAGTGAGAGAGACAGACAGACAGACAGACAAACAGACAGACAGAGAGGATTGACAGACAGACAGACAGACAGACAGACAGACAGACAGACCAAGTGGCATGCCACATCAAGATGGAAATTTCACAGGCAGCAGTGGGCTCTTCCATTCACACGCACACACACACGCATACACATTTTTCCCCCATTCACACCCGAGCACTGGATCCTCCGGGGTTGTCCTGTGGGATTTCTACACATTCAGTGCAATGGCAACTTTCCACAGTCCATCTCACCCCAGAAGCGACTTGTTTTGTTGGGAGAAAATCTCGTGGTTCGATTCAGGTTCCACGTGGGGTTCCCGTTTGCGGCGCCGTTCATTGCAACCAGCACCGAGACACACCGAAGAACACAGAGACTGCCTTCTCAACTGATTCACAGAATTCTCAGAAACTAGATTCATCACTTTTGATACAAAATGGCCAAATCTGTTCCCGTTGAAGTTTCTTTCTAAATGCCTGTTTTTATCTTGGTGTGTTTTCTTTGGTTGGGTCAGCCTAAACTATGATAAGCGGTTACAGGGAAACGAAAAGAAAGTTGAGTTGGACCCCTTGATTTCTTGGTGCAGACGGGACTTGTGTCTTTCGCCCTTCAATTGTCTGACCTCCATCCCTCTCGACAGGGTTTAGGCCCCTGCCAGAGGGCATGGCGCTACTTTCCCGCCATAAACACTCACTGAATTGAAGACAAACCCTTTTGCCTCACGCATCCAGTGTGAGCCGGTCGAACATGAGGTGGGAGCACTCGCAGCCCGACACTGTGACAACACAGCCAAGTCTCACGCACCCAACGCCTCTCCATAGCGGTATTCAGCTCAGGTATCCACACGCACACACTCACACATGCACACACACGCACGCACACACATCGTGCTGTCTGTTTGTCTGTCCATCTCCGCACGCACAAACAAACACACACACACACACACACACACACACACACAAACATCGTGTAACGCACAATTCACACGGTGCACTTCCAAGCCAGGGGCGAGGACCAATCCTTCCCCTTACCCCGACAAACAATCCCCAAACAAACATGGAATTTGGCACCCACGGTTTCTCTTTCACCTCGGTCCTGACCTCACAAAAGCCACCTGTACCAAGCTGTAAGGACGGCTCTGCACCTTCTTCAGTTCTCCACCGCTATCCTCTGGTGGGGAACCTCAGTGCGGGACGGTGCCTTCTGGACCCAAACTGTGAAAACTGCGACACGTGGTGTATCCTGGGCGATGTCTCTCTACAGATAATTGGCTCCTGCTGCAGAAGCGTTCTGCCATTGATTGTCATGTGAAGAAGGAGGGATGTCATGAGGGGTGGATTCAGGGGTCGTCCAGAGGGGCCCAGGCCCCCCTCCTGACCATTCCCCCCCCCCAAAAAAAAAATAAGAGAACGAAACGAGGGCGGATGCAGGGGAACTAGAGGTCCGATGACCCTCCCGCGACTGTGTTTCTTGCGTCCTGTCCTGCATAGGCTGCACATGGGCGGATCTTTGGCCCACGCGTGGTCCGCCCTTGTCCCAAAGAAACAACAGAGGCTAATCCAGGGGGCATCCTTCAGGGCCACAGGCGGTTGCAGTCAAACGAGGGTACAGCGTGAAATTCATCAACCGTGACAAACCGGAAGAGAATCACGATGCAACCGTGACCGCGGAGTCAGTGAACCGGAACTTCAAGAGTCTGTATGAAACCACGTGGACGTCAGACAAATCTCTCGCTGCTCCTACAGCTGATCAAGGGCGACTCTTGAAGGTTTCCCCTGTTCACGAAATTGGTGAAATTAAAAAAGTTTGGGCCCTCGTACCCCAAAACGAAATCCCCCCCCCGGGTCAATGGGTCAATTGTCGGCCAAGTACGACCGAGCGTTCTTCCAGGCCTTCGTCGGGTCTGCGGAAGGAAGGACGCGCATGCGCCTCCCCCGCAGCCCCCTCAGAAACAGTCCCATGGTGCGGTTTGTTTCTGGCATTTTGAGAGGTAATTAGGGAGGTAAAGAGGCACGTCGGAGGACCCTCCATCCTTCCGTCGCTGCCCGTGACACATCTGTGTCGGACAGAATTTGCGCGAGACACGCACCTCCAGCGGATCCAGGGTTGGGGTCGGGGTCCTTCGGTCAGTTCAGTGAATTCAGAGTTGGAGTCGGGGGTGACCTCGCTCTCCACCTGCGTCCAACACCAGAAGGCTCAAAATCACGGCTGGTTGCTGAGGGGGGGGGGTCTAGAAGGTCAGCCACGTGGGTGTGGTGCCAGTCCCACAGACCCCAGGGTCCCCCTGATCCCCCAGTTCCCAGGCTCCCCCTAGTCCCCCAGAGCCCAGGGTTCCCATGGTCCCCCAGTTCCCCGGTGGCCCCCTGGTCTTCCGGTTCCCCGGTGGTCTCCCATTCCCCCAGTTCCCCGATCCCCCGATCCCACTAGTCCCCGGCAGTCCCCCAGTGGTTCCCCCAGTCCCCCTTGTCCCTCCAGTCCCCCATTCTCTCGGTCCCCCGGTCCCCTGCAGATTCCCTGCAGCTGTCCCAGCTTGGTCGCTTTCCTAACCTGTCTCTCTCAGCCCTACGCATTTTGCGCCATTTCCGCCGTGTGCCACACACAAGAGGCAGGTTTAGCTGTGATGAAGTTTGCCACATGTCCCGTGTTGTGCCGTCATTTCAACCATTGCGTTCTGTATCATGTGCGCTGTACAAAATTGATCCCGTCAAAAGTGGGTGATCTCGACAGAGACAACAGGAACCTGACCTCCAGAAACATGTGTATCTGCCACAGGTATCCTCACTCAGATCATCCGAAATCACCAGAGAATTATCAGAAGCGTCCTTTATGGACGTGATGCACCCGTTCTAATCGTACCCAGGCGGTACCCGTCTGCCCCCCCTCCCGCCACCAATCCAGGAAAAATTCCGACGATGTTGGTTTTGTCCAAAGACCCCCCCCCCCCTACCCTTCATTCCACAAAACAGTGGGCTCCATTACCTGCCAAATTTGTTGGCTGAAGCTCGGTTGAACTGGAATGCGCATTCGTGGAAACAATCTTCGGGTGTCAGCTAATAAGGCGAGGCTTTACGGGACCTTTGCTCTTGGGTCCATCTTTCTCTTTTGTTTGTGGGAGAAAATGCGACAAAACAAGTGAGAACTGACCGAGAAAATAACTCGGCTCATTCATGCAAAATGAGTGTGTTGTTTTCTATGTTTTCTGTGCTGCCCATGGCGTAAGAACTGTGTTTGTCTCGGAAATGTTGTTGTCGTGTAGTGAGTGATGTAAGTGTGCTTCATGACACAAATGCACCCGCCTCCCGCGCCCGCCGTGTGATGCAGGGGGAGCGAAGCTGCAGCGCCGTCCCTGCGAAGAAATCGCCCGTCCCAGGACGTGCGTCCTCCGCTCTTTGTTCCAGCGAATCTGGGGGCCTGTGTGGCCTCGAACTCTGCCATGCCTCACTTCCACACCCCACCCCCTTTCAGAAAGAACAGAATGCACGTTTCCCAGATCCCTTTCCGTGTTGCGGCTAGCTGAGTGAGCCAAAATGGCTGACTTGACCCACATCGCTCCAGAGCTAACCCAGGGGCGACGTCGTGCAACTTCGCCGGCGGCTGGTCCGACACGGAAATGGAACACGCCCCATATGAAGTTGACACCCCGTCTCTAAAGGTTGGGACCCAGTGAGGACCAGGTCAGACTCCCTCGTCCCGGTCCTGGATCAGCTGTGGAGATCCACATAGGGTGAGAAGAGGCAGAAGCAGATACACATGGTCCCACGCTGCAGTGCAGCTTCAGGTCGATCGACTCAATGCGTCTTGTCCTTCACTGCGAGGACGGCGCTGCAGCTCCCAAGGTGAACAACAAAAGAGCCTCGTACAGATGCTTGGCGTTCATAACAATGTGCAGGCCTATTAACCAATCAGCCGCCCCCACCCCCACACCCACACCCACCCACTTACACACCCACACACCCACGTCTACAGCGGATGCAGGGCTGGATTATCCTCGTGCATCCGAAATATCAATTTGCAATGTTTTTCAACTTTGGAGAAAATCCCTTCTGCTGCTTATGGCGTTCCGATGGAGTGCAGCTTTCAGTTCTTTGAGGGACACGATGCACAATGCATCTTGTGTGGAATGTTCAGGTCTGCAGTGCGAGGCGAGGCGGAAGACCTGCCGCCCCCGCTCACACACCTTCACACACACGGAGACTCTCTCTCTCTCTCTCTCTCTCTCTCTCTCTCGCTCTCTCTCTCTCTCTCACACACACACACACACACGCAAAAGTCACTTCCACTTGCCCATGCTCAGAGACACCAGGAAACGCACCCTGCCTCTTTCTGTCTCTCCCTCTCTTTCTGTTTCTCTGTCTCCCTCTCTCTCACGTACTCTTTCCTCTCTTTCCTCTCTCTTTGTCTCTCTGTGTCTCTCTCTTTCCTCTCTCTCCCTCCCTCTCTCACCTCACACAGAACAGTCTCTATCTCCTCTCCTCCACGCCTCTCTCTCTCACTCTCTCTCTCTCGCTCACACACACCACACACACACACACACACACACACACACACACACACACACACACACACAATCGCACACGGATGAGTCTTGGATCTGCAGGCAGCGAAACCTGAAGCCATCCAAGGGTCCAACACCCCATTCCACCGACAATGCATTGTTTCCCTTCTGAGCTGGCGCCTTGTAGCACAAAATTGGGGTTGAAACTTTGCCCCTCCCCTTCCTACACCCTGGCCTCCGGATCATTATCCCGAACCATCCACGTCCACAATTCCGTTTTTCTGCGAAACGCACCGGTAATGCGTTTGGCGTTGCGTGCGTGAATTGAGAAGATCATTCAGCTTGGGGGAGGACGAGGGGAAACCAATTTGGCCAATAAAAGGAGAAGGGGAAATGGAGAGGACTGTGTGGACCTGAATAGGATTTATTATTCATTGAGTACTGATCAAAACGTTCTCCGTGTTGCGTGCAGGGGAGGCAGAAAAACATGGACACTCGAAATGGAAAATCTGTTTCCCGTGTTTTGTGTCATCTGTGTGCAAAAACAGCACGAGGGAAGTTCGTGTGCGCGCGCACGCGTGTGTGTGTGTGTGCGTGTGTGTGTGCTTTTGCGGATCCTGGAACTCTAGGGGTGTTGAACCAAGAGCCCCGCCCCCTCATAAAAAAGCGATCAGTATGTCTGTTCTTGAATCCACGTGCAGAGTTCGTACGAAATAAATCCGCTGCATTCATTGCAAAGACAATGAGAAGAACCTTCTGCTCACAAGAGACTTCGCCCTACAATACAACAATGCAGAACTAAATATCGTAATTGTTTCTCAACTTGCAAATAACAACAGATTGTTCCGCAGAAAGCGTCGCGCGTCGTGTCTGCGTGTTCTCCGAAGTGGCGGCTGAGTGAACAGGGTGCGCCAAATGTGTCGCGTGCCAGCGTTAAATCACATTAACGGATCCAAATTGGGCCAATATTGCCAGAGTGGAGCCAGAGAACGCCATCCCCGTCCCATCCCAGGGTCCACGACACCCTGACCTCTCGCTCTCTCTCTCTCTCTCTCTCTCTCTCTCTCTCTCTCTCTCTCTCTCTCTCTCTCTCTCTCTCTCTCTCACACACACACACACACGCTTTGTGCACACGCACATTTTCAGGCACACCCAACACAACCAGGGAATCTTGCTGACCGTGGCACAGATTTTCTGCAGTTTTCTGACGGCTACCAAAGGTCCAAGCGTCCCCAAGGCAGGATCCACTCAAGAAGACCAAGGACCGCTCCAGGTCTCCACCCTTCCGAAGCGCCAGGACCCTGGACTAATCCTCCAGCAGCTCCAGAATTGGGGTCAGAAGGTACTGAAGCCTTGGGCCTAACTTCAGGGGGGTACCTAACTTCGGGGGTTGGGGGCATCCCACTGTGCCCCCTGAATCCGCCAGAGAAACCTTGGATCCGCCCCTGGATTACGGATCTGATATCCGTGAAGCACTCACAGTCCCTCGGACCCGGGACATGAATAAGAAAGCGCGGTTAATCAGATTGCAGGAAATCCGTAAATTCCCGCTGATCGGATTATTGGTGCGCACGGAGCCAATTTGCGCGTATTCATATTTTTACGGCGGTTATTGAAAATTCGTTTCATTTCCAGATCAGTTGGTCAATATCGTGCTCACCGTAAACAAAATCGTTTTCAAGGGGCGGGACCAGGAGGGATTCGGATTCCAAGCCAGGGGCGTGACTCCAGAACCAAACACCCCTGGTAAGTGGGAGGGGTTCAGAGGATATCAGGGGGAAGGAGAAATGGGTCAGGGATCAGGGATCAGGGAAAGGGGCAAGCCCCCCTGTTCAGGTCAGGATTTCATAATTTTTTCCATTTCCAATGTCTTTTTTTGGTGAAGCTACGGTGTCCCACAAGTTTGGACCAGGGTCCCCGCGCTGCAAGCCTGGATCTGCCCGTGATCGCTGCTGTAGAATGTGTGGGTGGATATGGCATCTCGCTCCTGATCCAGAGTCCTCAAGTCCTTGTCAGGGTGCGGTCACACTGAAGCGTTGCGTCGTACTGTCGCGCTGTTGCGTCACCCCATTGAGTCAGCATTGGGCTGCTTTTGAGCCATTGGGGTGACACAACAGCAGCCTTCACACAAACCCAATGGGGTGACGCAACAGCACGACGGGGCAGCACGACGCTGGTTGCTGCGTCGCTGGGAGTGTGTTCCCAGCCCCACTCTTTTTACACACGTGTGTTGACAAATATTTTCTTGCAAAAATATTTTTGGTCCCTGACACTCAGTCTTCGCACCAAACCGGACTTTGCAAATGAGGTGGATGGGCTCCTGACTCAGTGAAGTCCCAAAGTCCGGTTTGGTGCGAAGAATCCAGTCGCGCCAAAGGCCCGGAGCCTCCCGTTTCAAGTCACGACCACGCCAAGGCACAGAACCTGTGGGAATGGGGGACGTGTGAGTAGTGTGCTGTGGGAAGAAACCTTCTTGTGTCCAGAGCACTGAGAGACATGAGGGAGATTCACAAAGTAATCGATGAATTCCTTTGCAGTTGATGGGCTGACTGACATCACATGTGAGAGCAGAGATTCACCTTGAATGGACTGAGTTGGCACGTGTCTGTCCGAACTGGAAAGTCTCTCTCGGATGTTATGTTTCAAGAGTTGCGTGCGAGGGTTGTCCACAAGTCCCCTGCATCTTACTGAGAGTCTTAGTGTTGTGGCGCAGCCGAACATTTGTGGACTGCCTTCGTTCCTGTGTTCTGAAGGTCAAGTCGGCCAGTGGCTGATTGATCTACGCGTCTGTTTTTGTCACGCATTGTTATGACTCCCTGTCTTAATGTGCCCGTGGTTCTCTTTGCATGTGTGATCACATTTCTGAGACAAAATCTTTTTCAGACCCAAGGGTACAGTCGTTAGGGGGATGTTGACAGGACACGACAACAATTCTTTTTCGTGGCAAGAACAGAGTCAAAATCTTTTCAATCCACACCACCTCCAAATGGCCCTTTAAGTTCCTTGATTACCTTCTTGGAAGATCCAGGGTCGGGTTGGACGGAGCACCTTGACTTTTGTCTCACCAGGCGTCTGCCCTTGGAGCCTCCAAACTGAGGGTGTGGTCTTTGTCTTTTGGGGTTCAAGTGGGTGAGTTTAACTTGGACATTTCAAAAGAAAAACCAAGCACTGAAGGGGGTGAATGTACTTGTCAGGCGGAGGCGTCTTGGATCCACCAGAGTCACGTGGTTCTCTTTGCGTCATCATGAAAGTGCCGTGCACATTTTCTAAAGATCAAAGGTTGAGGTTGGGTCGCTGTAAATCGTTGGCTCCATTTCCCGTCTCTGTTGAGAAATCATGGCGGCGCTCCTCACGCTCCTAATCGAGTTGCGTTTCCCCGATTGATTTGTCAATAATTCATGGCGCGTGTCTGAGGCCGAGATGGGTGAAGACAGTGCGGGGGAGGACCCGGCGGATCCAGGGGGATCCCCACCTGGAAAAATAGCTCATCACCCCCTAATTTTGCACTGCAATGCCTTGTTTGGTTGTGCACAGACAGGTTTAGTCAGTTCCCCCACAAACACCCAATATTGCCAAACTTTGAGCACCTGAGGGCAAATTGTCAGTTGAGACTCGGGTCGCCTCCGTCCCCCGAATCCTGGATCTGCTGGTGACAGATCAAGGACAGCGCTGAGAGGATACACGATAGGGAGTTACAGCTGGTGACATGTCTTGCACCTTTGACCCTGACAGTCAAAAGTAGGTCAATTTTCAAGTCAGAGTGACCCAGTTATGAAACAATGAGTAGAGGTGGTTTCCCCTGCTTTCACCACCCCACCTCTGTGCCTTTCTCTCACTCCCAGCCTTTCCACCTTTATTCAGCCTCAGACTCCACCCTGGCCTGGCCTCAGAATCACCACCTGAAGCCACTTGTGCTGAGCAGAAACACCAAACATTTTCAAAATCATATTCAAATGACAATGATCTGCAGTCTCCTTTGATATTTAATTTCACCTGGAAACATCTTTCCAATCACAAAGTGTGCAATGCAACACTTCAGTTGATTCTTACCTTGATACTACTGACTCAAACAGTTGACAGATTATTTCAAAGGCCAGTGACAAAATTGGAGTTGAAGCTTGAAAAGCATTTTCCTGTATTCAATCTGGAAAGGCAGTGTCACTTGTTATTCAGTGTTCCCTTTCACTTGTCACTTGTTTGCAAGGTTGACAAAAACCACCAAGGATCTGTGTTCAATTTTTGGTGTTTTTTTTGGTGCAAGTTGTGAATCCAGAACACAGGCTTCAGAATCAACAAAACCCCTGAAATCTGCCTTTGTTCGTCATTCTGGTTCATGTGTATTTTTGTCAAATGGTATTTGGAGTCTATCTTGAGGACAGTGTGTGGTCGTGAAGATGTATTGTTGAATGTTGTAAAACATATGCAGGTACAACTTTACAAAGATGCACCCAAACGCTGGCACAGTTTTGTCAATAAAGCAATGGAATCAGCACGAAACTGTTTTCAATGTTGCTGCACGCATGAAAACCACATATTTTGTTTTTGAAAAGAAATATGGAAAGGGCTGAGCATCTCATGGCAATTTCCAGCACTGTTTCTGTCAAAAGCTTTGACACCAAAAGAGCCACTACAAAATATACAACTGCAACAAGACCTTCAGGAAACTTAAAAACAACTGGACAATTTACCTGGCGACACAAGTCACAAATTTGGAAGTTTAATTCAAATCCAAAATTGGCTGTCAATTTCACGTTCCAACAGATATATTTTTCATCCTGTTCATCAACCAAATGTTTCTTTGGAAACATGACAGCCAAGGCTAATGCCTCCAAACAGGTGAGGAACTTTGTTAATTGTGGTCCTTCTGCTTGTGATGTTGATATCGTACTGCAAGCCAGGTATTTTGTTTTTTGTCAAATATTTTTATCATTCACCATCATTGATTCAAATATGTTTCAAAGTGTCTTGTTTGACACCAAAACACAGAGTTCAAACCAAAATATGTGGTTCAGATGCTACCAATCAAGTACACCTGGGGCACTTTCATCTTTGCATTGAGAAATTTAAACAAATCATCATGAAAACAAACATCACTGGCAGTGGAGGACATGTTGACATGTACAATGGACCTGAAGTTCAAGGCAGATTGTTGGAGCCCACAGCTCAGATTGGTGTTGTCATTTTTTGAATGCCTTGCTTTTCAATGTGTGTTTCAAGTACTTTTGAACAATGTTGAAGTGTTGTCAGCTTCCCAACTGTATTATGTTGGTAAACGTATTGAAAACATTTCAAACATATCTCTCAGCAATATCCAATCGCTACCATTGGCTTTCCCAAGCTCAAACTGTCACTGTTGCATGGGGTGGGCTTGGGTCCTGCGGTACCCACGGCCACCCTCGGGCATGGGTGCCTCATGGCGTAACATCCCTCTACTCAACGCTATTGGGCTCCCACGCTAGCCAAGCAAACAAACTTGTTGGGTAGAAGTCTCAACATTCCAACACGTTTATTCTGCATGTGTTCCAACATCTCTCCATGGTCTGTCATACCAATAACAACAACCCCAAGCTGCTTCAGGTAGTGGGAAAGGTTCAGTTTTGGGTAAAACATATGGTTTTACACGTAATGTCACAATTGACCAAGAAGAAATCTACAGACCAATTATGAACACAATTGAGTACCATTTTCATCAGACAAAGTGTTGTGTAATCGAACCAAAGCTCTAATTGAACCCTCGATTGCCGGTTCGATCACCCATGACTCTTTCCTACTCTCCTCTGAAGCTGTGCATCCACCCAGCTTCAGGTGTAATGCATACCTCACCCATACTCTGGGCTTCCTTCACTGAAGCTCAGGTAGGTCTGATAAATAAACAGTTCAAACTTTCATAGTGGACCTGTTCATGCGACCCAGTCAATGGAGACAGGAGAGATCGGCTCCTTTCTCCTGATAAATGCCACATAAAGGTTCAGCCAGCCGAAGGCCAATGGAACGATGCTGGTCTGAACACCCTACATAACAAAAGTGCTGCGCACATACTTTTGGAAGAGACTGCCTGTTGTGCTTCAGTTCCACCGAACCCGGCCGGCGCAAATCACTGAAAACTTCACAATCTCGAGCAAACAGAGACAAAAAAGGCACAAAACGGTGCGTTAAACAGTGTGGGGCGACAAATTCGGCTGCTTTTGGGTCTGAGTCACCACTCCTACAGGTCTGGGACTGGGGTTGCGGGGACCAACCTTTGGGCCTGTACGTGAATGGAGGAATCAAGGGCCTGCAGTCCCGACTGGACCCCACGGATCTGCAAGAGACTGGCACCAATCTATCTGCCACTTGAATTCATTACGTACACCAGTAGAAACAACTCGATGAGAGTGCACCAGTGTGTGCAAGCGTGAAGGAGCCATGAAATCCTGCGATGGTGACGACACTGTGCTGGTGGTCCCGACGAGGAATGAGCCGCTTTGCAATTGAGTTGTAAATGATACCTGAGGGGAAATCAACCGAAACAGAAAAGTCTCAAGTATCTCAGCCGTGACCAGATGTGAGACGGGGAGAGGGGTGGATCCAGGAGACGTCGGGACTGAACGCCGACACAAAGACGGGTGATAAGTCAGTCTCAGGGACAGGCGCCACTGCAGCATCCACCCCCACCCCCACCCACCCCCCATCCACCCGCCCACCCACCCCACACACACCGGTAGAGCGTCCTGGATGCCCTCGTGATGGCACTCTCTCCTCAAGCCATGTAGAAGCCCGATGGCGTACGGTGCCGCCGATACAGGTCCATTTCGGATAATTCGAATGTCCGTAATTCGACTTTTACGTAGTTCGACTTTTTTTCAGAACAGGTTTGGACTTGTGTGTGTGTTAATAGATGTCATAATTC
>JAAUXT010013045.1_pt1 | contig 12600 bp, 14 predicted proteins | sample 7278171 | NCBI WGS metagenome assembly JAAUXT01 (sample SAMN14350112, study PRJNA611818) | marine sediment metagenome | isolation source: surface marine sediment (1.8m) | place: French Polynesia: Moorea | collected 2018-08
ATATGTTTTGGTATTGCTAAGCATATGCAAACTATATCATTATAATTCCAGGTAAACTAAGAGTTTATGTCATGGTGGAGATCAAATTTTGAATTTTTCTTCTGAAAAAAATATACAAATTAATGATGAAAAGTGTAAACTGTGTTTTGGATTGTGCTCATTGGTCATTGAAATTGATCAAATTTGTTCAAATCACCGCGAGGTCCCTGGACCTATTTTTTCATCGTGTTTCGAAGCCTTTTCGAACAAGTTTTGCTGCAATCTCGACAAACATAAAGAAGTCATTTGAAGCCGAAAATGGTTTTTCTGGATAAAGTAGCGACAAACAAAAGATGTTCAGATACAAAGCGCACGAAGGAAATAAAGCACTGAGCACAAAGGCAGGGTGATAATTGGTTTATAAAACCCCACCTTTGCAGGTTGTTGAGTTGAAGGCAAATTCAGATAGAGAGAGAGAGAGAGAGAGAGAGAGAGAGAGAGAGAGAGTGAGTGAGTGAGTGAGTGAGTGAGTGAGTGAGTGAGTGAGTGAGTGTGTTACAGAACAAGTCATACTGAATAACAACGCACACTGAGCAGAGTGTTCTTTGAAAGTGCCGTGGAATGGCCTCGAGTAAACGCTGTCCGACCACGTGGACGACAACAATAATTTTGGAGCAGAGAAGCAAATCTCAGCACTGCTGTTGTCGATCGTGTTGTTAATTGTAACCGATTGAAATTAATTGACTGATTGGCAGATGAAGAGCTGTGTCCCGGCGCTGCTGCTCTCGCTCGTGCTCGGCCTTGCGTCGGCACTACCTCCGTTTGAGATCCGCTCCGGTCACGGCGCGCAGAAGTCCGAAGCGGCTCTCGACTGGATCAAACATCTGCAGAGAGAAAAATGTGAGTACACAATGACCTATAATTCATCATTTATTTCCCACAAAACATCACAAAATTGCCGTGCATTATGGGAATCTGGGTGATCGAGACTGGCGGTCAACCGTGGTTCGTCACGACGCTGATTGACTTGTGTAGAATGACTTGGGTGCCAGATCGTGCTGCGTCCCCGTGGTTCTTGCAAAATTCTCGTCTTCGTTGCTCACCAAGGAGTCTGCTGTCCACGAGATCCTTTTGTTTCTTGTGTCCAGGACACTTGCAATCGCGCTGCCTGTGTAACGATTCCAAGAGACACAGGACACTTTTGGACCACAGGTGAAATCGATTGGACGACGCCGTCCCTCATGTGAAGCTTTACTGTGCGTGATTTTGGATGATTGAAGCTCTGTGCGCACCCTGCATGGGTTGTGTGTTTTCAGTTTTGTCTCTGCAGGTCGTCTGGAAGATTTACGATCAATCAGACTGGTTTGTCAGAAGTGATATCCGAACATTTATCCAACTTTTTCTTTGCAGATCCATGCAGCTTTGCTTTCTTCAGGCATTTGCGCCCAACGTTGTCTGCATTTGCAGGATTTTGCTTGTGAAGATCGTACGTTAAAGTTCGAATGACTGAAGCAAATCAATGGCTAGGTTGGCAACAGATCCAAAAATTCTGAGTCAGTAACAAAATCACACATCTGGTGAGAAACAGGAGAGCAACACGTGCCGCGGAATCAAGGCTCCACAGGGATAAAGTTCCCAGCTGTGTGCATGTTTCTCTCAATGGCATCAACCTATCTGCCAACAATGTTCTTTCACGAAAGCAAGATTTCTTTTCTAAAAGGATCTGCACGACAGATTTTCGCTCTGCAAAAAAGCAAAACGAAGACCGTAAGTGATTCCAGGATTGAAGTCAGGGAGGAATCTTGGGGCCCTGATTCTTTCTTTTGCGATTTTGTCACATGCACTTGTGAAAAGCACGAGGAAAATTTTGCGCCGGGAGGGTCAGAGGGCGCCAGGCCCACGCCGCAAGGATCACTTAGAGGACACGGTGCAGTGTCGTATTCTCGTTCGGTTCTGGACGTTGAACGTTGACGTTGAACCCCGAACATATTCAGCTTCCTCCGGAGCACCTGCAGCTGCTTCGAGCTGTGCTGCGAAACGCATTGTTTGAAGATCAAGCGAACTGGCAAATTTGTGAGTGCAAGTGCGTTGACAAGTGCAAAAACAATCTCCAGTTTCGAAAAGGCACAGAATGGAGAGCGACGCACATTTCGTTCCCAACGAAGGACCATTCCTGAATGTTTCAAGATCCACCAATTTCCTTCTCTCCATTCCACTGACATCTGCACGTACTTGCTTTTGACAAGTCCCGATTTCTGCGAAGAAGCCGAATCTCTGAACAACCGAGTGAAATAGTTTGACAAACCAGTTTGAGAAGAAGCAGAGCCCTAATTAGCCGAGCAAAGGTAATATTTGTCACAAGCAAAACAAATCCATTTTACTCAATGGCAACATGGCAACTTGACACGAACTTTTCCACGGGACAAAGCTTCTGTGGCAGAACAACAGAAAGATTTCAAACCAAGCTCTGATTCACGATTTCGGCTTCGTGCGTGCAAATTGGAACTGCGATTCTTGAGCACAATTTTTGGTGCTTCAATTTCATGCACAGTTCTAAGTGTCCCCTGTGCACTGAGTTTCTTCGCTCCTGCAGGCAGGACTGTGATTGGGTAAACTCAGTTGGCAGGAACGTACCTTTCAGACTGCAATGCGAACAAAGATCTTCTGTCAGGCTGAAGTCACATCAAGATCAGGCTGACTCCAGGTGCGCACAGCATCTCTTGAGCGACCATCGTACGTTGCTTCGTGGGCAAGAGCAGACGCTGACTGTTTCCCCCACAGCAAAGTGTGCATCAGATGACGGCGTGCACGGTGGGACTTCATCAATCCCACTTTCCTTCTTCAAACTTACGACGGGGTTTAGTTATCAATGTGCATGAATAACCATGAGACACAAAAGACTGCACGGACTTCTTGACGCACCCGCAGTGTGCGGACTTCCATGTTCTTGACCTGCTGATGGAATTAACCGTTTTAGCCTTTTCTGTGGAGCAGTCCAAAGTCTGCAGGATTTAGATTGTGACCTGTTGCTTGTGGTTGGGGATTTTGGGCTTGCTCAAATACCGTACAAATTCTTTTCATGAACGAGTGTTTTACCCGTGAAATGCTGACAGGAAGGGGAATTGAACTTGTGCTGTTGCAGACAAACAAAATCTGAATTGTGTCTGATCATCACGAAGAAGACTGCGCTTCTTCAGTACCAGACCTTCCTTTGCATGGAAGCTGTACTACAGATAAAAGCTTATTGCAAAGAACAAATACGTGAAGAAAAACCCAGTGAGATGTGAGACAAGTAGGCAGTTCAGGGACCGTGTGCCCCTGGGTAAACCAAGAAAAACCAAGTGACCCCAGTTTTGCGGTGCTCAAGTGACGTGTCTGGATCTGAAAGACATTGACTTCTTCCCTGAATTCAGATTTGTTGACGGGATTGGATGACCAGTGCATTTTGCAATCGTGATTGCAACACAGAATGCTTGAAGGGGATGTGCTAAAACCGAGCCAACTGGAAGTTGCCACGCATGTGTTCAAACTGGTTTCTGTTTGGCAAAATGACTTTTGCAGCAATTTCCTGGCAGTAAAGCCAATAGTTTTGAGCCAAAAACAATCTTGCCAGCAAAAACAATGGAAGACAGAGAAGAAAATGTCATTCTTTCTTTCAAATATTGTGACTGGTCTACATTTTTGTGTGTTCACTTTCTGTCGTGTGAGACCTTTCGCGATTTCGTGAAGCTGTCTAACGTGACGCAATGCGCTTGCCTTTGTTTCTTGTGCGCGTCATTTGGCGTCTCCCTTTCATCGAGCCAAAACCTTCCCCACCAAAACGGTTTTGCTGACAAGGTTCACAATCATTTTTTCTTTCTCGAGAATTCATTTTCACATCGTGATACAGTTTTTCACATACAGACAAAATCTGCCGATGAACCTTCCTTATGAATTGGCTTTTGCGACGAAACATTTGGTGAAAAGGAACACTGGGGTGAAAGAGCTGTTGGAATGCAACAGTGACTGCCGGGTGCTCATTCCCAATTGATCTCAATTTAAATGGAAATGAGAGAAAGCTGACAGAAATGAAACTAAGGTGTGGCCAGAATCCACACCTTTTCAAATGCCGCAGCTCAGAAGCTGCACACGTGGCAGATTCAGGAATGCCTTTGTAAGAGCATTTTCAAGTTCTCGACTTTGGGATTTTAGAACTTTTCAATAGAATCTCGAGACGTAACGGTGTGTGAATGACCACAAACAGGACAGCACACGAAGACCAGTGTGTAAGGTCGGGTTACTTGCATCTTGTATTTCTTGTGAAAATGTCTGGACCAAGAACCAAAAACGACTTCAACGAAAGGCCAGTTTGCATAATCTTCCTTCATCAAGTTCATTTAATTTCCAGACTGTCACTCGAGCACTGTTGTCACGCAAGTCGTTGATTCAGAGATTGTACCCGGACTCTCGTCGTGGACGTCGCGCGAGGGAGGCTCGGGGACAGAGATTGTCCAACAGGAACATTCCACACAAACAGCGAACCCTACTCTTGACACAATTGGTTGTCCACGCCACACTGTATTCCAAAGACGTGCAGACAAGAGCCTCGTGACGATCTTCTGTCTGGAACCAGCTTTGCTGTACTGCTCTCACAGCAAGTCTTGTCGAAAAAAACCGAACCGCTTTGAAAACTTCTCAAAGAAACGCAAGCAAGCACATTGGTCTGCGAATTAAACGTTTCAGTTTGGTCCGATGGGAGGGATTGTCCGGACCACGTCCATGCATTCGGTGTCTTGTCGCCAATGTACGTGGTTCGTTCACGAATCTCCCGTTTCTCAGTTCCGACCTTTCCTCTTGCCGCGAGCTTGGTCCAAAACTTGAAAATATTTTCGTAATTTCAAATGTTTTTGGGTGACAATAAAATTATTCCTTTGTTTCGATTTCGCTTTTGCCTCTGAAGTTTGAGTCCGTGCCGTAAAATATTGCAGTAGACAAGGCAAATTGGTGACGGTTTCAAGTTTGAAACTATGTCTGTCACAGCTCCGATCTGGCACGCCATTTTATCCGAGACGGAGAGGCGAGAGCAGATTGAAGATGTCAGAAATGATCGGAACTTCGAAGGTGAGGGCTGCGCCGTGGGAAGTCGTCCTCCTGCATTGGAAGTGGGCGAAACGTTCAGAATACACTCTCTGCTGACTCTCGTGTTGCAATAGTAAATTGGAGGGCACGATATTTGTTCTTATCTCAACAAATATTCTTCTCCCGCTGCCCGTGTTTTTGTGTCGAGTGTGAAGCAGGAGCAAAAACTATCTGAGAAATGAGGTTTTCAGTGCCCAAAAAGGTACCCATTTATGGTGACAACGAAACACAAAATGATCATCGGTGACCGACAAAATCTAAATGTGTCAATTTGGATTGTTCCGGTGCACCAAGAGTTGGGGGAGCCTGCAAATTGTGTTCCTTCAGGGATGGATGGACTTTCCTCGCAGAGGTCTACAAATGTCTTCTCGACTAACCTGGATGCATTTTGCGTATTTTTTCTTGAAACTGACAACAACAAAAAATGCTTGGGAACTCTGTGAACGTTTATTCACAATTGTCCGGATTAGGCATGAGTGCATCTGTCTGGGGTACGGAGTGCAATAGTATTGCACTGCGCGCGGCAATCACATTTGTATTTATTTCGAGCACAACCATCTGTAGTGCTTCACGGAACTCCGTTACGAAAAAGTGATCAAGTTCGACGCTTCAAATTTGTAGACCTGCGCTTTGCTGACTCAGTCTGTCACCCTCTTTGAGAATGTTTTCAAAACCGAACGGCAGTTTAGATCTCAGCGCTCACAATAAAACGGTCACACATTTGTGACACTTTGTGTGAGCCTATTGGCTCAGAAATTGGTTTTCGAAGCAGCAGCAATGAAGACATTTTTTTCAGCAAAAATATCTTCTGCAAGTGTAGGTCTTTCACGTACGAAATCATGACGAACTTCAACGATCATTCAGGATTTTTTTTGGGGGTTTTGATGATTCAGTTTTCTCCCGGGCTGACAGAGCTATCGTTGTCGCGCAGTCTCACTTTGTTCATGGGTTCTCGGATCTCGTTCATAAATCTTAATGAGGTCTCACTTTGCACATCAATTTAACGAACACGCACCCATCGTTGCAAGCACAAAACAGAAATCTAAACAGGCACACAGCCGTTTCAGAGTGTGCACATGCAACTGAAAAATCCGGAGTGGACGGACATTCCCTGTTCCCTGAGAGTTTCCCTGTTCTTTTCAGGGAAACTCAAGAACAGTAAACTCAATTTCTTGTATGTTTTTCTTGTCACTGGATTCTGAAACATAGCTCCCTCAAGAAAAGTGATCTGAAGTTTGGGTCCAAGGCACGGTGGTTGACTCCCAAGAGCACAAACGTAAATCACAGCAGACCGAGAGCGGTAGAGCGTGCGCAAAACAAATCAGTGCCGCACGACAGATGATTCTGGGGTCTGCAGGCCCGCAGAATTAATTTGGCCATCATGTTGCGAAGTGGGTAGATGCAAAGAGAGAGACCCTGAGACTCACACTGGCGAGTACAATGAGGATCGAGAAGCTCAATCGCTCGACGGCCCACACGAACAGCTGCTCGGACCCATTGGACTAGCTGTCTCAGGAATTCTGAAAGAAAATCACACAAAACAGCGGCCTGTTTACAATCCATTTCTTCTTGCTCTCTCTGTATGCTGACGCGCACGTGTTTTTCAACGTGTCAACTTGTCAACCAGGTTTTCCTGAACAGGCAGGATACAACGATTTTCCTTTCAAAAAGCATTTCCGCTTCATACTGTCGGCTTCGCTGCGTGTGGTTTCTCACTGCAACACAAAAGTGTACGAGACCTACGCGCGTTCCGTGAGTGACCACATTATTTTGTTTCTGTCCAGCATGCATATCCTGTTGAAGATCCTTGAACAGTTTGCTTCCAAAATTTCATCAGGTTTTTCATTCTGTCTTCCAGGCACAGAAAGAAAGGTATTTCCGTGTTGTTGAAGTCCGTTTTGTTTGGCAGAACCACTTGGGATGTCACAGTGACTTGGACTTGGTTGCTCGAGAGGACAACGTAGTTTCCTTTGCTTTTGGTCTCAAGCTGTTGTGCCCATAATTCTTCTCAGTTTCTACGAACCTTGTTTTTTTATGGTTTCTCTTGTTCTGTGAGTGGCTGAATCTGAAGTCAAATTGAGCCAATGACGGCACATCAGGGAACAAGCGCAACCAAATGTTGACATGTGACATGACATGTGACCAAGAGATATGACAACCATTTCTTGTGTTGTTTCTGAGATCATTCCACGTCCACCTCGTTTCAGTGCTTGGCGCATTTTTCGAAAATAATACAATCCACAGCCTTGGACAGCCCCACCAGCCACCGCGAGTGAATCCAACAGAATCTTACAACTCTGGTTTCATCTCAACTCCACAGAACCAACTAATTTTCTGAACCATTCAGCAATCGAACGGCATTCAGTTCTTCAACCGACAGGCAAAAACCGCAGGTCTTCGACAAAAACATGCGAGTTCTGTGTGGCCTGCCAGTTGTGTGGAATTGTTCTGAACATGCAGTTCTGGGGTCTGCAGAACCAATTCGCTTTCGGGAGCCATCATGTTCTTGAAGAACCACTGGTCATCAGGATATTTAGAAATGGTTGTTGGCTTCTTTGGGTCAATTAAAAGAGCCGGCAACTCAGCTCGACCTCAGGCGTGAAAACCTTCAGAAACAACGTGTCAGTACTCACTACGAGTTATTTTCTTCGTGGGTGCGTTTTTTGCTGACAACAAAGGCCAATGCATTGTGAAATGACAACCATCGTTTAATCGTTCTCGGATGTCTATTTTGTGTTTTTGCAAACGTGACTCAAATGCAGCAGCGACGGGAGCCAAGTGGATTGATCACCTCAGAAAAGCTGCTGATTGATCTGGAATTCTGACTGTTGGTTCACACATCTGACCCGCAAAGACCCCAATGGAATGATAAGCTGCACCCTCAAAAAGCAACAAACCAAGCAACGACACCGAACAATGTCTGTTACGTTGTCTTGGTGCTGGGTGCGTGTCTTCCCTGGGTGCGATGACAAAAACAACACAGCATCCAGTTTACCTTTGAATTTGGACGAAATATATATGACGTGGGATATACTCTTGAAATATGCATAAATCGGTCCAACTATGTACTCTCACAGTTTATGGTTACACAGCTGTTTACACCGGGGACATTGTTGGGTGTTCCTTGTCTGAGCTCACAACGTGTTTCTCAATCAAAAGACGAGCAGAATCCGTTGACGTGGTTGTTCGCGGTGAATGGAAACATGTTGGTGGGATGCACTTGGTGGGGTGATGCTGTGACAAAAGCTTGCTTCAAAAGGAAAATTCCTGTTGTTTCTCAATTTTCAAGGTACGAGGCGAATCTCGAAAAGGATTGAGCTTGTGCTTACTGCATCAAACAAGTCTCACGTTCCTCGTGTTTGTCGAATTGACACATCCTGAGGTCAAATCGTACGAGTCCTGAACTGTCCGTTTTTCACATCAACCCTGTTATCAACGAAGGATAAAGAGTTATTCAGGCAAGAACACGGTTGTAAAGCGTTCACTTGCTCGAGGTTTGCACCTGCATCTTTGCACACGTACATTTCCACTTCAAATCCATTTCAAATAGCCCTGGAAAAGTATTTCATCTGCACCAGAACCCCCTCGCCCAGGGATCCAGGGGGTCGCCTTCACTGATGAAGCAATTTGCCTCCGAATGTTGCGCGGCAGGTGTTGCGTTTATGACTCGCTCCTGTTTGTGGACCTGTCGTTTGTATGTATCTAATCTGGGCTGATAAAGGGAAGGTATCTTTTTGCTTGGTGTGGAGACACTTTGATCGAAGTCACACTGAATATGCAGGCTTTGAGGCAGACTAATCTTGATGTTAGAGGACCAACAGGAGCCTAAAAGTTGCAAGGAAGTTTGGATTCAGCTTGGTGGGAGAATAACTTCCCTCTTTGAGTGGAAGTTTAGGGCTTTCAGACCACATCAAGGAGTTCAGATGAAGTCCATGGAATCGGAAATATTTTTTGTAGACAGCTGTAAAAAGCCGTACGAACTTGTGTAGCTTCACTGGATGTGAACTCTCTCCCTAGCCAAGGATAAAAAAGGAAGGCACACTTATGCTTGTGTCTGAACAGGAGGGGAACTTCTCACAACCGAACCCGCACTCATATTTCCGTGCTTTGGTGAGAGTTCCCTGCAGCTGATTTGTTGTTGACTCAAGGCTCAAACACAAACTGCACTAAATTGTGGGGCTCAAATCAATGATAATATTTTGCCACAAGAGAAATTCTCGATCAAGAGCAAACAGCGTCCGAGCCTGCCAAAACAGCTCCCTCCTTCATACACAAATTGTTTCCTTTCTCACTTCGAAAGGACTCTCAAGGCAACGAAATCCTCTTGTCTTCCCAGAGTGTGCACGTTGTGCGTTTTGTGTCATTTGTCAGGTATGTGATGCAAAAATGAACACGAAAAGAAAAGAAAAGAAAACAAACTGTGCCTCCTTGAACACAACAAGTCTACCTCCAAAACATGAAGAATGAATCTTCAAAAAGAAGAAACTTTCATTTCTCGTTGTGTGTTCTCTCTTACCGTGTATCACGACGTTGGCTCACCTTTGAACGTTACTGAGCAATCATCACAGGATAGGCGACGTAAAAACAGCTCTGGAAGTGACCCCAACATCAGATTTCATCAAGGTGAGACACAAGACACGACACAGGTGTGGATCCGGAGAACCCTTGACATCTCAAGATTGTCCACAAACGTGTCGGTACAAAACTGAAACACCTGTCTGGCGGATCTCCATGAACGCCGAGGAAGTTCACACAACTTTTGTGTCGCGGAAATACTTTTGGCACGATCAACATTTCGAACTTGGAGTTTGAGGCGCCCGCTCTGGGGTCAGACCCAGTTTGACCTCCTGACCACGATCCCGGATCCTGTTCTCGACCGATCCACGTCACATTGTGGTATCGTTGCGTAAACTGACAAATGTCAGTGGTTTTCACCAAAAATCTTTTCAGCTGCATTTTTGTCTGTCTGTGTCCTTTTGAACCACCAGCTGGGTTCAGTGTTTTGTGTCCAGAAAGAAAGAAGAAGAGCTGCTGGAATTGCGCAACATTCTTCTGTCCATTCACAGGGGAGATTCATGATGTATAGACGATGGTTCCAACCTTCAGCAACATTTGGCTGTATTGTTCTACAAGACACGAGGCCAGAACAATTGTTGGTCTTCGGGGTCAACCAGACCCCAAATTGGTATTGCCAACACAAACTCACGAAACAAACAGCATTCATTTGTCAAAAAGCTTCTGCTCTTGTCAAGGAAACAGACATGTGAAACTTGGATGGCAATTTGGTTTTCATGGGAAGTCTTGAGATCTACCGTTCTCACTGTCAAAACACAACAGAGGAGGGCGTTTTTTCCAAGCGCTGCTTCCGTCAGGGTCCTTATGCCCACGAAAACTGTTTTGAACTGGTGTCTGTGGAAATTGACAGGGTTCATATTTGCACAGAATCGTGATGAAGAGAAATCATCAGAAAGCAATCAGTTGTAATTGTTGGTGCAGACTTGTGAAGAGGACAGGAGACGGCAGAACGAACCCGTGGCCAGATGGTGCGCTCGGTGGTCCTTTCCCAGCGTAACGTGAACAAGTGTATATTTTTACAGGAAAAGTCAGCATATGATGTGCAATCATGAGCATGTCAGCGTTCATTGCTCGTGGCTTGGATCTTGGCCTTCGGGAAGAATTTCTTTGAAATGTGTAATTGTGCCTCTTTCTTGAATTTGACAAAAGTTCTTTGGTGCACGGTTCCAACCAAGTCAGAGTTGGTTTCAAGAGGAACAGATCATCGGAGTTCCCATCCGTGCGCAATCACGGTAGGATTCCTGTTTTTATCCTTCCGCGTTCAGCGCCCTCTTCACACTCCTCTTTGTTTCGACAAAAGACCTTTTCGTGCTCATTTTTGCTTCGGTACTTGCACCAATATGTTTCCTTTGTCTTTCTTCCATGACAAGTTTGTCACGTTGTCAAAAGTCTTTTGAGAAATCGACTTGCTTTGTTCGGCTGTGCTTTGGTTGAGTAGAAACTGCACTGATTCAGCAATCAATTTCTCAAGTATCCAGAAGAATCTGAAGCCCCGTCAAAAACGAAATTCGCAAGTGTGATCCTTTGAAACCAAAGAAAACTAAATTGCTGAAGATGTGTTCACCATTTGCTTCAGTGAAAATGGTGCAGATTTGCGACCTGTCAACAATGTGCACGAAATACGTATATTGGTGCTATATTCGTACTGAAAGTCGCAGGCACCACGGGTGCATGCAACGTGCAGCTGAAGAGCCGTTGAACCCCGCGAAGAGACGAAAAACAGCACGCAGTATTTTAAAATAATCCCATTCTTTCTTCAGTGAAGAAGAAGAGGCACTTCATTTTTGTAGAACTCCCTCTCAAAATGTTCAGGTTACTGCCTGCTTCATTGAACAGGATTGTTGCATTTGGTGTCTCCACCAAAACGCGATTGAAAATGGGGAGGTTCAGCACGGCCGAAAGTTCACAGAGAGCCAATGACAAGTGACTAAATGGTCTGGCAATTGGGGCGCGTCGGAAAAGTACCGGACGGGTCTGATGAACCTCGCCACTGGCATGTCATCTTGTTGTGGTCCTTTGATGAGCAACAAAACATGTTTCTGCCATCTTCTTCAACAAGACGTTTCAGATCAAACACTTTTTGTGCTGCAGACAGCCAGGATTAAAAACTTGGCAGGATATGAGCTGCAAACTCGGACTGTGCCTGTTTGAAACCAGCTTTTTGCTTTTGGTGTGTCTCTGAAAACAGCAAAGGTTCGAGAACATACCGAACACGAAATGCATGGCGACAAAATCCTCCGTATTCCTCCAAACTTATTTGAAGGCGCTTTTGTTCGGAGTTTCTGAGAATTTGCACAAACACGACAAGCCTGCAGCTGCTGATCCTGCGAGATTTCCACAGCAACAGACAAGCAGAGACTGTGAATAGCAAGTTCTTCGCCTCAAAGCAAGCAAAATCACGCCAAATCACGTCAAAATTACCGTGAAATTCTGCGCTGGACATCATCGCATGATGTTTCATGAGAAGAATGCAAATTTCACTGTTGGAATCAGAGAGCTCAGCGAACAAAAACATCGCTCCTGCTGCATCCCGTGGGAACATCGAGGCAACATCTCAACAGCGAATCCAGACTTGTGGAATGCGAACCATCAGCTACATTCTTTGAGCTTATTTTGATGTGATCGTAGTGCTTTGAAATCACATCCAACTGTTTGCGAATCAGGTTCGACTGAGGTTGGCCAGAATGTACGAGTAACTCCCGGTGAAATCAAACTGGGCACACAGGTCAAGGGCTGGGTTACAAGGCTTCGGGTGAATGGCATGCACCCCAAGGCTTTCAGCCCTTCTGGCCAGGTTTATGGCAGGGGTGGTCAATTGTTCCTTGCTCACCAGTTGCTCTTCGCGTGTGTGGGTCAGAAATTAACATTTTTCACCTGGGGATGTTTGTAGCCGTGGATTTGGAGTTTTTGCATTTCCTGGAATATTTC
>JAAUXT010116955.1_pt1 | contig 12599 bp, 9 predicted proteins | sample 7278171 | NCBI WGS metagenome assembly JAAUXT01 (sample SAMN14350112, study PRJNA611818) | marine sediment metagenome | isolation source: surface marine sediment (1.8m) | place: French Polynesia: Moorea | collected 2018-08
ACTCATTGCCACGACCGTTTGACACAGTTCCTGCGCGACTTCGCAATTGACTTTGGTGTACGGAGGAACAAATCATGATCGTGGCAATGAGTTCCTGAAAGATCCTCGTAGAGCTGCATTTTGCGTTGTGCGTTTTGCGGCATCATTGACGCCTGTCTCTGCAGCAAGAATCCTCCCACCGATTATCTGTAGCGAGCTACCTGCGGCACATTGGGCGTCATGTTGAAGTTTGACGCCGCCCATGACTTTTGCCCCAAAACGCAAACATTCCATATGAAGCCACCTTCACTTGGCCCCTGGGTTGGAGACGGCGAAGTGGGCGAAGTCAGCCCTTTCGGCTTGCGGACGTGTGGATGGGCCCCGCCCACAGATACTCGCGCCCAGGGTTCCGTCACAGCTACGAAACACTAGGTGGAAAACATGGGGTGACGTCACCCTAAATTCTTCACGTCCTCCAGCATTGCATTTCAAGTGTCCAAAAGCACTTGACGTCCTTCACTCCCCTGCACTGCAGTTCTAGTTGTCCAAAACACCGTCTCTGTTTGTTCCTCAGGCCCGTTGATGCTGGTGCACCACTCCATCAGTATCGTCGGCAGCGCCATGGTCCTGCTCCTCGGCATCAGTGGCACCGAGTTCATCGCCGCCATCTTCGGCTCCGAGGCGACCAACCCGTTCCTCCAGCTGCGCTGGTTCCTCAGACAGTCTCACCATCACAAGTCGTGGCTCGGCGAGCTCAATGACCTCGTCTTCATGCTGCTCTTCGGGTTTCTACGCATCGGGGTTGGCGGGAATCTGATGTGGCAGTATCTGCATCATCCGCGCCCGATTTTCGCGGCCAAGATCGGTGGCGTCCTCTTCTGGCTCATCGGCTTTGCCTGGTTCGTGCAGATCCTGCTGTACGCCAGGCGCAAGTACACGCTCATGTACAGGGCGTGGGTGCGTGGGAAGGATGTGCACGTGGACCCCGACTCGGACCAGTCGACCGGCGCGGAGACGCCCACAGAGACAAATGGAGCCATGCAGAACGGGCACGCGCAACAGACTGACAGGTCCAAAACGGACTAGTGCGCGAGAACGAGGCCGGAAGTGTCCAGGGCGGACCCGGGATACGCCAGGGGGCGCGTCTGGTTCGGGTGGGGGGGGGACTGCAACTTCGGAAACTTTCAATCACCACGCAAATTTGGTGAGGGGCTGGGGGCATTTTCCAAGTGGGCGGGGGTCCGGGTCCGTTTTCTCTCCGGTCCCGTCTCTGGTGTCAGAGGGTGACTGGATCTACTGCATCAAGCAACTTACGTGTTCAGTTGCCATCCTGTTTTTCGAGCATTTCCGAATCATGTGCACGAGCAAATGGGTACGATTCAAAACAGGTTTGAGTTTCATCGAAGAGTGTCCGTCCTCAAATCAAGAAATTGAGCTTCCATGATTTTCTTCGTCGGGAGGTGGACTTTTCAATTTTCATGTCTTTGCCACTTCAGTTTGTGTGAGGACACACGAGGAGTGAGTCTAACACACAGAGACACAAAGTGTTGACACTTGAATTCTGCCACATTCACGCTCACGCATCTCGAAGATCGGTTTCAGTTTTTGACGCAGTCTCCGTAGCTCAAGCTTCTTTCGCTTCGTGTGTGAGAATTTTGGCAGCGCTGTTGTTTCCACCAAGAGAAGACCAAGATAATGTACCGGTATTTTGTCTTGTGGAGTAGACTATAATCTGGATCTACAAGGGTCCCGTGAGACCAGACTATTTTTGAGAGTTCTTTGTCTACGCTTCACAGGTGTCTGTTTCTCCGGTGAAAACACGGTTATGTTACTGTGATGTAAACTGCACAGTATTTCCAGTGTTTTGCAACAGATATTTGCAGGTGACTGTAGTTTTCGTGTATTTTCACCACTTGCACGTCGAGACAAGTTTTCTACCTTTTGTATGCTTTGTACACTGTGCACGCGAAATTGTATTTGCTGGGTGAATTTTTCGAATGCTTTCTCTCTCGAGGCGCGTCCATGCTTGAGATTTGGGTGCGACTCTCCTTCATTGTCAAGGACAGTAACTTCCGGAAAGATGGCGCCCGTTTGTATTTCGCGACGTCCGACGCTGTCGAGCGCGTCCTTGCCAAACGTCGCGTGAAGAACACATAGCTTATTGTACTGAGAAGCTGCACAAACTAGTCAAGTTCCGTGTGGTGCGCTTTTGTATGAAACGCTTTTGAAACATACGTCACTTGGAAGACATTACAAATTGAATGCCACACGGTTTCGTGTGAGCAAAGGCCGCATAACACGTCCCCACAGTCCACATGAGAGTAGACTTCGAATTTGCTGAAGAGTGGAAATAATTTGATTTGGTTCGCACTGGATGCGTAGCGTCTCAGCTCAAATGTGCGCTGTCAGTTGTGACGCACTGTCCAACTGCGTTTCTCGGGTGGGGGGGTTCGCACTTTTGAACGTTTTGTTCCCACGTTCTGGCGTCGTGTGCCAACCGAACGCTGATCTTGGTGCAGATCTACTGTGGTCAACGAAGGAATAAAATGACAACGAAGTTCTGTGTTCTTTGCTTGTGCCGTGGAAATCTCGGCCGTGTAGGTGCAAAGGGTTTTTTCGCCAACCAACTCGTATCCCACAATTCACGTTCGTCAGGGGGAGGGGGAGGGTCAACGTGCAATGAACCCGCTGGGGGCAACACCGAATTTTCGGCGGTGCGGGAACTCACTTTTGAGTCTCTTCAAACGATATTTTTTCAATGATGAGATCGAACCGGAAAGGAAAGACAATGAAGCTCAAGCGCCATTTTTCAGAATCGCGTTGAGGAAGTTCCAAACAAAACAAAGCAAACGCCGTTTTTGTTCATTTGTGTTTGTTGATTTTTTTGTATCATTATCGTAGCATTCATCACATTATGCATACAATTCTCAAACAAGCAACTTGAATACGCAGCATCATCATCGTCATCTCAATGTCCTTCTACAGGTGATCAGTACACGAACCGCTACACTGTGTCTCAACAACCGACCCGACGCGCATGCGCACAACTGACCCGCGTCACGCCAGGTGGCGTCGTGCGCTACGTCTCTGTAGGTCACAGGACGCTGCGTCTCAAAGTTGACACAGCGCCCTTTGACTCCAACAATGACGCAACGCATGACGCACCCAGCGACAACACGGCTTCAGAGCCACCGACGCTGAGGCGCTGAAATCTCGCGAGAAACCGCGAGAGAAATCTCTGGAACAAGCAGAAAGCATCCAAAAGCAACACTGTGTGTGTGTTCACGCGCAATTTGAGCGAACCAAAACGCAAATCTACCACCTCGCACTCAGTTCATCTGAATTCCTTATCTCTTGAATCAACAGCAAGAAAAACATTTCTTGAATGGCGTAAAATGGCAATTTAGCTGAACTTTCCCTGTTCCCGATGCTCCTGACGGCTTCATCAACATGGAAGGTCCGACTGTAGATTCGATACGCACAATTCCACAGAAAAAGGTCCAACAACGGACCTTCTCCGACTGAGCAGTGAGGAGGATTCGATATTGCGTCAAAAAGCAACAAGCCTCGACAACAAAAGCATGTTTCGCGGTTCAAGAATTTCTTCGCGCACGCGCACACACAGCAAGCGGTCACGTGGTGCGATTTTGGCGCTTTGTGTGTTTTGCACGTCATGTCAACTTCTGCGCAACGCACAGTACACAAGCATCACTGCGTAACACGTTCATTCACACAATAAATAACGAGGCATGGCCCTCACCACAACTACCAACGCCAGTCGCGCCGGAAGCTACGCAAGTTTTGACAGGCAGCAAACAAGATGTCAGAGCTGTGGACTCGTGCTTGAAGCACGCTTGTTCACGCGTGCGTCTTTGGTTCGTCTATCTGTGTTGCTGCGCGCCAAACCAACTCAGCTTCAAATGCGACTCGACGTCATCGCACAAGAACAAACACCACATGTTTCCCTATCAAGTGCAACACTTCCCTCCCTCAAGCCCACGTGACGTCAAACGTGACACGTGACGTGCGTGAACGAACTCTGCCGATTGTTTTTCACTGTGATGAAGGGGAGACAAGTGAGGCTGTTTCCAAACACTGATCAAGTTTGCGAGCACAAAAGAACACATGGGCTTCCCCAGTGTGAGCCCCGAAGGGCTTCCCCAGTGTGAGTCCTGAAGGGCTTCCCCAGTGTCAGCCCTGAAGGGCTTCAGTGTGAGTCCTGAAGGGCTTCCCCAGTGTGAGTCCTGAAGGGCTTCCCCAGTGTGAGTCCTGAAGGGCTTCCCCAGTGTGAGTCCTGAAGGGCTTCCCCAGTGTGAGCCCTGAAGGGCTTCCCCAGTGTGAGTCCTGAAGGGTTCGATCGACGACGTCTCGATTGTCTTCAGGACCTCAGCACACACATCACACAACGTTCTCCCACAGGTGTCACACTGGTACAGTTCAGGTCTGCGTGTAAAACGTCGTCTGCGATAAGACTGTATGGAGCATTGCGTATCAAGTCAAAAGATTTTTGCGACTGTGGATAAAGACGCCTCAAGATGGAACAGCCTCACCTGAGTTGAGTAAATCTGTTGATTGATACAGCAAAACGCGGTTGTCTTGATCCGGGAGTTTTTCTCACCCGACTGAAGCTTCTGTTGCACTGTTCACAGTGTACGACGTAAAATGAAGGTTCTGACGCACTGTTCACAGTGCAACACTGAACTTGATTTGCTGAATACCGGAGAATTGAATTGCAGCAGATTTATGCATTTGGACTGAATTTCATAATTGACCTCTGATGCTGTTGCCCTCATGGTTCGCCCTCTTCGCTCACACTCGTACACCAGATTCTCCTCGTTTGTACGCGGTCGTGTGTCTCTCTATGTACAAGTTGATACAAAGCTCGATCGTCTACAGTCTCGTGAATATACACAATCATAATGTACAATGATGCAATTCGTGCTTCCTGTTTCTCAATTGGTACGAAAGCGCAACAAGCAACTCTGGAGCACTGCGCGTACAAAGCGATGACGTCAGTGTGACGTCACGACGTCGTCAGTGTGACGTCACGACGTTCAGCGGAAGGGTTCTGCTGCGGACGTCACGCAGTGGCTCCTAATCTTACACAACTTGAGCAAAGAGTTTCAAATGCTTCGTGTTTCCCTCCACGGTACCTACGTGTCCACCTGCGCGGATCATGTGTAGAAAAGTCAGCAGAACCCGTCTTCGATATGGGACAAAGTAACACTGGCTCCACCTGGTGCGGTGGCTCCACCTGGTGCGGGCCGCACAACACTGCTGCAGCAAGCGGACCACACCCAACGACACAGGGCATACCCTACAACAATCCCCACAAAGAGCGCGTGGGCAGACACCAGCCGATAGCGAGCACATTTCATGCTTGCAGCTCGATTCCAACGCTGCACGATGACGCAACCGACGTTGCAACGACGCTCCGTCTTTGACCCGACGCCACGTCGCGAACTTGTGGGATGCGCACGCGCACGACAGAAGCGTCAACCTGGGCGCGCGGCGGCAGCACACACCGCACACCCAGCATGCACCGCTCTCCAGTCCTTCCGCCCACGTGACCGCAGGAAGCTCTCCCCGCCCCGTGGCCTGCCGCTCCCGTCTCGTCTACGCGTCACCTATCCACGCGCATGTGCACAACACGACCTCGACTGCGCATGCCCACAACACGGCCTTGACTGCGCATGCGCACAACACGGCCCGCGCGCCTCTGCGCTGTGCACGCTGCCTCCTCCTCCCCTCGCCACGCAAGACCGCGCGGTCGGCTCGCGTCCTCAGGCTGAGCCCGACCCACATGACCCTTTCCTATCAGGCGCCATTTCTGTGGATCTTCTCACGCGCTTTCACTGAGCTTTGGACAACAGAGCAAGATTACCCCCAGACACACAGTTCAACCACAGCATCTTGAATAAAACACTGCATTTCTCAACAGACTGTCCTGGATCAGTGCAGTGTTCACTCAGTCCAGTGTCTGGTGAGCAGAAGGCAGAGCCCATTGCCTTTTCTTGCCCTTACAAAACTCAACGCGACAAAACCTCAGCCCGTTGTGGTGTGACGGAACCCTCTTCTCAGAAGCATTTCACACACGTTAAAACATTTCCTAATCACGAGGAGAACACGTGACACGACCGCCATTAATGACTGGCCACGGTGGGCGACTGCTGCTGTGTCAATACGATGCCAGTCATTGGCGACTCTTCCGAAGAACGTTCTGACGTCGGGCGTCCCTGTGACGTCATTTCAGAGTTCATTTGTGACGTCATGTTGGTGGGAGCTCCCCCGACGGTCGTGGTCGCTATGGTGAAAGGGAAGGACGTGGTTGGGTTCGAGATGAACTGGGGCTGTTGCGGGGGCAACGTCGTGTACTGCGTCCCACCAGGGTGCGCCGTCACCGTCGTTTGCGGCTGCGCATGCGCGAACGCGGGCACGCCTCCCAGCTGCATGTTCACGGACCCGACTTGTGTGGCGTCGACGGCGGCGGGGGGCGCCACCGCGTGAATCTGCGGGGCGTCGCCCGGCGCGCCGACGCCAAGTCCGGCGGCGTTCAACACCGCCGCCTGATGGTGCAGGTTCGTCAGGTCAATCGTCATTGCACTGGAAGACACGGATGAATTGTGTGATTGTCTCGAGGGGTTGTTGCTCCCGTCCCCTTGCTGCGGCGCGGCGGGGTGGTGCGGGTGGTGGTGCGCATGCCCCGGCGGCGGCGCCGTCGCCGTCGACTGCACCAGCAGCGTCTGCAGCGCCGGCGAATCGGTGATGAGCACCTGCTGCGGCAGCGGCGCGATGCTCTGCGCCGCCGCCGCCAGATTCAGCGTCTGAGTCGGCAGCGCCACGAGCGTCGTGGGCTGGTTCGGGTTGAGGATGACCTGCTGCCCCGGCGGCGCCGGCGGCGCGATGGCCGGGTTCGGGAAGCGCAGCTGCTGCGGGTGCGGGTGGTGCGTGGGCACGTGCTGCCGCTCCTCGCTCCACGCGCCCATGCGTGGCGCCCCCTGTCCGCTCGACGGCACGAGGCGCAGCGACTGCGTCGCGGCGGACTGCGGCGAGTCGCACTCCATGGACGCACTTCCGGCGCCCGAGCCGCTGCTCGCCGTCGTGTAGTGACCCGAGTTGCCGTCGGTGGCGTTGGTGTAGTGGACGGGGTGCTGCGCGCCGCTGCGCCCGCCGCCCCCGCCGCCGTGGTGCTGACTGGCCGCGGAGTGAGACTGGTGGTGCGGCGGGCCCGGACGGTTGTGCTGGTGCGTCGGGTCCGAGCGCGCCCGCCCCGAGGCGCCACTGCCGCTCCCTGCAACACACAACGCCAAGTTTAGCCAGTTGTCTGGTGTGTTTGCACTGAATCAGATTTGCCCAGTTCGCTGACGTTGCAGGTTGATTGAAAAGACGGTTTGAGAGAGATCTGCAAGTGCGTCTCACTCACCATGACGAGCACGTGTGATGCAACACTCGTACACACAAGTTTCGAGCTTTGGACATGGGCTCATGAACTTCAAAGATCTGGGGCTCTTGAGAGAACTGATGCATCTCGATCAGACATTGTGTCGCGGCATATCGGTGTGGGTGTCGTGTGGGTGAGAGAGAGTGGGTGAGTGCGAATGTGATGTGTGGATGCACAGTGCGAGTGAGTATGAGCGTGGTGTGTGTGTGTGTGTGTGTGTGTGTGTGTGTGTGTGTGTATGCGTGCACGTCTCACCTGATCCGGAGTTGGGGCTGGCGACGCCGTGCTCCATGGCTGGACTCGTGCTCGTGCTGTTGGACGTGTTGGTGCTCTCGTCGATGGTTCTCTTGAAGAAGCTGTGCTGCAGCGCGTAGTACGGCGTGATGCGCGTCTTCGGGTCGAACTCGAGCATGCGCAGAATCAGGTCCTTGAACTTGAGGTAGTCCGAGAGCGCGTGGCCGGCCTCGCCCTTGCGCCGGGACCCCGGGCCGCCCGTCTCCACCCCGAGCACGTCCGTCAGCTTCCGCGACCCCGGAGGTTTGTAGTTCTGTGGGGAGGGGAGCAAACAATTCAGTAATGAGCCCGCACCGCGTGATGCTTGTTGCACAGCTGTGAGTGACGTTGTTTGGGAAACGCCCACTGCACCAAGTCAACGCTCAAATCTTTCAGTGAACCCTGTTGCTGAGTCCACTTTTCGTCAGCCGTCAGTGAAGGTGTTTGCACGTGCAGTGAGACTGAACACCCAGCGGGCTGAAGGATGAGCAACTGCACTGGAGACCAAACAGTGACCCCTTGTCCACACAGGTTCCGCCAGATGTTCCATCGTGCGTGCGAGTGACGGAACAAAAAATTCATGCAATGGCGCGCGAAGTGTTATTTGAGAAAAGCCACCACACTGGTTCTGTCAACGGAACATGACGGAACATGAAGGAACATATCGTTCACTGCACAAAATTGTTCCCTCGGCGGAACACTCGGCGGAACGTCGCACGGCGGAACCTGTGTGGACAAGGGGTGACTGCTCCAAAATGTCTTTCTGACTTCATTTTGCTATTTCCTCTGGTGAACTGATAAACACACAGACAGAACCGAGGTACGGTACCTTCTTGCCCTCCTTGGCCTTCTTGGGTACGTAGCTGCCGTCGGGCAGCTTGTCGAAGTACTTGCGCGCCTTGGGGGCGTGGTCCAGGATGTGCGCCGACGGCACGCCCAGCACCTCCACGATCTTCATCATCTGGTCGAACTGCAAGGGACGAGCACGCCAATCACGACGTGAATACAGAAGTAGAGCGCAAACTTTGTGCAACCGCGCACACCAGGCACAGACACGCACGAGCACATACACGAGTACACACACACACGCACACAAAAACCAGGCTCTTTCCCTCTTGACCTGAAGAACGACCAGCAATCAGACGGAGCTTCTCTGCACGAACACTGACACGCGCGCACACGTCTCGCAGCAGCAATGGCCGTTGTTCATACGTGATAACACCAGTGATGTCCCACACTCGCAAGGCTTGGAGTACCACCCACCCCCGCCCCTGGGTCACTGCGCATGCTCACCTCGGCGGACCCGGCGAACAGTGGCTCCCCCGTGTGCATCTCGACGAGGATACAGCCGAGCGACCACATGTCGATGGCGAGGTCGTACGGGATTCCGAGCAGCACTTCCGGTGAGCGATAAAAGCGGCTCTGGATGTACTGGTAGATCTGTGGGATAAAGGCACAGTGTTAAATGGTGGATAACACGCAGGAACACCGACCACCAGGATGCGAGCTTCTGTTGGGGTGGAAACATCAGAGTAGCCGTCTTCTGTGATTGGTCACTCCGTGCCAAATGATTCGGTCGCGTTGGGCTGTGGGTCGCGTCATTTCTGCCTGCGGTTGGCATGTACCGCATCCATCCATGATTGCAAAGACGTACCATTTTGCCCTGAAATTGAGGGCAAACAAGGGATGCGTACTCTGTTCACCAAATTTGGTCAAACTTTTGCGTCGTTTTCGCCATAGCTCTTCAAGGGTGGATCTGGTGTGTTGTCTGTCTCACTGTTCTGATGTAGTGTGTGTGTGTGTGTGTGTGTGTGTGTGTGTGTGTGTGTGTGTGTGGTGTGTGTGTGAGTGCCTGTGTCTGCCGGTATGCAGGTATGTGTGCGCAAAAGTGTGTTCTCTGTCACTGGTGCGTGTGCACGTATGTGTGTGTACACATGTGTGTGTGCGTGTTACTCAGTGTGTGTACGTGATGTGTGCGTGTGTTGGACGCACGCAATGTGTGTGTGTGTGGTGTGTGTGGTGTTGTGTTCTCTGTCTCGCTTGTGTGTGTGCAGGTGTTTCTGCGCGCAAGTCTGCGTGAGTGTGTGCGTATGTTTGTTTGTCTGCCTATGCGTGCGTGCGTGTGTGTGCATGGTATCTGCTGGACGCACCCTCTGTCCGAGTTGGCAGGAGGAGCCGAAGTCGACGATCTTGATGGCGCTGCGCTTCGGGTTGCAGAGCAGGATGTTCTCCGGCTTCAGATCACAGTGGATGATGTTGAGCTCGGGCGTCGCCAGGAACAGCAGCGCTGCAGCCGAGAGGGAGACGGTCAAAACAACGCACAAACCCCCAAGTCAGGTCTCTGTGATAGAGCCGTTTGCAAAGTGCAAAATAATCCCTTTCTATTCAGCCTTCCAATTGTGTTATCATGTCTGGCCCAAGTTCAGCTGCGTCGCAGTTACTCAGCTGGATTTTCCATTCATCAATGAAACAACACGCCTCCACAGCTCATTCATGTGGCACTGAAGCGGCCACACACGTGGCCACACACACACACACACACACACACACACACACATTAAATTTCAGATTTTCACACACACACACACACATTGAATTTCAGATTCACAGAGTTTTGTTCCGTTACGCATCCTCTCCACAAACGCGCAGATCTACGTTTCTCAACAGTGCAAATCGAACCTGAGAATGCAGCACTGAGAACGAAAAACTTCACCAAATTGAACGGGACCTCGCCACCCAGAACGAGGGTCATTTTGCGGTGTGCACGAGTGCGCGTTCTTCACGGGTGATCGCGGTGACTCGTGCGCATGCGCGTCCTACCTGTGGAGAGCTGCTGGGCGAACTTGCGCGTCAGGTTGAGCGAGACCCCTCTGAAGTTGGTGTTTCGCAGCAGGTCGTACAGGTTGTAGGAGAGCAGCTCGAACACCAGACACAGGTGGTTCCGGAACATGAAGTGTCGCTTCAGCTTCACTGCAAACACAACACACGAGAAACGCGTCAATACAGCTGTATACGGGGCACGTTCGATTTTCTCACGGACGAGCACACGACGCAATGCCGCCTCAAGGCCTTTTCATCTCAGTACGGCTGCGGGGTGCGTTCTGCGGGTCCAGAATTGGGTCTCCATTGAGACCTGGGAAATTTTGCCCTTCATACACAAAAATGATTCCCACATTGAGTTTCATACAATATTTTTCTCCCGCCCAAGAAACGACAGAAGGCGTGCTGCCTGGACGATTCTGATGAAGAGGGCTTCAAGATTCACACACAGGACCAAACACACACTGGGATTCTCCTGGAGAGTGAAAGGGTTCACGTCTGGGTCGTCGACTGTCTCAAGGGGAAAACTTTGTCAAATGACACACACACACACACACACACACACACACACATACATACACACACACACATACATACATACACACAAACATACACACACACACAAATATCCACCTTTGTTCGCTAAGCACCCACAAACAGCGAGGTCTCATTACTCTTGCTTGAAATGCGAGATGCTTGCACGGAACGCACCGGCAGCAGCCACAAAGAGCCCACGCCCACCAGGTTACGCAACACAGTGAGTAACGTATCGACTCAGCCTCTCCAGCACGTGCTGACATCTCGCGGGAAAAATCTCCATTCACAAATCAGACGTCCTGGTGCTGCCACCTGCACTCACGTCCCGTTCTCCACCATTTGAGAATCATTGATGCCAATTTGGGGCGATTATGTCACACGCTAAACCACAAATAGTTGCGTCTGTGATCATTGAAAAAGCTCTATTCAGAAAAACAAAAAAATTCCCACGTGGAAACAGAGCCGAGATAATTATAACCACGTGACTGTGAGGCGGCCGTACGTCTGTGTGTGGACTGATCCACCCTGGGGAACCTTCCCATCCATCACTGCCCGAACTGTCCTCAGCGACCTCACTTTTTTTTCGCCCAACAGCCCCATTATAAGAGGTGAGAGGAAACGACAGACGCTTTTGTCCCGCCATTGTCTGAATCAAATGTCAAACTGTTGACAGCGTAAAGCCAAAGCTTTGTTCCACGTCTCTGAAGATGACAGACGATGGGCACACAGACGCACGCCAGCCAGCAATTTGAGTCTTAACTGCACTCGCAGCCAGCAACGAACTCTAATATCGCTCAGATTGCTCCCCTTAGCGCTCTTCGATATTCACCAACAGCAACCATGCTGTATTGAATCCAGGAATCTTCACGCACACAGTAAATGCGTGTGTCAACTTGCATTTCTGTTCCAACAGACGCAACCACAATCCAGACGCCACGGGCTTATAAAAGCGAACGTGAAGTCTGCAAAAGGCCACTTCAGTTGCGCCAGCGTGAAACCCCCTATTATCGCCCACACGGAAACCCCTGCATTATCGCTCACTCACCTATGTAGTACTTGCCGTCCGGGTCGTGTTTGTTCATGAGCTCGAGGAGCCGCACCTCGATCTGCGCCTGGTTCAGGAACGGCTTCTTGTTCTTGATGATCTTGATGGCGACCTGCTCCTGGTCGTCGTGGTCGTACGCCTTCACCACCTGCAGGACAAGAAACGGCAAATTAATCCCTTGAGTTTGCAGCACACGCACGAAGGAAATGTTATCCAGTCGTGTGCGATCAGGCACGCCCACAGCTTCGGGGCACCACCAGTTCTCTGCGGGCATCACGCACGCATGCACTTCCTCACTCGCACGCACACACTCCCTCACTCGCACATACACACACACACACACACATACACACACACACACCGTTGAACTCGGTTCACACACCTCACACTCATTCACGCTCGTGTGAACCCATGCCTCCCCCACTCTCAACCCATGCCTCCCCCACTCTCAACCCATGCCTCCCCCACTCTCAACCCATGCCTCCCCCACTCTCAACCCATGCC
>JAAUXT010043477.1_pt1 | contig 12596 bp, 23 predicted proteins | sample 7278171 | NCBI WGS metagenome assembly JAAUXT01 (sample SAMN14350112, study PRJNA611818) | marine sediment metagenome | isolation source: surface marine sediment (1.8m) | place: French Polynesia: Moorea | collected 2018-08
CCCCCCCCCCCCCCCCCCCCCCCCCCCCCCCCCCCCCCCCCCCCCCCCCCCCCCCCCCCCCCCCCCCCCCCCCCCCCCCCCCCCCCCCCCACTTCGTGTTGAAGGTCGTTGAATCGTAGCAAGTCTCAGTTTGTTGTTGCGTTGTCAAAAAATGACGGAAAAGCCGCTACCTTTGATCAGGTTGGGACAAGATGTCCACCGCGTGGGACGGACCTGTGAAGACTATTGGCTGCGTTGCCAAGACCGCAGCAAACTGCGTTGCCAGGAACAAAGCTCTGGTTGCCACGGCAACCAGAAGCAAGCTTCCTCTGGTGACGCCCAGCACGTACAACTTTGCGTCCATTTCGAAAAGCATCGTCAAAGATTTGGTTCCTGTTGTCACTAAAATTGCGAACAACACTGTGCTGAGCACCAAGTGTTCTAGCAACGCGGTTAGCAACAGGCCGGGCCCGCTCCATGTGCACGGAAACGGTGGTGCGCGCCTTTCTTTTCCATTTTGCTGCTTTACGTTGATTGTTCATGTTGATGTTTTCATTGGTGTTGGTGTATTGTTGTGGGTGTGGTGCGTCGAAGTTTCGAATGAGCTTTTGCACTTGTGGACATTGCTTCTGTGGCTAAAACACTTGTGTGCTGACCTGTCGCGAAAAAATTCTCATCTGGGGTCTTTGTGGCCAACACCAATTGTGCTTCTGTTCCTAAGCAACGATCTCAGTGTACAGGTTCGAAACGAGTCCCACATGGATCTTGAGATGTTCAGTTTGCTCGACAGGCGGAGCCGGACACGTGGCGGTGGCGGTGAAGCAGGAGGCGCCTCACCCTCCGGGCGCCGCGGCCAACAGCCTCGCCCCGGCGGGGGAGGGCGGCGCGCGGCCCGGAACAGCCCCGCCCCCTGCTGGCTTCTCACCGCAGCAGGGCTTCGGAGACGACGACGACGACGCGGGAAAATGCAAGTGGGACACGAGCAGCGACAGCGAGATGGAGCAGATCATCAAGTCGAAGCGCCAGAAAACGGACCAGGACGCGGGCAAAAGTGAGTGGTCAAAAACGCTGACTTCGAGCTTGTCGGGGTTGCACAACGACATCTAATGTGCGCGAAACTGCGGTCTTCGAGTTCTGAATAGTTTCTTGCATTGTTGTTACAAGCGTCGCCCCTTTGGTAAATCACACAAATTTTGCTCGTGGAAGTTTCTGGCAGCACCAAACTCTCTTGGTTTTGATCTACTCACCCGGAAAAATCCGTGGAGATACTGTGCCCTGTTGGCTGCTGCTCCCCCGTTGCGGTGTGAATCTGACAGGGATCGGGACTCGTTTCAGACGCGGACTCGACCCGGCGGGGAGACTCCGGGCGGGGGCGCCGCCGCTCCCGCCGCAGGTCGAGCTCCCGCCGCGGCGAGACGGACGACGAGACGGAGGACGAGAGCGAGTACGACTCCCGCAGGTGCGAATTATCCCTGAGCGAGTGATTGGTTGCCTTTTCTGAGCAGTTGAAGTAATCATTGCTCATGGCGCTAAAATGATCTCGGAAGTGTTTGTGCGTCATCCGAGCGGAAGTGTGCGCAGTGTTCTGAACTCACGGCGTTTTTCAGGTCGCGCGGTCGGCGCTACAGTTCGCGTCACTCGTACACGTCCGAGTCGGACTACACGGACTATACCGACGACTACACGTCCGACAGCGAGTACACGGACAGGTCAAGGTCGCGCTCGTACTCAAGGTCATACACGAGGTCAAGGTCGCGATCGCGCCGCGGACGCAGCTACAGCAGCTACACCAGCCGCAGCAGGTCAAGGTCATACTCGTCCCGCAGCAGGTCACGGAGGTCGTATTCCAGGTCATATTCCAGGTCGTCAAGGTCACGATCTAGTTCCTACGGAAGAAGGTCAAGATCTCGAACACGATCTCGATCAGTTGTAAGAAGTTACCAGCGGACAAGTATTGGGAATACAAACAACAGTGCGAAAGTGAACACTGCAAGAGAGACCCCTGCTGCCCCAACCACGGACAATAAGCCCGAGATGGACTTGAGCAAGATTACAGTGCCTCCTGGAGGGGGACCTCCAGCCCAAACGGGTGCTAAAAACAAAGCATCGACTGTGATGAGTGGAGGGGCGCAGAGCGGGGGTGGGACCGAGGACATTCCGATGCCACCCGGACCGACTGCGGGCAACATCCCGCTGCCCCCGCCGGGGGTGGGCTCCCCTGCGCCGCCGCTGTCTAGTCCCCCGCCGCGAGGCGCGCCCCGCCCCCGGGGCCTCCCGCCCCCCGGCGGCAGCCCCGGAGTTCCCCAGGTGCCTCCGCCGCAGAGACCGTTCATCGGACCCACTCTTCCGCCTGACCACCCACTCGCGCACAAACAGGAGATTCCGCGCGGGCCGCGAGGTCCGCCCCACCCCGGGCCTCGCGGGCCGCCCCCGCCCGGCTACCGCGGCCCGCCCCCGCCCATGATGCCGCCGTACCGCGGCCCACCCCCGGGCCACCCCGGCTACCGACCGCCGCCACGAGGCTACGACCACCGGGGACGACCACCGTTCATGCCGCCGCACATGCGAGGACCCCCGCCGCGAGGATACCGACCTCCGCCCCCGCCTCCTGATGGGCCGCCCAACAAGCGAATGAGATATGAAGGTACAGTGCAACTCTTATTTTCTTGTCAACTAAGAATGAACGCAGCGAAGCGGCTGCTGGCTTGCTGTGAAAAATTAATTATTTTGAGATTTGGAACAGATTTTAAGAATATTTTCTGAATCTGAAAGGCGTGAAGTGACGTTTGTCATGTTCGTGAAGCTCCAATCGGCTTGTTACGAACGCTTGAAACCAAATAACTTTTGTGTGTTGTGGTCACAAGTGATTGATTGGTCGCATGTCTGACTTCCACTTGGACTGACATTATAATTTCCATGCAGGTCCAGAGGGAGATTACTACGGGTACTACGGGCACCCGGGAGGAGGGGGACCCCCGCCGGGGCCGAACGGGCAGCCCCCGCTGCCGCCCGAGGAGCCTCCGCGGGAGACGGAGCAGCCGCCGCCGGCCGAGACGAAGCCGGCGCCGGAGCCGGTGGAGGCGATGGCGCCGCCCGAAGTGACGCCCGAGCAGGCCGAGCACTACAAGGTAGGAGCGCAGAGAGTGTGCGCAGCAATGCACGGTGGGTGGGGGGGGGGCGCAGCACTGCGTGGCAGGGTGTGCGGGGGGGGGGACACGTGCACAGCGATGAAGGGTGTCAGTACGTGCACTGCATTTGTGATCGGTGTGGCTACCTGTGCGACGCGCTGAATTTTCGGGATGGGGGATGAGTTTCACAGATTGCAGTTGAAAAATGTTCTAGTTTTGTGGTTGGACCAGGTCAGCGCATTTGTGGAAATTGAAGACGAAGTACTTTTCTGTCGTGTCTTGGACATGTTGGTGTGTGGGTTTCTTTTGCAGGAGAGATGACTGTCCGCGTGTCTACACTGTAAAATGTTCTTGTTTGTGCAGGCGCTGCAGCAGCAGGTGCAGCAGCACATCCGGGACCAGCGGCGGCGCGAGCTCAAGGAGCAGGGGCTGCTGCCGTCGAGCGACGAGGACGAGCCGGAGACGGCCGAGCAGCAGCCCGAGGGCGAGGCGCCCGCCGGGGCCGAGGTCGAGGCTGAGGCGCAGGTGCGTGGGGTGTGTGTGTGTGTGTGTGTGTGTGTGTTTGTGTGTGTGTGTGTGTGTGTGTGTGTGTTCGTGCGTGTTCGTGTGTGTGTGCGCATGCGCGCGTTTTTCGTGTACGTGCGTGCGTGCGCCTTCGGAGGAAAATAAGGTGTTCACTCTTAGTTGGGCGATGTGTGCAAAAGGTGGCAATCTTCGGGTGGGGTTGATGGTGTTAAGATACGGTCAACTACTGCAGTGTGTTTCGCACTGTGATGGTGCGAATGTGTCATCTGGCGGAGATTAAACCCACAATGATGGTTGCAGGTTCTGCCCGAGGGGATCGACCCGTCTCAGCTGGTGGCGCTCAACCCGACGGCGGCGGCCATCATGGCGGCAGCGCAGCCGCACCTCCCGTCGCTCATGCCGCAGCCGGTCGCGTCGCCGCAGCCTGTCGCCGTCCCGATGTCCATGGCGGGCATGATGCTGCAGGGCGGCCAGCTGATCCCCGCCGGCTCCCAACCCGTCGGGATTCCGCAGGCCGGTGCACCCGTCATGGTCGCGTCGCAGTCAGTGACGTTCGCAGCGGCGCTGGCGGGACAGCCGCAGCCGATGGTGGCGATGGCGGGAATGGGAGGATTGGCGGGAGGAGCAGCGACTCTGCCGGCCGGAGCCTCGCTCATCCCGGGGCTGGCGAGGCCCGTGCTGGTGCGGCAGGCGGCTCCGGGGCTCCCGGGCGCGATGTCGCTGGCGGGACTGAGGGCCATCCCGACGGCAGCGGGGCTCCCCGGGCAGCAGCTAGTCGCGCACCACCCGGGGCTGCCCGCGGCTCTGGGCGGTGTTCCGGCGAGCATGCTCGGAGGCCTCGCCGCCGCTGGCCTTCCCGGTCTCCCCGGCGCGCCCGCCGGGCTGCCCCCCGGAGTCATGCTGGGACCCCCCATGCTCCTACCTAGTCGCTTACCCAGGCCTATGTGATGACTGTCATTGACTGTGTTGTGAAGTTTGGAAGAACTGTGCTCGAAATTGAGCATCGCTCAGCTTGTTCACTTGAGTTCGCACTGACGTGTGCGTCAGGGAGCTGGACGCGGTGTTGCGGTTTTGAGGACTGGTCTGAGAGGACGGAGGTGTGAACTCAGCACGGGTGATGCGTGATGTGATGCAGCGTATAGACGAAGCCTTGCAGAAACTGCCGAACGGAAGACTGTGTAACGGCGTAAACCCAGAATTCATCAGTCATAGAAAAACTGTTTCTTCTACATGAAGGCAAGTAAAATGTCACGAACAGAAAGCAGTTTTTCTGCCCTGCAGTTTTCAAAAGCTCCAAAAGGAAACAGAAATCAAGGGAAAGCAAAACTTTTTAAATTCAGATCAATAAGTTGCGATTGGTTTGTTTTTCACGCCTATTTATACACGATTGACTGTTTTCTCAGAATACTTCTCTTTTATTTGCACGAAACTCCCCAGATAGATGATGTGAGCGCAGGGAGAGGGCTCTGTTCGAAACCGACGCACTTTCTCTCGGCGCAAGTTGCCATCCCGTTGTGAAAAAAAGACAACGGCTCTTTCTCCAGGTCTCCCCACGATTGATCCTGTTCGTTTGGAAACGTGTGATGTTAGTCTCGAGGATTTGCTCGAGACGCCACAAAACGTGTGTATAAATTGTGTAATAAAATGATTTCATAAAAAAAGAAAATCCTGTTGTTTTGTCGCGGTTGTGCAACTTCGATTGAACTGTTCTCAAGGAAATGATCAGAAAAAGTGATTGAAGATCTTTGCATTCATTTGGGATGCACATAAAAGCACGAAATACTCTTCTACGAAAACTCAGGCGTTTGTCCCTTTGGGTTGTTCCTAAGGCAGACATCACCGTTGATCGTCGTTGCAGGTTTCGGCGCAATTTGCCGGAAGAGTTTGCGATGACAGAGCAATCTGGTTACCGATGAGCCTGAATTTAGGACTGGCTGTGGCGTCATCCAGAGCTGAAAGATTTTTGATGAAATTTTCTATTTTCACCTTTTCTTCCGAAACCACAACAAAATTAACCTGACCATGGTTGTTTTCCAACCCTAACATGCGTTTGGGAGGCATCGAGTGTGAGTGAGGCTGTATCACGGGCCAAAACTGACGGAACATGAATCCAAACTGGTTTCTCACTCGCAAGTTTTCTGACACGATCCACCTGACAACGGAACATCACTTCGAACTGGGCAACAGGGCCAACTGCTGGTTGATCAGGGTGAGTTCACAGTGTGGTAGCATTGTGTGTGTGTGTGTGTGTGTGTGTGTGTGTGTGTGTGTGTGTGTGTGTGTGTGTGTGTTTTCAGTGATGTCGAATTCGTCACTCTTTGCTCTGCAGGGTTCGGCGCAGGATGTGGTGATTGACACAGGGCTGGGCGTCTGCGACCTCAAGACTCATCTCACAAACGAAGGTACGTCATCCAGCGTTGCCTGTGACCCTTTTCCCTCGCCATGGACACATGATTCGAGTTCCCCTGACATGAAGGATGAGAACAGAAAAGCAATGTTTTGCTGCAGGTTTGTTGAGCCCAGATAAACCGTGCACGGCCGTCGTGACGCACAACCACTTCGACCACAGCGGAGGCGCGCACCACTTCCACCAGGTGGCGGTGCACCAGCAGGACCGACAAGGCATGAGTTCCGCTCTTGATTTCTGCAGTTCCAGGTTTTGTTGTCAGACATCTTTGTTCAACCCTCCAAGAACAGGTCTCTTGTGTTTGCAGGGCTGCTGACGGGCAGCCAGAGAGAATGTCTGAATTATGTTCAGGACTCCAACTTTCACCAGGCGCCACACGCTGGTTTCTCCGCCTGGAGCTATGGCGTTCCTCCCACCAAGTGTCACAGCGTCGTGGACGGTGACACCATCGAAATAGGTGAACAAGGTCATCCCCTGCAATTTTCCTTTTTGGTGTCAATGGGGAATGGCATGCGCACTGCAGCTGGACGTGTTTTCTGCAGGAGGGGGAGAGTACCTTGAGATCATGCATGTTCCGGGCCACACCAAAGGAAGCATCGCGATCCACTATCCACAGCAGCAAATCTTGTTCACAGGTTGGTGACGCAAGAAACAACTTTGGGCTCTGGCAGACTCGCAGGGGTAGGGGAATTGGTGCGATCGCCATGACCCCAAAATACCCGCGCGCCTTCAACTGCGCAATAAGACGCAAGTGTTGGTGTGTTGTAAAGATGACCTCTTCCCTCGGACTGGGCCAGGATCAGCCCCAACCCAAATCTGATTTTGGTGGAGGAAGGTGGGTCACTGTTGTAAATCGTGCGCACACCGACCGGGTGTTTCACAACATTTACTCCGTATCCAGGTATAATCGGCGGAAGTGAAGTTCTTGAGCTGTATGCACCGGTTCCAGGAGACACTGTGTACGAGTGCGGCTCTGGCGGCAATTTCCTGGACTGGCTCCCGACGTCAGACGTCAGCAGCTACATCCAGTCGTGCTACAGGCTCATAGACTGGCTGCAGAACCACCACATCAAACACGTTTTACCCGGACACTTCGGTACCATCACTGCTTCGAGGACTGAGACTTTACTGCAGCAGTACATTGAAGCCAGACAGGGGTGTCTGTGTAAGGGGTGCGTGAGGGGCATCGGCTGTTGCCTGTCCGGGGTGTTTGGAATAGGATGCCACAAATGCTGTGCACCTTGCTGAGAGGGTTTGGAGTCTTTGGATCAACCCCCCCCCCTCCCGTCGCTGACTTCTGTCTGTGGTAAGTATGTGGATGCGTCAATATCTGTCACGCACTCAATATCGGTGTCAGTGTTTTGTCGTATTCGTTCTGACGCAAGCAACGCGAGTATTCGATGGGTCTACTTGGCAGAACAAAGACTACAAATGACAAAGACGAAGTGAGGAAAAGCTGGTCGAGATTGAATGGTGTATGTTTCTTGAAACAGAAACAACAGCAAAATATAGCAATCACATTCGGGTGGGAAAACTGCGAACAGCTGTCCACACGGACGGAATGGTTTTTTGTGCAGAATGAGAATATCACGCTGAGATGAGGTCTGAAAAATGTCGAAGCAAGAGTCCTGTCGCCGCTCATGCGGCTGCAAACAAAACCAACATTCTCCGCAAAAGATATTGTTCAATCATGAATTTTCCGCTGGTCAGCAATACTCGAACCTGTGTGGAATCTGCAGCAAACCAGCGCAAAATACGTGGACAAGGCTTACGCTCAAGTCACTGTGACATACTTCGCCCAACGCTCCGAAAAGTTGAAACGTGTCACTTGTTGCTGTTTCGCGCTGTTTGGACCAAATATATCTTGGTCATTGTCAACAACAAGTCTTTTTGTGGAGGCTTATGTTTGTTCAGTACAGGTCGTTCGCCACCTTATCTTGCCGCACTTTGGTGAGCTGACTGATTGTCCCATCCACCAGAACGAACGCTGGTCCTGTTCCGTGGGGCGGTGTCACTTCAGAGCCAGACGGACGAACCTCAAATGTGTTTTCAAACAAGCCACGGAGGTTCTCAGTGGAACGTTCCGCTGACTCCAGCCAAGACGCCTGCGACACTGCAACTCAGCGCGTACGCAAAGTCCAGTCTCACAAAAACAAACGCGCCCTCGTCTTGCGTTCCACGGTGTCACAATTGGGGGTCCCAGCTGCAGGTCTCCAACACATTGGCATGCGCAGCCTCCACGTGTATTTCTGCTACGCGCTGGCGTCGTTGCGATGCTGCCTCAGGCCCTGCAGGAAGACTCGCTTCGTCTCGTCCATGATCTGCTGGTAGAGACGCAGGTCGTCCTGCTTGGCCGCCAGGGTGCGTTCCAGCGCCGCGCGCAGCGCCTCGTTCTCGTCTCGCTGCAGGTCGAGGCTGAAAACAAGAACACTTATCAGTGTTGTGTCCCTTTTCCTGTTCCGGTGGGAAGGGGACGAGAGGGTACTCTTGACTTTTTTGCCAAGCACTACAAGGCAGCAGGAAGAACAGTTGTAAACAACAATGTGAACTCTTTCCGTATTCAACGGGTTTGGGGTGCTGATTCCAAAGAGGGACCATAACAGCTTTCAATGTCCCCGAAGAACATCCGTGGCCACGTACTTGGTCTGCAGTTCCTCCAGGTTGTCGGCGGCGCCTGTGAAGGATCCGTCACCGAAGTCCGCGCTGAGCGCCACGCCGCCCCGACCCCTGGACGTGCTCTTCCGACTTCCCGCCGTCACTGTGCAATCAAACCGAGGCTCAACGTGAACAAGACAGGACGACAGGTATTGGTTGATTTAGGAACTAACCACACGAATACGCCGAACCAAGAAACAAACCAAAAGAGAACGAAGGGACAACCAAAGACGTGCAGAATGCACAGAAAGCTCTTCATATTCGAGGGGAGTTGAGACAGTGTGCGAGACGCACCCGGCTTGGTGGAGCCCTGCTCGACGCGCATGCGTCCGAGCTGCTTCTCGAGCAGCGCGTTCCGACGCTTCTGCGTCTGCAGGTCGTTCTGTGCGTCCACGACGTTCTGCGTCGCCTCATGCACCCTGTTGAGACAACAATACAACTTCTCAGAAAGCTGCATCAGGGATTTTCCCCATACGAAAGAGTTGAATTCATGCAAACCTCGCAAGCTAATTTGCTGTTCAACATGATCAGCCAGCAGCGGATAAAGGATATGGTCAAGGGGGAAGGCGACGTCAACGTAACAAATTCCACATGAAAAACAAAAAACCCTTTCTGCCTGCAAAATCAGGAGAATGGGCAATTCCTTGGGTGTTTCCTTTCTGGCCCCTGGATCTACCCCTGTCAGTGCCGGAACTCGCCTCTTCTCGAGGACGGTGACGAGTTCCTTGAGCCGGTCGCGCTCCACTTCCGTCGCCTGGTTCACGGCGCGAATCTCATGAAGCTGCAGCTGCAGCTCGTCCAGGTCAGGGTGGCTGAAACGAACGAGATCCAAAATGTTCGTGTTGCCCAAGCCGGTCTTCGTTGTGAATGATGAGTTCTGCTTTCTGTCAGCTGCCATCAAAATTTATCAGGGCGGAAAATTTGCGTTCGTTGTCCCGAACATGTGCCGCGCTGTGTCATGTTTTGCTGGACAAAATCACCAATACGCGTGCGAAGTGGTGCAGATGTGACTCACTGGATAGAAAACGGTGAGGCGTTCGAGAGAACCGTCCCGTCCTCCATGACCTGCGTCCCGCCCACGCTGACGCCGGAGCCCGGGCGGCCGGTGTTGGGGCGGGAGGAGGAGGGCGCGGCGGCGGGCGCGTCCCCGAGTCCGGGGCGACCCTCCCCGCCGCCGCCCACAGAACCGCCGCGGACCCCGGAGACCGGACGCGCGCTCGGTGGCACCGACGCGGACGCGGGACGCCCCGACGTCGGACGTGACCCAGATTCGCGCTCAAACATGGCGTTCACTCCGTTGAGCTGGGCTCGCTGCAGGTTCTGAAGAAACAGCAGAATATCGCTCAGCTGGATTCAGACTCGAACAACTTTCTCAAACTGCTGCGCGTTCAACTATCTTTGCGTCCTTGAAGACGATTGCCGGGATGGCTTGTTGCTGGTCGTGATGAAACTCAAAACGAGGGCGCTCTCGATGCGCCTGCGCAGGTGTCACCAACGCTCCCAAACACTGCAAAACCGACTTTCGCAATGTCCCACTCACGTTGAGTCTGGTCTGCTTGATCTCCTCCTCGAGCTGCTTCACTTTGGCCTCTTTGTCGGCGATGACGCTCTGGAGCTGCGCCACCACGTTGTGGTCCTGCTGCTGCCGCAGCTGAAGCAAAGTCCGGCTCAGCACTGTTGTTTCGCACATGATTTCACAGACAAAGAGTGCATGAAAACAGATCTCAAACAGTCACACAAAGGAAACTCTCACCTCGAGTTCCTTTTCTCTTTCTTGTTTCTTCTTTTCTGCATCACCTTGTTGTGTCGATGATTTGCCCAACATTTCCTTCAGATTTGTCTGCTGTTTCTGAAGAAGGAAGGAAACAAAAATTTCAAAGGCGCAAAGACGCCGCCATTCGTGAACCTGAGCGCTTTCCGCACCCAAAGATCAGTGAAAGTTTCGCCTTTCTTGAAACATTTCGAATTTTGGAATTTGCCACTTCCCCACGCACTCGACTAAACACAGGACGCGCGTCCGCGCCTGCGCCTGTGTCCCGGATGCGCACGCACCATGAGCGCGGCGATGAGCTCGTCGTCATGGCGACCCTTCTCCAGCACGGTGCTCAGCTGCTGCTTCAGCGTCCGCAGCTCCGTCGTCAGCACTTTGTTCCGCGCCTTCGCCGCGTCCAGTTTCGTCTTCAGAGATTCGTAGTCACCTTCCAGCGCTTTCAACTCGTTCGCCATTTTCTGCAAAAATGGAGCAGGTTTTGATGGGTCCATGACACAGGAAGCGGAAGCGCCGCCAAGTTGTCTGTGGTACCAAAACGAGGCGCCCACGCACCTCTTGCGCGTCCTTCCGGTCGCGCTCGACCCTGCGCAGCTGGTCGCGGTGCTTGTCGTCGGCGCGGCGGGTTGACGCCGAGGACGCGGCGGAGGCGGCGCCGAGCAGCGGCGTCTCCAGCCCCGACGCGGCGTCGCTCAGACGCGAGACGCTCTGCAGCGACTCCAGCTGCGTCTTCAGCTCGTTCACCTATCAATCAACAGTTCACCCGTCTATCACCCGTCGATTGATTGACACCGCCACCGATGTTGTTTCAGTTCAACTGTCGAGGTTTGACAACGCTGCACAATTCTTGCAGAACACTTTTCCGTGGATAACCAGGGACGAAGATATTTCAGTGACTCTGGAAAACCTTTTCAGGTCCGACCGCAAACTGCAGGGTGCGTTGACCAGTGTTTTGGTGTCGGCTGTTCATTTCCCTGCTCGCACACGTGTTAATTCTCCACCCACACACGTGTCCTCACCTTCTTCTGCAGGGCGAGCACCTGCTGCGCGCGGCCGCGCCACCCGCCGGGCGAGTTGAGCAGCGCCGCCACCGTGACGCCCTCGCCCACCTCCTGCGCCAACACCTGCGCGCGCAAACGAACAGCTACAGCACGAACACACGAACCGAACGCCGAGCATGGGAACGCAAACATTGTTGTGTGTGAAGAACACGTGTACTGGGACTGTTTGCAACACGTCCCGATATTGGCAGGCAAACTTCTGTGGCACTTGGGTCTTTCTGACCCTGTGTGTGACCTGGCTGACCTCATGAGTGACCTCACTGACCTTGTGCGCGATCTTGAGCTCCTGTTTGAGCGCCTGACTCTGGTTCCGCAGCTCGGCCGCTTTCTGCTCAGAATGTTTCAGCCTCTCCTGCAGTTGTCGTACGTCCACCTCTTCCGACTCCGGCTCTCCCTGCAAAACACTCACGCTTGTTTTCCTGGCTCGCGCGCGCGTTGCAATTATTTGAATTTTCCACGGCCTGTTTGACCCACACACCTGTAAAGCTGTGCGATCATTGACGGATCTCCGGGAGGAGATCGCTGACGCTGGCGTCGAACCAACACCCGCACGAGGCACGTCCAGCCGGTCATGCGCCTGCAAAACGAGCGATTCTGAGCTGAAGCCAAGTTCCACTGCCGTGCTCGGACGAGAAGCACTGAACTCAATGACAACGCACTTGGTTCTCGAGGTCGAAGCACTTCTTGGCCCAGAGCTTGGCGCGCCCCCGCTCCGCCTCCGCCTCGGCCGTCAGCTCCCGAACCTTCTTGGACAACTCGACGATCTTGGTCGCCGCACCGTCAGCCGCGATGGGACCTGGGTAGAACCGCACTCACTGCTCAACATTAACTCAATGTCAAAGAACTGTGTGCTCAAATGTTGGAGTGCGGTGCTTGTCAATGTGAGGCTGTGTGACGTTGGTTCACAAGGAATTGACGTGACACTTGTTCATTTGTAGTTCAGTTTCTCTCTCTCTCTCTCTTGACGTGTATTTAAGCAACTTGCATTGAGCGAAATAGAACAAAACTTTCAGGTATGATAAAGTACACCTCATGCAACATATTTGTCAAAACAGAGTTCCATTTCGATCAAG
>JAAUXT010141510.1_pt1 | contig 12595 bp, 14 predicted proteins | sample 7278171 | NCBI WGS metagenome assembly JAAUXT01 (sample SAMN14350112, study PRJNA611818) | marine sediment metagenome | isolation source: surface marine sediment (1.8m) | place: French Polynesia: Moorea | collected 2018-08
AATGGGTGAACAGATTTGGGCTAGATTCACCAAGGATAAGAAGAATGTACAAAACACCAAGCGTACACTGTGACGGTCTGGGGTTCAAATGCACTTCTCCCCGAATGACCGTTGAACGCGACCTTTTATACGATTTTCCCCGTGGGAATTCTCATGCACCAACGGCTCTATGACGTCATGATGACATCATTCAAATGGCCTGTTTGACTCAAATGGGCCAACCAGCTTGAAATGGGCCGTTCAACCCCAAACGGCCCATTTGGAACGTTCTTTGCCTTTAACCATTTCCAACGGTTGGGGCACCTCCCGATGGCTTTATAGGACCCGTTGAAGGAGGACCCTCCCAGGAGGTCCCTCTCACAATGGTCCTATGCCCATCCGGTGTCTCCGAGGCATGGCTGTTTTCAGCTCTTTTCCAAAAGGCCTTGTTTCAATTTCTGTTTTCCGAACGTTTGCCTTTCTGAAACAGTCCATCTACTTTGCAACATTGTTGCAGTTTTTGCTGTGGCTTCACCTCTTTGCACTGGGTCGTCTGCGAGATGGTTCCCCGACCACTAGACAACCCAGGATACTGAAACAATCGCTCCAATGTGACAGTACGCTTGAGCTTGACTCCACTGCGGCAGTCTGGCCGAGCCGAGGCTGCTCTCTACCATGGTGCCGCAAGCAGTGGAAGTTGTGAGGATGGGCTCCACCGGGACCCGACCCGCACACAACACTGGGGAGAGCCGAAAGTTCTCCACACCATACAGGTGTGTCAGATCCAGGTGGTATTTCATTTCAGCTCGCAGTACCACAGCATCATTACAGACAAGGACAAGTTGCAGGGGTTCATTCACAAAATGGACCAGAAGCTGGGTCAGATTTCTCTGGAAGAAGCTGCGACCCCGGTCAAGCCTGACTTCAGTGGGAGCATCGTTCCTCCGCGGCAAGAATCAGACTCCAGTTTCCATTCCATTGAGACAGCGCAGGATTCCTCATTTATGGCCTGCAAGGCAGTTGAGCAGCGGCTCCCCCTCGGGCCAATTAAGCTGGAGGACCAGCTGCACCTTCCCTTCTGTGACTGTTCAGCTCCAGAGTGCGACGCTTATCCCTGGAGGCTCCCCGAGCTGAGCTGCAAGTCTTTCCGGGCCCCTCGCCAGTTTTGTGAGGATGGCCAACGGATCCCGTTCTTGTTCGAAGGAAGTGAGCAGCTTAGCGAAGCTGCCCTCCAGATCCCTGTTGGCGCTAAGTTAGTTAGTTTGGTCCAGGCGGCCCTCTTTCATCAGTGTGATGAGGCTGCCTGAGCCATCCAGCGCAAAGTACAGGAGATCTGTGTACTGGAACGCTTTGCAGCTGATGCATGAGCAGCTTGTTTCCGGGTAGGAGCAGGAGACCTTCAAGTCGCAATGCTAGCTGCTGGTGTCTCCCCTCAGGACCTTCAGTTTCCAACTGTCCCATGTGAGACTCAGGAGACCAGCTGCCAAGCGGAGCCCATGACCCGTTCCACAGCAACTCAGGACAGTACAGGAATTGCATTCATTGACCATAACTTGCGAGACTGCGAGCTGCATTCTTCATCTATGTGGCTTATGGACAAATACCTTGTGGACGGTGGATATGAATCTGGCCATGGAGGGAGCGTTTCCGACCACTCCTTCCGTGATGGACCCTGTGTTCTTGGAGCAGTAGCGGACCGTTTCATGTCAGTCTCACCAATCACTTTCCGTGAAACTCCAGACTCGGAGGTCCAGGATCATCGCGAAGCGGACTGTGATGCCTTTCCCTCCTGGCCATTCAGGGGGATCCACCTTATTTCCTACACTGATGACACTTATCCCGTGTGCCTGCCAACCCGCACCAAGCGCTCCTTCATCACCGAGCAGCTTTCCCGAACTCTGGTGGAGCTGGAGGAGCCGCTCCCCGATAAGGATCATTTACATACTAGGGATGCATATGTGAGGGGTCAGCGTTCCGGAGCTGGTGCTCCTGCTGCTTCCTGCTGCTTCTTGTAGCAGTTCAACCAGTGAGCACAGCTTTGGTTGCAGGGGGGTCATGCCCACTGCAGATGGCCCGGCGAGGTCAGGAGAAGGACTCCCATGCTGAGGTAGAAGCGGCTCCTGCAGAGTCAGCTCCCTTCAAAAGCATGTTCAGACCCGTTGTGGCTGCCTCCCAATCTGGCATGTCTCCAACTAGAGTGAAACCACTTCCCCATGCAGGTCCATCTGGACAGGTACGCACAAAGGCTGAGCACAAGACGCCCCCTTCCGGTCTCAGTTCAACAGTCATCCAAGTCAGCTCCCCTCAGCACAGTGGCACTGAGTCTTTTGATCTCAGTGGGGATGAAGGACTGCACACAGAAGATCCAAATGAAATGGTCAAAGCTGAGCACCAGGATGGTTGATCACTGCAAACCGTTTCTGTGGAAGTTCCAAAGCCGAGTGGCTCTGCAGATGTTGCCAGCAATGCTCAAAGTACAGAGAGCGCCATGGCCGACAACAACAGCATAATGGCCTTAGCTTCCAAACTGAGGATACCTGCACCCGAACTCACAAAAGATGGGCGTGTTCTCCCTCCCTGTACCGTGAAGAGCTTCCTGGTGCCTCATCCCGATTGGGAGATCAAGCAGAAGGAGAAAGAACTATCAGACCTTCTTCCCAAATCTCTGCCAGCCGTTCCGGGGGTGTCAGGCAACCAGAGCAATGCTCATCTGCACTTGGATTTCAACACGTTTGGACCAAAGGTGTTGCTCAGTGAGTCTCAGGTCTGTCTGCAAACTGCAACCAATGTTCAAAAAGCTCTGCGGACTGCCTTGATCCATCCGGCGGTTGAACAGAGCCTGCTTCCTGCCCCCACTTCGGACCATCATCCGGGGCTTATGATGGTTGAGGACCTGAGGTGTCTCACCAAGAGCAATCGCGAAGTTTTCACCAAGAACGGGGTTGAGTTTTTCTACCCTGCGATGCCTGAGCACATTCTTGGTGGCCCTTCCAAGTTCCAGCAGTACCTCCTTTCCTGCTTAGTGTTCGGATGGTACCCAACTCACTTCCGCCAGAAGAAGCTAAGTCAAGCGACGTATGACGACCTGACCACACTGGCCAACCGCATCTCTGAACACGATGACAAGTCGTCCAAGTTTCAAGCACCCAAAACGATGACTCTCTGCCCATTCAAAGACTGTCCATACATTTGCTCCTCCCAGTACTCAGCCATGAAACATGCCATGACCGAGCACTACCACACTTGGGTGGTGTGTGGTGTTTGCTTGTGTTACTCCACCCTGAGCCTCATGACAAACGTTGCATCGGTGCGAGGTCTTCTTTCTCTGAGGGAACACATCCTGTTGTGTAGGAGCTCTTCTGGTTCTCCCAGTGAAGTGGCTCCCCCCAAAGAAGTGCCCTTGGGGAAGAGCTCACTGACAAGTTGTTCGGGGTCCGTTGGCACACCAGAGGATGATGCCAACGCAGATGGTGGCAGTGCCGATGGTACATAGACCCCTCACATATGCGTCTCTTGTGTGCAGATGGTCCTTCTCTGGGAGCGGCTTCTGCAGCTCCACCAGAGTCTGGAACAGCTGCTGTGTTATGAAAGGATGTCTGGAATGGGTTGGGAGGCACACAGGGTACGTGTCATCGGTGTATGACAGGAGATGCATTCCCCTGAATGGCCAGGAAGGAAAAGCATCACGGTCCATGTTGCGAAGGTCCTGGACATCCGAGTCTGGAGTGTGATGGAGAGCGAGTGGCTAGACCAGCTTGAAACAGTCTGTCGCAGCTCTGATGACATGGGGTCCTTCAGGGAATGAGTGGTTCGAAACATTCCCTCCGTGGCCAGGTTCATATCCACTCTTGACAAGGTATTCATCCATGATCTGTGTCGAAGAAGGGTGTAACTCACAGTCCTGCAGTTTATGGTCAATGAAGGCAATCCCTGTACCATCTTGGGTTGCAGTAGACTGGGTCACAGGCCCACCTTGACAGCTGGTCTCCTGTGTTTCCTGAGGGATGGAAGGAAACTGGAGGTCATGAGGAGAAACACCTGCAGCTAGCAAACTGATCTGGAGATCCCCTGCACTGACTCGGAAGCAAGCTGTCTGAGCATCAGCCACAAAACGTTCCAGTGAATGGATCTCCTGTAACTTGATCTGGATGGCTTTGGCGGCCTCATCGCACTGGTGAAGGAGGGCCGCCTGAACCAAGCCGACCGGAGTCTTGGCACCTACAGGGATTTGAAGAGCAGCTTTGCCAAGCTGCTCACTTCCCTGAAAGAGAAATGGAATCCACTGGCCATCCTCGCAGAACTGATGAGGGGCCTGGAAAGATTTGCAACGGAGTTCTGGGTGCCTCCAGGTGTAGTCCTCACACTCCAGGGCAGAACGGTCACTGAACAGGAGAAGCAGCTGGTCCTCCAGCTTAACCGGCCCAAGGGGGAGCTGTCGCTCGACCGCCTCATAGGCCGTCAGCAAGGAATCCAGCTGCGTTGTGTCCACAGACTGAAAACTGGAATCTGAGTCCCACTGCTGAGGAATGATGCTCCCACCAATGTCAACTTTGACCGGGGTAGCAGCTTCCTGCAGAACAACTTGATCCAATTTCCTGTCCATTTTATGGATGAACTGCTGCAAACTGTCCTTGTCCGTGGTGATGTGGTTGGGTTGGGAACCAAGTGACTCCTCCATGGATGGTAGGAGATCCGCTGGAAGGGAATGTCCAGCATGAAGCAGGTGGGCGATGACATGATGTAACAAGAATGGGTGGGTGTCTTCAACAACGGATACATTCATGTTGTTTCGCTCCAGCCATTCATGAAATTCATTGTAATGGCCCATCTGCTCTGGAATCTTTATTTTCATGTAGTAAACCATGTCGGACTCCACTCCATAAACATGAGGGTGCTCACAACTGGGATGAGCATGCACTGTTATGTGGTTTAAGCAGTCCTCCGCCAACACAAACTGCTCCGCAGCTTTGGCATGAAGTTCTTCAACAAGGGCACAATCCATTGGGGCCTGGGCACCACTCTCCATGGTAATGTTCAGCACTTGTTGTGGGTCGAAAAAGAGCTTGGCTCCCACTTCACCCTCACTAACCACCTCCAGGTTGTCAGGCTGGACAAAGCTGTCTTTGGACGGTCCAGACTGACCTGGAGAGTGAAGGTCGCCGAGGAGCGAGGGTTGAGGCTCATGACCTGCATCCAAGGCAGAACAGTCCTGGGAATCAGCGGAATGCTGGCCAGATCTGGGTGAACGTGGATCTGCAGGGGCCAGCTTCACTGCAGTGTCCGGACCACTCACTGGCTGCTTTGGTGAACTGGGACGACTTGGAGAAGCGGATGGAGAATCCCAAAGATGGCCCATCAGCAAAGCAGAACCGCAGGATCCAACCGGTGAAATGGAGCGGGGTGAACGAAGCTGTTCATCTGGGTTAGGGGAACTGGACTGTAGTGGGACGTCTTGAGTGTCAATGCAAATAGGGGAGGCCTCATGGTGAGTACCGTCCTTTGTTCCTTCATCGTCTCTCGAAACATCAGATCCAGAATCCTCCTCCATGGATTCCTGCTTCACGTCTGGATCCTTGGATGGAACTGAAGATGGTGGGCGCACAGCTTCACCTGGGACCATCACGCCATCCGTCAGAGCGGGATTGGACCAGGCTGAAGTTCTGATGGACCGTCCATTGAAGACTCCTGAATGGTCGAGGCTGGGTCCTCAGACGGTTCAGCTGTACCCGACACATCAGATGAAGCCGCTTCCTGATGGAGTGAAGGCAGAATGCACCAGGGAGTCTCGAGGAGGTCCTGTCCGAAAACGTCAGAACGGCCACAGGCAATTGGAGCTTGATTGGAGTCGCAGCTTCTGAAGTGGATGTGTGAATGACAGCTTCTGTCACCACCAGCTGGGAAGACGAGCAAGGGTCCATCACCTGACCAGGCTAAAGACACCGTCACGCCAACCATCATGCCGACCATGCGCTCACCCACAAGCGCATCCCAGAAGGCCACGGTGACGTCTGCCGGACATCTGGTGTACAGCACTGGTTCTCCCAGCAGCATGGGGAGTTGGAGTGGCACTGAAAGCGGCAACGGCAATCATCGAGTGCATCTGGACCCACCATCAAGTCCAGGTAAGAAGTTGTCACCAAACATCATGGTTGTACATGCAAGAATATCACCTTTACGAAGTCCAGCGGTGACTCCCATGCCAACTGACAGAGCTCCTCCACCAAAACTGAATGAATCCGTGGATTGGGGACCAATAGTGGATGAAGATTTGTTGTCCTCAACCCAGGCTGCCGAATATGCTGTTAGTGTGTTAGTGTGTTAGAATCGGGCGGGGACATGGGTCTGAGTCCCATCAAAGCAGTCGCATGTACTGAGACCTTGCATGATGATGCTTTGAAAGGTAGGGAGGCTGAAGTGTCACAAAGAAAGTGCCCATCCCCTCAGAGTACAGCCCAGTCCGAGGCAGACAGGCTGCGGCATGACAGTTGTATTTCTAATGAGGAGGGTGATTGGGAGTGTGAAGAGAAGGGCCAGAAAGGTGAGGAGAATGCACAGAACAAGGCTGCTGATGCTGGGCAATCAAAGAAAACAACATCATCGCTTGAATCCACAAAGCCTAGTGCCTCTTCTGCAACATCCACGAATGTCACAAAAGTCACAACAGTAACACACAATGCAGGGGCCAATCTAGAGATGTCATTCACAACTGAAGACAACACGCCACTGATACTGCTCAAGCCCCATACCAAACCAGTGTCTCAACTGCAGAAAGGCGACTACATTCTCATGGCCAACCTGGATGCCATCTATGACTCCCTGCCTGCTGTCAAGCAGTTGCGCCAAACCATCTGAAAAGCCTGATGTGAGCAGGCTGCACAGGACCCGACTGCCACAGAACTGCAAGAGCTGTAAACATGGCTTGTTTGACTGTTCCACCCATGCTGACTGAAAGGACACCGACTTGCTCAATGAGTATGATCAAATTACAGCTGGTAGATTGTGTACAGTGTTCAATCATCGGAGTTTGCATGAACGAAACATTGCTATGATGCACAGTGACCACCTGAGGGCAGGCCTCAAGAGTAGACAATCTCAAGGCACCTACAATATTCAGTTTTGCAGAGAGTACTACCCAACAGAACAGGCAGGTTTTCTTCAGTATGCAACAGAACTGGTACTTGACCACATGGACAACCCAAAATGTGTGTACCAGCACTGCACACACAGTGGGCAGTTATCCAAATTCATGGGAGATTTTGCTGAACTGAAATTGTTACACATAACTGACTGCTGCAAAATTTGTGATTGGGGTCTGATTAGTCGAGTGCCCTCAATCACCTGCCTTGAAATTGTGGAACATTCTGACTACACTTTGCTGAAGTGACTTCAGATATTGACTGACAAAACCATGACAGACTGGAGTGTGATTCAAACGACACCACCTCAAGAAAGAGTCCATTCTGGCTTAGTGGTGTTTCCCAATCAAAAACACAGTTTTAATCTTACAAGATTCATTCTTGATGAAAAAATTGATCTGAAGATCAATCAAATGTTGCATCAGGCATATTGGAGGCCACATCAAAATGGTTACAAAAACATTTACAACTTGTCAGGGATCAGCCTGATTTCAGCCAAACTTGTTCTTGTTATTTAATGATATGTTGAAAAAATTTGTGAGTAGGTTGGGTTGGAATTCTCATGGACCAAGAATGTAGCATTACATCAGAAGTACTTTTAAATGATGAGGAATGAAGTAGTCTCTGCAACATAATTCAATGAAGCAACTTCTGTGGGCACATCCCTTCAAGAGGAAATGGAAACAGCATGTTGGTAACATTGACAACAAGGTAAAACCTCACAAAAAAAAACAAATAATTGTTACAGTCACTTTTGCATCCACACCAGGATACCATGGCTTGGAAGAAAGTAAAAACCACACTGTGTTTTGGAATTCTTGCAAGTTCATGGGTGTCAATTATACTTTGTGGCCAATATTTGATGTTCAGCAGCAGGCAGGTATCTGATGCCAATATTTTAAACTGCTCAAACAATGTTCAGGCTGCACAGTGGTTGAAGACAAACTTGTGTGATCCTGTAGAATGGGTGCAAACAAGAGAACCAAGTGTTGCAGTCACAGCACATGACTCTTTTGGAATTCAAATACAGTACACATCTCGCATTATTCGAGAAGACTATAATGCAAAAAATAACAGGTTCACAACATTCCAGTTGACAACATACCATTTAGCTGCACAAATTGCAAGAAGATTCAATGCCAAGTATGTTTTCTGAAGGGAAATGATTCTTTTTTGAAGATTCATTTGGGTGCTCAGTCTGATTGCTTTGTTTTCTTTGTGCTGATTATCATATCTTTTCTCAGGTATGTCATAGATATTGGTTGTGGAAATGGTGACAAAGTTTCAGTGTTACAAGATGAGTTTATACCCATTGGTTTGGATATGAAACACAACATTTTGGAAGCAAGACAGTTTCACCCAAATGTCAAGTTTTTCTCCATTGATTTTGATAGCCTGGACTGTTATGTGAACTTACCTGAACACATGTTGCTACAGTCTGTACTAATATCAGCAGATGTGATTGAACACATTGTCAATCCAAATTTATGTTTCCTCCCTCTGTTGAAACACTATATGCAGTTTGCATTTGCACTGGTTCTCAGCACTCCAGAAAGGAATTTGTACTGTAGGTAGTCCATTCAAGCTTTTTGCCTTTCTTGCAATATTTCTAGTTTGGCATGATTGAACCAAAATCAGAACCTTGTTGAAACATTTGGAATTTCATGATGACTGATACTCAGGTGACTGGCAGTCTTTCCTGGTAGTTAACCATGCAGATCCTTGTCCTGATGACCACACCTTGAAAGTGGAATGCACAAAATATGCCTGTTGTTTGTTCTGACAGTGGCCAGTAATGATGGTTAGCACAAGAAATTCAAGGCTGCATTAGATGCAGAATATCAAGGTCAAAATGTGCAGTCAAATTGCAGATATAACCTCTCCATAAACAACAATGCAACTTGTGTCAGACAGGCATTTCACCTATCTTGTCTGAATGAGAAACATACACCATTTTCTTTGTCTTGACAAACACATATATGACTTGAAAAATGAGAAATGCATGATAAAAGAAATGTTTTTCCCTAATTCACGGGTTTCATTTCAGACAAACTAGGACACCACACAGGACCCCCTAACAACAAGCTGCATGTTCGAGAATGGACTGCTGAAGAGCTTACACATTTTCTGCTGAACTCTGGATTTTCACCACTGTTTTTCACTTTTGCTTGTGCTCAAGCACTCAACTGTACAAATCAAATCATTGTTGTTGACAACAGTTTGACACTGTGCAGTGTGCCTCAATCTTCACATCCTCTGATTGTTTCCTTCATACTTGTGAACAAAAACATCAATGTTGATCTCTTGAATCAAATATGTAAATATTTAACAATGGAGGATATAAATGTGGTGGTTTTGCTGCAAAATGGAACAGAAACTCCAATTTCTTCATGCATTAACTACATTGCAAAGTACAACAATCTCAATGATATAAGCAGTTTGATCAGAGCAGAAATGAAGAAACTTCCTCTTGGAAGTTGGTTTTTCTTTCAAAGTTCAAATGAACTCATCACAGTTGCCAAATTTATTGAAGTTCAATCCACCACAATGAGGAAATATATAGAAAAGGTAGCAAAAGACAAAAATCAATTCAACTGCATTGGAACATCAACATTTTTCATGAACCCAAGGAAGAACCAGAAGAACCATTACTTTTATGTTTTTGATACAAAACTAAACAATGAAACAAAAGTTGACAATTCCTCTGACAAATGGGCAAATGAGATAAAAGGCAAAAGGACACCAGATTCATATGAACATAAAATAAAAATTTGTAAGAATGTTGGTGAAAAGTTGTTCCTCACAACAAGAACAACAAAATATGGTTATCACACTTTGACAGATGTTGATTTTGTTGGCAAAAAGGTATATCCTTACTTTATCATGAGTATTCACTTCAATCCAAGCAAGAAATATGCATTATCAGAAACTGGACTTTTGGGTATTCCAAATATTCAACAGGTATATGGTGCAACAATAAAACTTGGGTACTTGGAAACTTTTTTTGGGAAAGTAAGTACTGATGCATGGCTGTTTTGAGTTTAAACTTCCAAGGATTGGTACAAAACTAACCCATGAAAAAAAATCCTGCATGTACCATTGACATAATCTAATCTTGCTGATGTTGTACTTCAGATAAACTGCAATTATGTTTCTTCTGAACTGGTGTGACACATGGGGTCTCTGACAAAATAAATGTGTATACAAGGCAGAGTCAGATGTTTTGATGTTGTGTGGCAATCAAGAGATGTTGTGTCCTTTAAAGATCTATGCAACATGTCTAGCCTTGCTTTTCATGAAGACAGTGTTGAATGAGGAATCAAGATGTGTAAACATCCATGCACAAGTCACTGGATTCTGGTTGATCCACTGGCATTGTTCTTGCCATGACATCTGCTTGATGTGCTCTATCCCAGCCATCCTGATCATTACCAAAATCTCATAGACCATGGTTTGCCAGTACAGTGGGCTGCCTCTCACATTCTTCAATAACCTGTATATTTGCAAGATCATTCTTGATCAGATTCTTGACAAACAGCAGGTTCTTCAAAAGTCCAGCAGTGACATGATCACCTGGCACCAGATCAGCATGGACAAAGCACATTGCAAGATTGATACAATCCAGCACTTGCTTATGGTCCAGCACATACTGTTGTCCAAGGATAGAGTTTACATCCCATGCACATTGGCCATCATGTGAGAGCAGATGAACATTGATATATTTCCTGTGACTGAGCTTGACTGGTCTCCCAGTATTAAAGCCTCCATGCCCAAGAGGAAACTTGTTAGGATTGGACATTTCCTCCACTTTTTCATCAGTCAACAAAGGCAAAGGGGTCCCTCTCCAGGTGCAATGGAAAAGCTGCCAGTTTCTTCAATCATTTTATCCTGAAGCAAGCTGTTGCATGCAAGCCCTGGCAGTTGGTATGACTTCTCAAATGCCTCATGGTTCTCATTTTCTTCAGTCTTAGCATGTGCTTTCTCCTTCTCTCTTTCTTTCTTTTCCTTGTCTATCTTCTCAGTTGCAGAAAGTGGATGTTGTGCCATGTATTGTAGTTGTCTGCGATTGAATGCCAGGTGGAAACACTCTGCTTGGGCACCTGTTTGTGGGTTGACATGAGTAGTATATCTATTCAGCAATTTTGCACAAAGCTCAAGGATGTGGATGCTGACATGCCACATATCAGCAAATGCTTGTAGTGCCAACTGTATACCATGTGCTCCTTGTCACTCTTCAGAGAGAATTCTCTGCCACAGAAGGAATTGCCTCATGTCTGCATGGCATGTTCACTCTGAGAAGTATGAGGAGGCATTTCCACCCAGAGGGGAGGCATTTCTTCACTGAAGAGAGGCATTTTCACTCTGAGAAGTTTCAGGAGGCATTTCTACTCTGAGGAGAGGCATTTTCACTCTGAGAAGTTTAGGCAGGCATTTTCACTCTGAAGGGAGGCCTTTTCACTCTGAGAAGTTCAAGGAGGCTTTCCACTCAGAGGGGAGAGCGCATATGATGAAATCCTCAGAGCATGAAAGGACAAGAGCAATGTAGCACACTTACCCTGTACTTCTGATTTCAACCTCTTGTTTAATTTGTCATTCTCATGTGTGTACCCAGTCTCATTTTTGGTCTGTTTGGCATTGTTTGAAGCTGTTATGTACCTTGACAATTGGGTTTGTAACAGTTCTACCAAAGACCTCATACTTTTCTCTGATGTGTAATTGCAATTGTTTGGGTTGTTTCGATTGTGTATTTGTGTGAAGCACATACTGGATTTAGTTAGGGGAAGGCATAGAGAATGGAAACTGTGATATACAAGAGTTACTTCATTTTGCTTGTTACAAATAACTATGATTCCTGTTGTCACCATATTGAATTCTCTGATTGGTGGGGAGGTATCATGTAGCAAGTTTTTTTTTGTTGCCTTTAGAAACTCAGACTGTTGTAGTTCTATTGTTGCATATATGAGTGAAGCCCCAGTAGTGATGTTGTAGTATAGTTTATTGTAGAGTATGAGTTGGAGCTCAGTGGTTTAGGCTACATTCCTGTATGGTGTCACAAGCTATTGTGTCTTGGCAGTCTGGGTCATGTGCCCAGTTGATGATAGTGGCTCCATCTAGGGTAATGCTATGATTGGCTGTGGCTGTTCCTGTAGCTATGGAAGGCCATGGCAGTACTTAGGGGGTGGTCATGGTGAATATATATAAGATGCCCCTTTTTTGGATAAAATTTGTGATACAGGAAAATTGATGCTGCCACCAGGATAAACTTTTACTGTTGAGCAAATTTTACGAACAGCCTTGAAAAACATTTGGGAAGTTTCCTAAACCATCCTGAGCTCATGTTGCTGACAAGATTTGGTGCACACATTTCAAGTCTAAAACACATGACCAAACAGTTGGACCAAATTGTCAAAAGACCAAAATTTGTGAACATTGTGAAAATTGAGCAAAGTCTGAAAATTGAGAAAAACACAAAATACAAA
>JAAUXT010119474.1_pt1 | contig 12594 bp, 16 predicted proteins | sample 7278171 | NCBI WGS metagenome assembly JAAUXT01 (sample SAMN14350112, study PRJNA611818) | marine sediment metagenome | isolation source: surface marine sediment (1.8m) | place: French Polynesia: Moorea | collected 2018-08
CATTGGGTCAAGTTCTTTATGCCACATACAGCTCATGACTATGATGATGAACAGAAAGTCTTTGAAGTTTTGGGTCCTGAATTGTCAAGCACTAGCTGTGTAGTCTGTCCATACAGTTAGTGCTTTCCATGAAAATAAAGGACCCAAAACTTCAAAGTCTTTCTGTTCATTATCATTGTCCAGTGCTGTATAGGCGCATTTCAAAATGGTAGGTGTGCATTTTCGCACCTGTATAATTCTCTTTTTGGAGTTCACGTGCCCTCGCGAACTGAGCCGGTACACGACCTGCAACAAGGTTCCTCCTTGCTTGGATTTTTTCCTGCGAGAGGGGGGGGGGTCTGGCACACCTCTGGTGTGCAAGTGCAAAACACGCGCCGTGGCCTTGGCGGTTTGGTCATTAATTTGCACGCCACTTGGACAGAAAGAATGACAGAACCGTGTGTGCCAAAACTTCAGTGAAAAAATCTCGTAATTGATCAAAAGGGTGAAATGTCCAGTATCCACGTCTGAGCTCACAAGAAAACGTTCTCCACATGCACCCATGTACCCAAGTGCACTTTTAGTTGAATCTTACAGCAACCTTTGTATCGATTTGATGAGGGACTTGGTGTAACAGAACGTGCGCCAGGTCCAATATCCGCGAATCTCAAGCACCATGGACGATTTCTGCGTGCAGCATTCTGACACCTATACTGCGATCTCCCAGTGGAAAACAAGTTTGTTTTCCAATCTGGGAAGCCACAAGCTGTGACAGGACATGCCTGGCGGGACTTCAAAGACAACCGATCATGTTTCCCACTGTTCCCTGTCATTACCTCACCACTAATTAGCAGATCACTTGATCAGCAGTTCAACTTCAAAAGAGTCCCTGTCACTCACGGTAGCCAAGAGCTCTCTTTGTAGGGGTCAATTTTCTTCTTGCTGTGGAACGGCACTTCTGCACGAATTTTCAGTTGTTCCCACAAAATGTTGAGGGCAAGATCTAGCTCTTCCCATGCGATCCTCTGGCACTCCTGATGCGACCCTAGCGTTTTGGGTGTGACCCTCAAATCCAGGCACCTAAGTCTGAGTCATTCTGACAACAAGTCGACCTGGACAAGATAAACATTGTTCGATGCCAAAATGACCCCAGCACTTTGAAGTAAACTCATGCAGGACAGAGGTTTGCTCAATTCTGCATTTTCTCTGATTCGCTGATGGTTTTTTTTGTGCTTGGATCCAGAGTTGCACCCAAAGAGCCAGGGTCGTGCGTGTTTTTCGAAAAATGTCCCGCATGCATGCACTGAGCAATAAAAGTAGACCAAGGCAACTGAAGTCTTTCAGATCCATCCAAGAGGCTTGAGGAACTGAGTGTTGCATCAAATGTTGGGTGGACCCCACAAAGTTCAATATAGCTTTGTGGTGGACCCACCTTGCGTGCACTTCTTTTGCTGTGCCAACAAAGATAATCTCTGAGTCACAGTGTCCACGCATGCATGCATGGCGTTCGCTGTTCATGCACGCTGGCCGGGCCGTCAACCAGGATCATGCACCGTCGGCCAAGTTGAAAACAAAGCGCATTTGACCCGTCTGGATTGAGCCCAGCAACCTGCCAATAGAAGAGAATGGTCGCTGTTCATTCTGCATGTGCTTCAGACCGACTGCTGCAAGTTGCAAATCGAATCCTGCATATATAGCACAGAACGACAATGGCACTGCACTTGTCCTTCACTTTTGTTCAGTTTTTCGAACTCCAGTTGCAAATCGACAGGACTTGGCAATGACAATTTCTCCAGCAGCACGTTGCATTTGTTTGTTTCTGCAGGAATCTCGTGGGTGGACACACTGTTGTGCCACCTGTGGCACGGCCAGTTTATCTACTGGTCGGCCATGTTCGTCAGCATCTGGAACCTCGTCTTCATCGCAGCCGAGCGCTTCCTCGCTGTCTGCCACCCGTTCAAGCACAACAACCTCACCAAGCGCAAGATCCTCAGTGTCCTCGTCGCCATCTATCTGCTCAACATCCCTGCGTCGTGGGGCGGCACCGTTCAGACGCGCGTCCGGGGCGGCACCTGCGTCAGCGAGTTCCTCATCCAAGGCCCTGGATCCGCCGATCTCTACCAGTACTTCGCAATCGGTGTCTTCTTCTTCTTCTGGGCTCTGCCAGCCATCGCGATTTGCTATTTCTACGGCAGGGTCGTTTTCGTCATGAGGAAACGTCAGTCGAACGCAACTTTTCAAACCAACACTGTCATCGACAAGGTATGCAAGCCAACCATTTTTACCATTTTCTACGAAAAAGCCCACATCAGTTGAATCAGTTTCCTGACAGACCAAACAGGGGAAATCCAAGCAACACTGGCCACGTCGTCCGAAGTACAAGACTGCGCTCTTTGGTTGATTTCACAACCACACACTGCGTGCACGCCGTGGCGTGCACCCACCCACAGGGCCACGGAGATCCCGCCCTCATGCAGGAACAAAGGGCCGTGATGCGCACAACTGTTGGTTCAGGCAAAACAATTTGCTCTTTTAGTGCTGAAAGCCTGGTCTGCATGTGACGCAAATTTGTCGAGAAACCTCACCCAAAAATACTGTTTTGCAGGCCACAACGGAACTGACCAAGACCGCGATTCTGGTCACAGCCATCTTCATACTCTGTCTCGGGTTTGACAACTGGTTCTACGTTCTTGGGTACTCGGGTGTCGTGGCTTACGTGGCAAGTATAAAGGCCAACACAAGATTCATGCCTTGTCGGTAGTTGGTGAAAGGTCGAAATTTTGCACGCTCGTGAGAATTCACCGGTTTCCATTGTGTACTCGTTGACGCGACAAAACGCCAATAAGGATGCTTTTTGACAAAGCAAGGAGTTCCGAGATCACAAAGCACGCGTTCGACGTGTGACAACATTCCACATTGTGTGGTCAAAATGCCAAATTATGGTCGAAAGATTTTCAAGATATTATTTTTCAAAAGTTGGTCCATTAAAATGTGTTATTGACTGGCCCACAATGAAATTGGAAATTATTTCTGACCGTGCGTGAACAAATGTGCGTCCGTCCCTCCTACAATTTGTCCACATACATAGTTTTGTGCGTGTAAAACATCAACATTGTACCAAACGAACAATCGAACGATCCGGATCGCGCGCTTGAATATGGATCTCATTGCGAGACATGTTGACTGACATATATAACCGGTTTATTCGTCTGCACTGCAGACCTGTGTATGAACATTTAAAGTGCTGCACAACAATCTTTGCACGCGCGCAAGGATTTCAAACAAGTCACTCCTTGCATGGATGTGCACAATTCAACAACAAATTCAATTTCTCGCTCGCAGTTTGGGGATCCCCTGCAAGTGATCTCGGTGTGGCTGGCGACGTTGAACTGTTGCATCAACCCACTCATCTACGTTCTTCTGATGCCGCGCTACCGACGCTGCGTGGTCAGAACCTTCGTGCCCTGCTGCACAGCCACGACCAGCGCCGAAGAAAAGTACTCCCAGAACACAGTCAGCTCCGCAGGAGATTCCAATACCGCGAATGATGCCTCCGAAAAAAGCAAGGTTTGAGCACAGAAAGTTTTTCAAGTCCGGTTTGACTGCAAGTCTCAGCAAAACATCCCAACCGGTGACTTTCTTCAGACACTGAAGAATATCCGGCAACAGAATCACAAAATATAGATCTACCATGACCCCTCCATTGATCGACTTTGCAGGGCAGATTCAAGGAGTGGTGGCGGCCCTACTTTTTTCGGCTCTTATTTATAGCGCCCCCATCAAGAACACATTTGTGCAAAGTTTTTCGCTGCTTCCCCCAGGGGGTCCAATCACAGTATCGTTTCTTTGCCTGACAATGTTGCTTCAACGTCAGTTGCCATTTCTCTCTTGTCGATAAAACCAGTACATGTTGCCGTTGTGAAACACGTATACATGCTGCAGTCGAACACGAGAAGCACCTGTGTGACTTTGTCTCCATTTTGCTGGCGGATTAAAAGTGCATGTTATACAGGTGCGCGGGTGATAACTCCCGAGAGGTCCCTCTTCACGTATTTTCCGTAAACAGCTCCGTACAAAACGCACTCATGCATCAAGGTCTTGGTAAACTCATGCACGCCCTGTATCAGATTCACCCCTTCGTTTGATGCTGTAATTTTGCGGGAAAAAGGTGCGTAAAACACGAAGCTGTAAACGGTACGCATACAGAACGGCACCGTGCGTCAACAACGGATTCACAAATAATTTTTTTTCAAACAAACAAACGGATTCACAGAGCAGCAAGAACATGTATTGACAATCCCTCCGCAAGGCAAAAATCTTTCTGAAATTCTGAAACCCGACGTCCCCTGGTACATTTGCAGACTTTTTCGTGACTCTGGTCAGTCTCAGGTCAGCTTGATCATTCCCCTGTTGACAGCTCCACCAACAGAGAAACAATGACACACCGGCTGGGACATAAAAACTGCGAAGCTTAGTTTGATAGCAGCTGTAAAAGACAAACGCAAAAGTCGTGCTTCTGGCACTGCGCTCTTGACCATCCACAACATGCATGTTCACCACGTTGAATTGAATAAACAAACAATATATTATGCCGCGCATAGCCGCACGAATTTGTGAATCCAAGATTTTCATGCAAGTTTAGTTCTTTCCATTTGTTCTCACACTCAGCGCAATTACAGGCTAGCACCTCAGAAAGACCTACAGCCAGAATCGAACCACCCATATTCCACAACAAGTCGTTTTGTGCAGGACCCTTGTTGAACATAAATGCAAAAAACGTTTGGGTGAGAAAAAAAAACAAAACACGCGCGGTTTCAGTGACTGGAGTTGTGAAGACACCACAACTGAAGGTACATTTCACACGTTCACAGGAAACGCGAGAGCTGTCGTAACGTCTTGAAAAGTAAGAAGCAAGCAAGTTTCAAGGCTTGCACTGCTTTCACCCTGAAACAATTCCAACGTATTTGCCAAGATACTCTTCCGCTTATCTTAGACAACCTGTGCGTTTCTGAGAACATTTCAATGAGACTCAAGGTGTTCGTAACGCAAACACAAAAGTCTGCCAGCAAACATGAAACTTGCCTCACTGGCATACAATTCAAAACTTTCAATGTGGCTGAGTGCGATACCCGCAGAACTCATTCCATGATGCGAACCGAGAATTAATGTAACCAACAGAAACTGAAAGACACATGCCGGGTACAACGCGCTCACATCGACTTTCTGCAAGTGAATGAAAGTGCTTTGATCATGCATGACAATGAGATTGCTGAAATTTTGGTGAAAATCTCGAGCACATCGTGAAGGGACGTTGGCACAAGCAGCAAAGCTGAACTGCCGAAAATTTGTGAAACAAGTGACATCAAATAAAGGAGAGCAGCAATGACAGTCAAACGTGATCAAAGTGTTTGTGTTCCTTTCGCAAAACAAGAAGGCCAGTCCCAAAGAAAAGCCGCAGTTCCACATGTGGCCGCTTGGCCAAGTCACTGAATTTCTTTTTTTCCTGGAAAATGATAAGCATCAAACTAAGATCTGGCTCCTTGCTGAGTGACTCAGCAGAGTGAGGGGTGGGGTGAGGGGGGCAATTTACTCAGGATGGAAAATTATTGGCATCAAATCTGAATCCTACCGAAGTTCATAACGTTGTGTTGTGTGGAATTTTCGCTTTCGCAATTTTGTTTTGTTTAACGCAAGTGACACATTTCGTTTGATCCTCAAATGCGGTCTGGTCTTTTGGACGGCCAAAGTATTCGAGATGATTTCAGATGGAGGTGCAGAACACTCTCAATTTGGCAACAAGCACACAGAAAAAAACATCTTCCAGGCGAAACTTTCTCAAAAAAAGCCCAAAAGTTGGCAACATGTCAAAGAAAGCAAATTCAACCATATAGCGCTTTGAAGCAGTCTATGTCTTTCATCTTTTTGCGAACAAGAACTCAAAAGCTTGATGCTGTTGAATATCTTGAAAACAACGAGATTCAACCAATGGTGTTTCGTGTTGCCTCTGTTTGTCACAAGCATCAGCAGCAACAGACGAGAGAATGAGAAAAAGAAAAACAACTTGGGAATGCTTGTGTGTGCACCTCACAATGTGCTTCAAGTTCGACAACTGAGAACAAGAAAAAATACCAGCAAAGACCTTGCATGGAAAAAGCTGGAGAAGAACAAACGGAGAAAAGTTCATTGCCTCTTGCGAGAAAGGCACCCCCTCCCTTCTATGCCATCTGAACAAGTTTTTTTCCACCTTCCTACTGCCAAAGTTGACAAAATGTCACACAGCCGGTGCTTAAAATTGCCGCAAACGAGACGCGATTTCACACAGGCAAAATTTCGAACGGCATTCATAAAAAAGGACCTTGACGTTTAGCTGAGCACTCAAAAATATATTTCTGTGCAAGGCTCACCCAAACACAGCTTCTACTTCTTCTTCCCTTCCTCTTCCTGTGTTTTAGCGAATTCCAGAAAAACCTGGACGAGAAAGAACAGTCAAGTGAAACCAATGCCACCCCTTCGTGCTCCCTCCCCTCCCTCGCTGCCTGTATTCTGCTCGGACTTCCCTTCAGGTGGAATGGAAATTTCGAAGGTGAACAATTCCAATTTCTCCATTCACTAACAAACTGGCCGAACACACGACAAAATGTGTGTACTAAAACAGTGTGATAAGCAAGGAAAATTGAGCGTCGTCTGAGAAACTTTTCCAAAAACACGAATGCGAAGCCATTCACTCCGCTTGGCCACCAGTAAACTTGTGAGTAAAACTCGTGCTGTGCAACGCTTCACGATTTTCTCAGTCCCAACTTTTGCCTCAATTCCTCACTGAGGGTGGAGGATTCTCAACATGAACGTTTTTCAAAATGCCATCTTTTTACTTGTGGAGAGGTGGTGGTGGCGACCCATTTTTCATTTTCAGGTGGGTAACGTGAACCCCCACCCCACCCTGTCCCATTCGTGGACATCAGGCGACGAAAACAAGATCAGAAGCCGCTTCCGGCAGAAGTCGCCCCGGATAAAAGTTTGTTTTTTTTTTCAGAACTTAACAGCCATTTTGCTCCAAATCCTGACAATCACAATCAGATCGTGTGCAAATTCAGTCAATTGTCAACTGGCTTTATCTGAATCAGCTGGAGAACACCTCAAATAACCCAGTTCCAGCAGTAAGTTCCCCGAAGTCTGCTCAGCGGGATTTTGTGGGGGGTGAAAATCATTGGCAGCAGTTTATTGCGATTTCGCTGATGTCTTTGGGCAAGAACCGAACTATATTTTTTGTTTTTTTACCTGTTCCAGGGTGGACTGACTGAAGCTGTATTCCACGATCTCAAATTCCGTTTTGGCTACAAATAAAACAAACCAGGCAGTCAAAACAAAAATTATTTTGCTGAAGTCTGAGAATGAAGGTGTGGACTTTTTGTGATGTTTGCAGTTGCTGACACATGGGAACGCACGACTGCACCAGTGACACACCTGGACTGCGGGAACTAAAGGTCCTCAAAGTTCGACAACATTTCGTTGTGTCTCAAGTGTAATCCTTCACCACCTCCACTTTACAAAGACGCACGAGCTCGTTTTCAACAACTCACCACTCTCCATTGTTGAGAATGCATGCGCCAGGGACTTCACTGACGCCTGAGGTATTTTGTACACGGCTCTTTCTCCGAAGCACTCCGACTGTGAACAGCCTTCAAAGCTGCCCTGTAAGTGGCTCTGCAACTTTTCCACCAGCACTTCCTGTTCCTCTGGGGTACTCAGCAATTTCTGCTTGACCTCCAGAATGTAACCGCTGCCATATTTTGACTTCAAGTGCTGCGTTGTTCCAATGCACCTGCAAAGCAATCACACAGTCATTCTTGATCAAATAACAGAACAAAACATTCAGCAAACTAAACACGCGCCGAACCGTTCTGATTTCCAAGTAGCAAGAGACAAGTGACAGCAAACGGCTTTAGGGAGGTGGGAGTGGTCTTTTCACACTGTAAATTTGTTGCAAAAAATATTGCTGACCAGAGTTTGAACACATAACCAGGTGTGTGTGTGTGTGTGTGTGTGTGTGTGTGTGTGTGCGTGCGTGCTCCACACTCTCTTCTCAGTTCTGATCAGAATTTTTTGGGCTTGCTTGCACTCTGACTTGGCATCCCGCGAGAGGGGGGTCTGACCTCTGACAATTAAACCCTGTGGAGGTGGGAAGCATTCCACACACCTTCGCGAAAAGCGACGCACAAAAAGAAAATGATTTCAGAATTACTGAGGCATGCCTGGAGTGAGAAACACCCACGAAGACCAATTCGCAATCTGGAAAGCAACGTTTTGCCAGGATAATATTCAAGAACAACGAACTTTTGTTTCTCTTGAAACTTACTCCATTCGACCATTGACCATTATTGCGACTCTGTCACACAGCGCAGCCGCCTCTTCCATGTAGTGCGTCGTCAGAATCGCTCCTCTATCGCTACCCCGAAAGCAACTGCTGATCGTGTCCCTGAAAACGACAAAAACGGCTTTGGTTTGGTCCGACTCGGACTCTCCACGGGCAAACGAGAAAGACAGGAAGAATTTTCAACACAACAGCTCCGATATCTCACCAAAAAAACCGCTTTGACTGAGGATCCATCCCAGTGGATGGTTCGTCGAGCAAAACTGCCTTCGGCTCTCCCAACATGCTGATGATATAGCTCAGCTGCAAATTGAAAACCTTTTTTTACCAAATCTTCGCCATTACTTACCACACTATCACCCCAACTTTCGTCAAGCAGACTTTTCCAAAACACGTCACCCATGGTCAGAGTGAATCACAGCCTTGGGACGCACTCCACTCACCTTTCGTTTGGTGCCTCCTGATAAGTCTTTTGCTGGTTTTTTGGCATGTTCCTCAATTTTTAAAGACTTCATATAGCTGCAACAGGACAAAAGAAATTGTTTTGTGGCGACATGTTTCAGCTTCACCTCCTCTTCGAAAACAAAACACAACACAAACAATGAAGAAAATGTGGAACATAACGCTCAGCAAGCAACCAGGTTTTGCACGTCTTTCTCCGAAGAACAAGACTTCCTGCAGGCGAAAGACAGTTCAGAAAAGTTTCAAGAGGCACGGAAGGACATCTGGCCATTCTCCCATCAGAAAATATTCAAAGTGCAGCTCGGGGCCTCACTAAGACTGAGGACTGCGGGCAAATCACATCTTCAGACTGACGTCTCAATGTTCTCCAAAATGCTTTGAAAAATCAAATTTCTTTGGGAACTTCTTTTTTTGGCAGACTCAGCAAATTCTCCAAACTGTGTTCGGAGTTGTGTGTGTGTGTGTGTGTGTGTGTGTGTGTGTGTGTGTGTGTGTTTGTGTGTGTGAGAGAGAGAGAGAGAGAGACAGACAGAGACAGACAGACAGACAGACAGACAGACAGACAGACAGACAGACAGACACGACCGAAGTTTATTCGGACATGACTGGAATACACGAGAGTTCTTTTTCTATCGCGCCTCCAGAAACTTACTAGGACACAACTTTCGGAATGTCCGACGGCGCAATGCCCCTGATAGACGAATAGATTTCGATGTGTTCCTGCAGGGTGAATCGTTCCCACAGAGGATCGTGCTGGGGGCAGTAGCCCATGGCTTGAAAAGCTGAAGACAAGCTTGATCTCACGTCGTTGCCGGACACATAAACCTGTCAAATGAGAGTTCTTTTCGCAATCGAAGGCAACAGAATCTCAAGTTGACCGTGAGCGAGCGTTGCACATTGCAAAAAATAGCAAAACGCGAGTGTCCAACAACTCACTGTGCCCTTGGTAGGGCCTTCTTCTGCAATGATCATGTTGAGGGTCGTGCTTTTTCCTGCGCCGTTCGGTCCCAGCAGACCGAACACTTCGCCGGGACGAACCACGAAGGAATTATTGTGCACCGCCACTTTGAGGTTCTCCGACTTCTTCTTGCAGCACCCGCCTTCACCCGTGATGAACTCTTTCCGCAGGTTTCGAGTCAGAACGACATAACCCTGAAAAGAATCAGTTCGCAAAATTGGCCTTGGTTTACCAGGCAAATGCAAAACAGTGCCCAGTTCGAAATGTTGCTGTCTTCAGAGGTGCATCCACACCCCACCTCTGACACAAGTGTCTGCCTGGAACAGGTGGCGAAATCCTTTGAAAAACATCTTCCTGTATTTACGGTAGTCGAGATATCTTGTGTATTGGGGGTTTTGAGAGAGAGTGGTGTTGCCGTGCTGGTGTCCCTCAGAGGTGTTCCTACCTACAACTTCGTGCACATGGGTTTGTGACTGACAACAACTCAGTCAGACAGCACAAGATCACATTCGCTTGCAACCCCTCTCACACCTCCGCGGACAATGTTGTGCAAACAGCGCCGATGCCTTGGCAGTAAGAAATGCGATGAAAACCTGTTGGTTTTCAGCCTCCCCCTGCGCACGTCTTCTTTCTTCTGACACGTCGACATCCTCGTCTTCCGTACCTTCAAATGATTCTTCACCTGAAAAGTGCCCAGAGCAATTTGAGCAATCTGAACGATTTGCCTTGGACAATCTTGCACGTAACGGACACCAACTGTTTCTTTCTAGCTGGAAAAGCCGCGGTTTGCGGTGCACGGTCTCACGCGGGTTCCTCACCACAAGACCTTTTGATATGGGATCATACTTGATGTGAGTGTGTGGGTAGCATCTTGTCAGGAACCAAGCAGCGGGGAATTACATCATTTGGTTTGGAGGAAAAAGAAGGGGGGGGTGTGGTGTGAAGGTAGGACGATAGCACCTGACCAGGCCCCAGGTGAGACGTGGCCTGGTGCTACCTTCCTTCCAGCTGGGGGGTGGTGGTGGATGACAGCACCTGATCAGGTCCCAGGTGGAACACGGGAACATGGCCGAATACCACCTCCTTCCAGCTGGGGGGGGGGGCGTGGATGATACCAACAGACCAGGCCCCAGGTGGGACATGGCCTGAGGCCAGCGTCCTGTCTGGGGTCGGGTTTGAATGATAGATAGCACCAGACCAGGTCCCAGGTGGGACAGCATCATACTCCAGGGGCAGGATGACAGCACCAGGCCAGGTCCCAGACGGGCCATGGCCTGATGCCACGATCCTACCTGGGGTGGGGTTTGAAAGAAAGAGAGACCAGACCAGGTCGCAGGTGGGATATGGCCTGATACTACTTTCCTTGAAAACAAGGGTCTGAGCGGGTGGGGATGACAGCATCAGACCAGGTCCCAGGTGGGATATGGCCTGATGCTACCATCCTGCTCCTTTCACAGACACACACACACACACATACACACACACACACACACACACACACACACACACACACACACACACACACACACACACACACCATTGTGACTAGAATGAGCCGGCGGACAACTGGAAACCAACTGAACAATCGCGCGAAAGGTGTGACCACGATTTAACGGTTGTGTTTGACTCACGCGAAGCTGGAGCGACTTTGATTTTGAAGCCGTCTCCAAAGAGGAACACGTCTTTCCAGTCGCCTCCAGTCTTCTTGACCTCCAGGAACCTCAGGAGGAAGTACATCCAAACGATGTCGATGAACGGCTGAACAGAAGCAAAGAAACGTTCCGGATCGAAAACAAATGTGTCTACACACATACACACACACACATACACACACACAAAACCCTGTGAACAAGCACTCACAAACAACAAAGTGGCTGGAATGTAGGTGTCCCAATCGAAATATGCAGAAACTGGAATGTTCGGTTGCGTAGTGCTTTGCGCAGTCGCTGCCACCATATAAACCTGAAAGAAAAATTCACAGGAACAATTTTGGATCTACTGGAGAATTGGGGCTTCCGACTGAAGCGACTCAGCCTCTGAATGCGACTCACCCTCTGAATGAAGTACACCCCTCCGTACGCTGCGTATGGCGGTACCGTGAGACAGAACACACAGTGCAATGCACCCGCCACTCTACTGAGACCCCCGACATCCATTCCAAACACAAGTCCGTACGGAATCAAGGCAGCCTGTAATGGGTAACAGTTTTTCCTTCAAACATCGTCGCTAAACTGTGGCCATTGGTTATTTCGCGGGTGTTTTCACAATGAAAGCTTCATACCCAGGACAGGATCAGAGGCAGCACAGACTGAGCCGTCTCAAATTTGTTGAAGGCGAAAGAAAGGATGTAAACGAAGAACATGATGAGTGGCATGAAGAAGAAGAACACGAGGAACAGTGCAAGAATGGCTCCTGGGTAGGTCAGCGGTTCCGACTGCAAACAGATCCACGTCTTTGTTGACAAGCATTACGGCAGAAGAGCACAAAGGCAGCTGATTCCCACAAAATCCCACCTGGAAGGCCAGAATGATCGCGATGCAGAGCATGATTGCTGAAAAATACAGCAGGTAATGCGCCAAGAACATAGTTCCCCAGTACATGTTGATAGAGATTCCGGTGATGCGCAACTGACTCCGAGCTTTGAGCTGCAACAGACAAACAATGTCACTGCATATCGGTGGTGCCCATTGGAGCTGCACCGAAAACTAGACTTTCCAGTGGAGAATCAGCCGCGCGCAGCGTACATCAGCAGGACAGCACTTGTGTGTGTCGAAGAATGTGTGCATAGTGTTATGTTTCTCAAAAAACAATTACAAGCATGAAAATG
>JAAUXT010022126.1_pt1 | contig 12593 bp, 13 predicted proteins | sample 7278171 | NCBI WGS metagenome assembly JAAUXT01 (sample SAMN14350112, study PRJNA611818) | marine sediment metagenome | isolation source: surface marine sediment (1.8m) | place: French Polynesia: Moorea | collected 2018-08
ACCTCAGAAACCCAAAAATTCAAATTTGATAAATTCCTTCCTCGCGCATTATCCCTAACCCAAAATGAACCAAAAGAGTCCTTAAGATCCCAAATCAATCCTCATCTTGACCATAAAAATGCTGCTGACATACTTTTGGAAGAGGCTGCCTATAGGTGCTTCGATTTGGCTTGCACCGATTTGGCTCATCAGCCCAAATCGTGCAACCCACCTCAAATCACCTAAAAAGAGGGAGGGTCCACCTCCACTGGTTCCGTCCCTGCCAGACTCACCCGGATTCAACTCCGCCCCCAGACTTGCTACTGGACCTGCCCCTGAACCCTCCCACCCCGAAACGCACCCCCTGCACTCCCGCCCGATCTCCAATATTCAAACATGTGAAAAGGAATCAACGAGGGGGTTTGCTTTCCGCTTGAAGTGATTTTGTATTGTGGGGGTTGGGTTGACCCTGACCCCCTGACCCCTGACCCCATGAATCCGCCCAAGATCCATTGGATCAGCTCCGATCGCTCATCCTGGATCAAGCGGCCGCAACTGAGCTCGCGCAACAAAAACTTCCCTTTGATTTGTGTTCCGTCTCCGAAAGCTTCATTCAGACGTTTCTTTCCTCCATTCGGGGGTTCCAAAGATGAGATCAGGACGGCGTCTGATCCAGGGTCGGGCGGATCCAGGGTTCAATCGGGTGGATCTTGGGTTCTGCGCATACAGGCTCGATCCCAGTGCTCGGTCGGGTTGGTATGGGGAGGACGTTTCGTGTGCCGTGAGGTCCACCCAACAATAAAGAGAAAAGGACAATCAAACATTCCTGGATCCGCCTCTGGACCCTCCGTTGGGCCTGTCCCTGGACCTGTCCTTGGTTCCTCCCCTGAACCTGTCTCTGGACCCACACCGGTGTCTCATGACCAGACCCCGACCTTCAGTCCTTGGTGGTAGGAGCTTCGTCCTGAAATTTTAGGACCACGTTCCGCTGACGGAGCGTGGCCCTGGTCACGGTCTTGTCCTGTTACACCGGGACCTGCCCTGGACCCCTTCCCTGGACCCCTTCCCTGGACCCACCTCGGGACCTCCCCTTGACCTGTCACTCAACCTGCCCCTGGACCCCTTCCCTAAACCCACCCCTTGACCTGTGCTCGGGCCTGTTCCTGGATCCCCACCCCTGGACCCTCCCGGACCCTGCCCTTGACCCACCCTGGATCCTCCCCGGACCTGTCCCTGGATGCGTCACACGTGATTTAGACGGGATCTGATTAGTGGCGGGTATTTTCCACGTGGTCGGCGCCCTAATTGATGGCGCTGTCGGGCGGAGGAGCGGGCGTGATTCGTCCCCGCGCGAATTACTGCGCTCAATCTGATAAATGAGTCCGCGTCGCGATGCCCGACTCAGACGCAGCGAATTAGAAAACTTTTTCCCAAGGTCAGAAATGGACGCTTTGGAAATTTCGGTGATTGTGTTTCAGGTTCGGATCCGGGATTTGTTCCTCTTCAGGCGAGAGGTTCGGAGCAGGGAGCACGTGGCTCCGAGGACCGAGTGGACTCACTCCCCTGGATTCAACTGTGAACCTGGCCATGGGAACTCCTGGACCTGCCCCTGGACCCACCCCTTGGACCCACCCCTAGACCCACCCCCTGGACCCACCCCCTGGACCCATCCCTGGACCACCCGCTGGACCCACCCCCTGGACCCATCCCTTGACCACGCGCTGGACCCACTCCTGGACCCACCCCCTGGACCCATCCCTGGACCCATCCCTGGACCACCCGCTGGACCCACTCCTGGACCCACCCCAACAGCTGCTGCATCCGCCCCTGGATCTGACGGATGGCATCGCCCCCCCCCCCACCACCACCACACGCTCCATGATTCTGCGGCTTTACCATTGAACGAGGAAACTTGCCCAAAATTAGAAATGGTAATTTGGAAATCTTGTTGTTGGAACAACAAGCAAATGAGTCTGAGAGGTTTGGGCCTTGGCGGATCCAAGATCGAAGGTGGAAACTCTCAAGGACTCGACTGAAAAAAATATCAACGTTTGAGAATTTTTGCGCCAACTAGGACGGGTCGATTGTGCAATGTGTCTCCCACCGTTACCTCAGTGTTCACAGTGACTTTCAGTGCGTCACCTCTGCCCCACCCACCTCACACTGGAGGAGTCTGGAGTACCCCAGGGCCGTACGGACCTCTGAGGCCCTGGGTTCCCACGGTCCTGGAGCCCGGTGAGTTTGAGTGCGTCTCCCGCCCGCCTTACACCCGATTACCCCGTCCGCAAATGGTCACGTTTCGCCGCCGCTCTCCCGTGAAATTTATTAATTGAAAAGCTGGATGAAGGAACAGGGGGATGGGGAGGGGAAGGGGGAAGGAGTTGGGGGGAAGAGAGAAGGAACTGGGGATGGGGAAGGAGAAGGAACCGGGAAAAGGGGGAGGGGGAAGGAACCGGGGGAGGGGGAACGAACCAGGGGAGGGGGAAGGAACCGGGAGAGGGAAGGGGGAAGGAGCTGGGGGGAGGGAAGGGGCAAGGAGCCGGGAGAAGGGGGAGGGGGACGGAGTCGGGTACAAAGGGTGTAGAGTGAGAAGAAACTGAGACAGGTTGATAGCAGGTTGGTTCCAAGTACGAGAAGGAAAAGGAAAAACAGGGACTTGATGCAGAGCTGCACATGGGGGGGGAGATTAGAGAGAACAGGGAGAGAGAGAGAGAGAGAGAGAGAGAGAGAGAGAGGGAGAGAGAGAGAGTGACAGAGGCAGAGAGAGAGATAGAGGCAGAGAGAAGAGAGAGTGTGTGTGCGTGTGTGTGTGAGAGAGAGACGAGACTTCAGAGACAGACAGACAGACAGACAGACAGACAGAGGCGAGAACATTCTCCACATCTCTCGCAACTTGTCTGCTATCGAGCAAATTTGTTCTTGAAGTGAGTTTGTTGCAATTACCTCTGAGTGGGCAAATTTACGGGCGGTGCGTATTTGAAGACAGACCCGGCCCGCCCTCTCATCTATTCTATCGCTTTCGAACGCGGCCTGCGTCCCGCCGGGTGCGTCACGCGTGGCGTTGTTGCGCGGCTGACGTCATCTGTGTGGATTCACCGGTGGTGTTGCTTTTCGAGACGAAAAAATAACATAGCGAAAGAACAGGCACACGGCCAAGCGGTGATTTGAACAAATCTGAACAACACAGCCAACAAAGAAGTGTGTCATGGATGGACACAATTTTGTCCCCCCCCCACCAACTTAAAATGTGTACTGTCACCCATCTGAAAAACCACTGTGGCTGGCTGATCCATCTGTGAACCTCATCATAATTTTGAGCATTTTCATTGTTGTCCTTCAAAAAGTAAGAATTGAGCATAAAGACAACAAGAACATTTGACAAGTTATTGTTTTTGATGCTTCTTCTCACTGTGGGGTGTTTGGCCTGGAGAAGTTTTATGCTCTTTCAACAAAGGCAGTTCCTTTGTCACATCACAATGCTCCTTTCCCCTGCAAATGTACATCCTGTTTTTTGGCTGATCATGTGAAGAAAAGACAACATGGATCTTCTCAGCAGCTGAATAGAATGCATTCTCAAGACAGCTTTTGTGTTTTGATTTTGTGTTGAAGAAACCTTGGGGTATTTTACTGGTCATGAGTGTGAGCTTTGGGGAGCCCTTCATCTCAACTGTAAAGGATTTATTCACTTTGACAGTCTATTCAATTTGTAAAGGCAAGGGCTGATGGAGAGGTTGTATTGTGTGTGCAAAGCCACTCATTTTTGCTTGTGATGGTCCTGTCAACTGTCTCCAATAGGCAAGGTCAAGGTCACATTGACTGCCTGGCTCCTCTTGTCCATGGCAGGTAAAATGCTGAGAATGAACCTCTAGGTGATTGACTGACAGTGTTTAAATTTCCACCAAATGGAATGAGCCTCATTATGGGCCGTGCAGAATGGAAAATAAATTGATTAATCTTTGAATTGGTTTGGAAGATTATTCCATCACGCTCAAATTAGATGAGCCGACGGCACCCAGTCATGCTTCATTGCGACATAATGTTTGCATAAGAATTCGTCTGGACTGTCCAGCCAAACAAACAATACTGATGTGATGGTAAGTGTGCACATGAAAATGGGTTTGCATGAAGTAAGGTTCAAGAGGAAGTGAGTGTGAATGGCACAACTGTTGGTGTAGCCACTTGATTTCTGGGTGAGGAGGAAGACCATTTCAACAGGAGATTTAGAGCCCAAGTGCCTGAGATTTTCAGACAAATAGCATGGTGTGTGGATGAGCCACCACTGCTCAAAGGCCTGCATGTTGGGGTGAACTGTAAGAGGGGAGGGGGATACAGTGGGCTTCAACTTCAACTTGGTGTTGCTTTGTGTGGCAATTTGACACTTTTTTGGCACAGTGGTTGTTTTCTGTTGTGGGTGAACATGGTAACTGGGATGGAAGCTCCTTTGCAACCTAACATGTACACTGGGCAATGCTCTCAAGAGTGGTTTTGGGGTCTCAATCAGTACAGGTTTGGCCTGTTTTTTGTGTTGAATGACTAATTCTAATTCTTAATTTGTTTTCAGTGGAAAATGGAGAGAAATTAGATCACTTCTGTTCATTCTTCGCAAACGCTTCTATGGGTTGTGATGAATCTGGTAATGAAACATGGAGAATTCTAAACTTTCTTCTTTCAGCTGCTTGATACATTAATTTCTTGTTCTATTTTTCTGCACAAAAAGAAGAAATGAGAGCAGAAGAAATCAGTTGAAACATGATAGGTACAGAAACTCAAGACACACACAACCTTGCGATGTCTTCTATGATTTTGAGACAAAGTATCCTCTTTTCTACCAGTTACATGGTCCTAGTTGCTGAAGAAATGGTTCTGTTCAACAAACCAGTGAATACAACCAAGTCATGGTTTCATTATGTGAGAGCAACCACCCACAAATGTCTTCAAGAAATGTTTGTCTCAGACACCAAACTGAAAGAAGGTAATGTGCTGGTACCAAACAAGAAATACTTGGCTGCTAAAATGAACTCAATCAAAGAAAGCAGTGCTACATTTGCACATGAACAAGAGTTGTCTTTACTAGTTGAATTCAAAAACTTGAGGAGACAATGGTATGATTTGTTCAGACAAATCCTTGTTGTTTTTTCCTGCTCTTTGTGATGTAATTCATTCCACACACTTCCTGTAGTGTATTTGTGTCATGTGTACATGGCTGAACCCACTTTGTATTTTTCAGCACATTGGGCATCAGCAGAATGTGGCATGCACATCTGGCTCAACTTTGTTTTAGTAAACCAACTCAGATTCAGGCTGCATTGCTCAGAGGAACATTATTGATGACCAGATCAACTGGGAAAATTCCCTACAAGAACCTTTCCACAATTATGTACAACACCAGGTGCTCCTCACAGTACATGAAAGAGGTCATATTTATGTATGACAAACTGTTTACACAAAATCATCAAACAAACAAATTCATCAAGTACAAATTTTACTTGGATAAAACCTTGAGGCTCAATGTGACATTTTTAGAACTCTACATTCAACATACAGCCGAGTTGTCACATATATCCTCTTGTTGGTTTGGGTTTGTGAATATTGTCAGCATATTATCTGGCTTGCAAAGTATGGTTTCATACTGTGGGAAGTTAGCATCTGTGTCTTGTTACCCAGTCTCATATCATGTCATTATGATGTTTTACACAGGTGTATTTGTGACAGTTAGGGCAGAAATATTTTACAGTGTTTTTGATAGAAACACTCTACAGAGTATACAAGCAGGAAGCACAAAAGTCAAGAAGCCCCAAGGATATCAGGTCTTCATCTTTCCAAGAAACCAACTGGAACTCTCTATTTTTGGAATCAGAACAGATCCAATGATGAGAATGTGTGTGGTGTGGCCAAACATCACAGACATTGATCTGAAAGCTTTTAATGGCCCTGGAACAAAGTCAAAACAACTCACAGCCAGCAGAGGAAATAATTCACAATCTTTCTTTGCAGCAACTAAATTTCAAATGACAATTTACCTTCTCAGACAGTTGGGAGATTCATTGGTATTATCCCATACATCACTTGCAAAAAGAGGTCTTGCTGTCAGTGTCAATGAGTTTGGAAAGCATCTGTCACTCCCACAGTTTGGTTCTTGCATGAATGAATTGTTTTGCCTCATCACTCTGAATACTTCAAGAGGTCATAAATTGAACCTGACCTTGAAGAATTTTCAGTATGAGGGTGAGAAGAACCTACATGAGTGTCAGTATGCAGGCATATGGGTGGCTGACCATGACCACAAAACAAATACTCCCCTGAATGAAATATATTCTGAATGTGTAAAAGAGTATCTCAATGACTCATATGAGCATGACTGTTTTGTTGAAAAAAGAGATTGTTACTATGTAGCTCACAACATATCTACAACAGAAAGACTTTTTCCTGAACCCAATAACTCTGTTGCAGTCTTTTCAAGAACAAATACAGTTTCAATTGTCTATTATTCATTCCAGGAGTATGGAGTACTTTCACTCCAGATCCAAATTTCACTCATTCAGTGTGAAGTGATCCAGAGTGACTTGTGTCAACTTGAAGGCCTTTATGACAATCTTAATCCTTCAAACATCTTCTCAATCAAGAAGCCAAATCTTTTCTATCTGCTTTTTACACTGGAAAATCATTACTTCTGTCTGGAGGAAACAGATGTGTTGTGTTTCAGCTGCATGCTTACAAATTTAGTTATGTGGAGACCAGTAGACGTATCTGTAAACTGCACATTTACTTTCTGCATACCAAATCAACAGTTACGGTTGAAGAAGTTTCTGTGTTTGCAAGTGGGTACATGCAAGGTGAGTAGGGGTTTGCTTTGCATGCCAGGCCAGAGGACTGAACTGCGACAATGTAATCAGAGAACAGGGAGGAAGAGGAGAGAGAGAAGCAAAGGGTGGATTAGGCTGCACAAGAGGGTATTGTGCAGTCAATGTCAAGGGAAGGGGGTTCTCACTGCAGGACCACAGCCGCTCTTCAAATATAAGAAACACCAGGTGCACAATCAATTATTCATTGGTGCAGTTGTTGTGGAGAATCAACTCCGCAGTCAAGTTGCATTTCATGTTGAAAAGACACCTGTTCTGTACCATGCAATATGCACAATGGTCATCTTCAAGAAAATTTGTGTTGAATTCAGGTCCCTTGGATGGAGTTCAGGTGATGGGAAACAGAATGGCCAACCAAGACTGCAGCAATGCCCCAGTTTCTGATGTGTGCTTGAAGAGTAGAACATTGGTTTGTAGGGCACACAACATGTGGCAATGCTTGATGGGAGTGTCCACCACTGATTTCAAAACTTTATCCTTTGGGGGATTCAAAGAATTTTCTTTCAATTTTACTTCAAATTTACATCAAATGCCAGGAATTGTACTGGAGCTTTTTGGAGGTCAGAGAAATTTGTTAACATTTGTTTTCCTTACAAGAGACAAATTAACTCAGATAAATAATTGCAAGTTTGTTCAGACTGTTCTTGGTAGTCAACTTCAATCCACTTATACTTTGGGTCTTCATGCACACAACATATCACATGTGATGGTGTTGTTTCTCTTTGAGATAAACAGGAACAAAACGAATCAGGTTTGTGTCAAAAATGAGGAATTGAGAAATATGCACAATTGGAAAATTATACCTCATAATTTTCACAGTGAAAGACTTCATCCTTTTTCCCATTCTAGAGATGTATTGTGGTGAGAGCTGAGCATCAGAAGATCATTAGGAGTGTGGGTGACGATATGCAGGGTGATATAATTCTGGAAAAAAGTCTGACATGTCTTTCTGCAGAAAAACACCATTTTATTCAGACATTTTGTCCAATTCTTGCCAATATGGAACTGAGGACAAACAGAACCAATCCATCAAACTTCAAGAGCGTCACTGTAATCTATTTGATGCATATTTATCACCATTTTCTGAAACTAAGAAATATCCTGCCAAATCCCTGCGAAACTAGCAGCTCTCAATTTCATGACTTAAAGGGTATCTTCAAGGTGGAAAAATGTCAAAATTTCACATTTCAATCTGGGCAAAATGAGACCAGCATTTCTTCCAACTGGAAGTACATTGTGTTGATTTTTAGAAAAAGACACACTGGTGGAATCACAAGAAGACTATTCTTTGACAGTGGTTACATTTCCTGGGATACAGGGATGAGATTGTGCAGAACAGTAGGTGCTTCTCTGCCTGTCTTTGAGAACATGGAAGAGTACCATTTTTTCTTGGCCTTTCTCAAGCTTTCACACCATGTCAGGTACACTGAAGGCCTGTTTGTACATCTTCTTACTGTGGTGAGTGAAACCCTTGATATGGGTTTGTTGTGTCATTGTCCAAGTGAATAAACTGGTCATTATTTTATATTCAGTTTTGTGTATTTTTTCTGCCACACCAACAGCAGGACATTTCATCACAAAGAGTCTTTCCAGGATCATTTAGGCAAACAAGAGGTTTTGTTTTCAAAGAGCTAACAGATGTTGAGATTACAAATGTTAGCATTCAATATGGAGGAAGGGTGTTTGCAGAATCTCTATTTGGTCTTTCAAGACTTGGAAGTTTGCCATCCTGGTTGAACTGTACCATGGTGGTTCTTATCAACCTGGCTGATCCATACTTTGTTGGAGTAAACTGCCACAGAGATTTTTTGATGCATGTCATGTGCACAGAAGAAAATACCCATGCCAGTAAAAATGCAGTTGTTCACAGAACCCCAACTCAATTTTTCTGCAACAGTTCAGATGTATTGCAAAACCCTTTTTGCTTGAATTTTGAGTGGATCAATACATCACATTCAATGGTGCAATGCACTGCCCATCCCACACAATTCCCAAATATTTTCCATTCAGTGCAAACCACAATATACCCACCTTTTTTGTTTGCATCACATACAGTTTTTGTGACAAAATTTTACAATTATCTTGCCTTCTCTGAGAAACATCTGACAGTGGAAGGTATGTGCACAAACAAATTAAGTATGATCACTGAAAGTGGGCAAGGGGGAAATATCTTTGGTTGCTTTGAAATGATGGGAATCACTTCAAATGTGTATTTTCACATTCTTACACTGTGTGATGCCAGAAAGTTATGTTCACAGCAGGAAAATGTAACTGGTAACTGTGAATGTCCAGCAGGTCTGAACATCACCAAGAAATGTAAAATTTACACTGAAGGCAATGGTACAAAATACTGTTCACCACTACTCAATAAAACAGTGAATGGAGACTGTGAAATGTATCTGAAATTCAAATTGAAGAAACCTGCAGCTCCAGAGAACAGTGTGGAGTGGTTTGTGTGTCATTCTACCCAACATATTTATATGGAGCTTGTAAATGACCTTGTTGAAGATTGTGTTTTTGCAGGTGATGATGAGGTGAAACTAAAAATTATGTTACAAAGGAAGATGTACCACAAATGTAAAGAACAATACCAAATGCCTTGCAGAGAGGGTCATCCAAGGTGTTTCAATATTTCTCAAATTTGCATGTACAAGGTAAGTTCCAGAGGTAAGTTCCATGCAGAGCAGGTGAACACATGCAGAACTGTAGCGTGTTTGTTTGCAACAAGATGTTCAAATGCATCAACTCCTACTGTGTTCCTTGGCAGTACACTTGTGATGGAAAGTGGGATTGTGTTGATGGGTCTGATGAATCAACCCAGCAAACATGTGGACAGACAAGAGAATGCCAAGAAATGTTCAGCTGCAAATCATCTCAAACATGCATTCATTTGGATACTGTTTGTGACAGCAACATGAATTGTCCACTTGGTGAGGATGAAGAATTATGTGACTTGAAACATGTTTTTTGTCCACAAAACTGTGAATGTGTTGCCTATGCTGCACATTGTGTCTCAGGACAACCATATGAGTGGTCTCTGAGGTCCTTTTCTCCATTTCTTGTTCTATATTTGACAAAATCAAACATACCAAATGATATTGAGACACCTTTTATGTCAGAGATTCATATATCTGAGTCCAAAAATGATTTCAATAATCTTTGTCATTGGCTAAAGCATGCAATTATGTTGAAATATGTCAGCATAACATTCACAAAAATCAACAATCTTGAGCAGCACTGCTTTAGTCAAACAAAACACCTGAAGTTTTGTGATATTTCAAACACCAACATTCAACATGTAGTTGACTATTCATTTTCAATGCTCTTTTCATTGGCTCACATAAATTTGTCCAGCAATCCAATTCAATGGATCTCAGCCAAAGCATTCCATTTTCTTCCTTGTTTGAGGATACTTTCTCTATTGAATATTTCAACTTTTGAAGTCAGTTTTATCCCTTTTTTGAGCTTAAATTTTAAACTCCTGGAAACAAATATTGCTTCTCTTTGCTGTATTGTATCAGAAGGAGCCAGATGTTCACTGGATCTTCCTCTCCACTTTTCATGCTCACAAATTCTTGAAAACTTAGCATTGAGGATTGTCTGTATCCTGGTTTCTATATCTGCATTTGTCTTGAATGTTTTGTCAATCCTGACACAGTGCAAGACAAACAAAAAAGCTGGGCCTTTTGTGGCGATAATGAATTCCTTGAATGTTGGAAATATGTTGTTGAGTTTTCCACTTGTCATGTTGTGGATAGCAGACATCATTTATAAGAGGAATTTTGCAGTCAGACAAGAGGCTTGGCAATCAAGTCTGACCTGCTTGTTGGTTTTTGGGTTATTTCTTGCCAGTATATCTGTCAGTATTTTTAGTTCAAGCTTCATGGCATTAGCAAGACTTATGGTGGTGAAGTACCCTCTTGAATCAAAATTTAAAGACCAAACCTTTGTCAAGCAAAGACTCTCTTTCTGGCTTGTTGCCTCAGCATTTGGGTCAACTTTGCTCTCTGCACTCCAATGGCTTTTAAGCTTCCTGAACTATGGACAACTTTCAGTGTTGTGCACTCCATTCTATGATCCAACAAATACAAGTGCTTTCCTGAAAGTTCTGACATGCACCATATCTATTGCTTTCTTTAGTTCTGTTGTTGTTTTCTACATTTGTAGTGGGACATTATGGACAGCACTGGAAAAATATCAACAGAAAGTCAGAAGGGCATTGACAAAGGCAACAGCAAGAAAATCTATTTTGGGACAAGTAAGTGTTTTGGGATTTTCAAATTCACTGTGTTGGGGTACAACAAGTGTAATTTGCCTGATGCTAGCTCTACATAAGAACTACCCAGTTCTTATGATGTTCTGGACAACAGTTGCTGTTCTTCCAACCAACTCCATTGTGAAGCCAAGCATTTTTATTGTGCTTTCATTCAAAAGAAGGCTTGGATTCTGAAGTTGTAAAATAAAATCTGTGAATCTTTTGTTGAAAAATCCTCAAACCAAGCAGGCCAGAGATTTTGTGTTGCAAATCATTTTGGGTGAACAGTCACCTCATAACTGGGTGTGATTGCGAGTTGAGTTGCTTGGTTGGTGAGGACGAGGGTTTTTGTGAGAAAAGAGCTGTGAATCTGGCACCCAATGTCACTGACTTTTCCATCACTGGGCAGCTGCAGCTGAAGTCTTTCCAAAGTTCATTTTCTGTTGGAACTAACTGTGGAGTGTCCTTCATGTGAGGCAGTCGGCAGGGGCAGCCTTGTCAGCCTTCCTTTTGCTATTGATCTTTGCCAGTGCACACACACACACACACACACACACACACACAGACAAATTTGTGCACTTTGAGCAAAGGGGCCTCAAACCCTTCACATTGCCTTGTGTTCCACACACTGAGGACATGTGACCCACAAGCAATGGAGGTCAGAGTAAAAAAAGGTGTGGAATCAGATGGCACTGGATTTGAACCCGAGATCTTTGCCTCAGACACCGCAGGGAGGCTGTTAGTGGTTTATCAACAACACTTCCAGTAGATCCAAGACATCTTGGCCCAGTCATAGTCTTCAGCCCAAAGCACTGGCTGCTTATTGGCTGAACACCATCATCAAGAACAGTTTCACAAGCCATGAGGGGTGGCCCATCACAACAGAGAAAAAATAGAGAAAAACAGAGGCAGTATTCTGTGAGTGAATGTGAACTTGTGACTGACTTTACAACCCCAGTGCAAAGTTTATCACAAAGATCATTTTTGTTTGCAAATTGTGCGTACATCGCAATGGAAATGTTTTTTTTTCAGTTTTAGAACTTTTGGGAGGCTATAGCAACCAAAAAGCTCCCCCCCCCAACAAACAAAAATTGGCCCCCAGGCCTCGTTGTCATTTGAACTCATTCAGCTTTCTGATTCGGTTCGACTTGCTCACCTTGCTCACATCAAAATTTCTTTTTTTTCTGAAACTCTTTTGACCCAGCAAGTCTTGTGACAACTCCCTTTCGTCAGCAAAGAAAATAGCTCCATGGAGCTCACGGTGATTTGAGGAAATTTCAGTTGCTCTGATTTGGCTTGCTCTGATTTGGCTTGCTCTGATTTGGATTGCTCTGATTTGGGTCACTCAGATTTGGCTTGCTCTGATTTGGGTCACTCTGATTTGGCTCACTCTGATTTGGCTCACTCTGATTTGGCTCGCTTTTTTGTCAAAATTCTTACTTTTTTCACTAAATATTCACAACTTAGGAACTCATTTAGCACACACCCAAATGAAACAA
>JAAUXT010023838.1_pt1 | contig 12593 bp, 12 predicted proteins | sample 7278171 | NCBI WGS metagenome assembly JAAUXT01 (sample SAMN14350112, study PRJNA611818) | marine sediment metagenome | isolation source: surface marine sediment (1.8m) | place: French Polynesia: Moorea | collected 2018-08
AGTGACAATATTTTTTAGAGTGGATGAAAATTTGAAAAATATGTCATAAAAAAATTTCAATTCTTTTTTTTTTACAGATTATCTAGCCATCAAATTCAGTTCTACTTTTGCACAAATGTACCTTCAGGTGTGGAGAGCTTGTGTTGAAAATACCAAGAAAATTGACCATCGAAGATTTGTTCAAATCACCGCGAGCTCCATGGAGCTATTTTTTTTTACACAGGCGCATCGGAAGGGTGGGGCCTGTGTTGTGCACTTGCAACAAGAGGCATTACGTCCCGGGTACGACCTACTACTGTTCTACTGGTGGGGAGAGGGTGGGGCCCCCCTGTTCGGCGCATGGGCAGGACTGACCCTGGGTTGGTCCTACTCCCCTCGCACCTCATCCCACCCACTTGCCTCATCCAGGTCCTTCCCCTCAGGTAGATACCGAGTAAGTCTCAACTCAGAGCTCCCCAGGTTGGCCCTGGTCCCACCCCCATGGTGGGACCTGGCTCCCTGCCCCCTTGGATAAGATCTACCGTGGGCAGGTCCCACCCATGCCCAGGAAAGGCCACCTTGCAGCTGGGTTGTGCAGTTGCGATGCTCCTCTGTTCAAAGTTCGCTTTCTTGTTACACTTGCGTGTCTGCAGGAGTGAGCCTGTGTTTACACGCTGGCAACAAAGAGGAGGGGGCATTATGGCCTGGGTCAGACCCACTGCTGCTCTCCCAGGGGAGGGGGTTCCCCGGGTGGGGAAACAGTGAAAGTGACGCAGATCCTGCCCGGCTCTTGGAGATGCGCGGCGCAACGCGGCTGTGTTCAAAGCTGTACTTTCTTGCTCCTGTTTCCTTGCTTGGAGAAGTGACAGAAATGAATTGCAATTGGTGCAGGTGTTTTGGTCTGCACAAATTTTCTGTCTGGGCCTTCTGTCTTTACAACAAGAATCTTGCTCGGGGCCAGCTTCACACACCAAAATGAACTGAGGCAATTTTCTTCGGTGGGGCGACTGTCACTTTTTGCTCATTGCCCTGATTCGCGGACAGGCTGATTGGCTTTGGATTCCCATTATTCTCCCTCCCCGTGACAGATGTTTGGATATATCTGTCACGGGCGATGGACATCTGAACTTCGGGGACACGCGCTCTTGGTGACGTGCCTGTGTTCAATGCGTCACAAAGCGTTCTCCAAATTTTTTCACGTGAACCTGGGCTGAAGGAAAAGGATATTCTGCTGAGAGTGCGAACACGAATGCACATTGAGAGAATCATTATTCAGCAACAGAATACGAAAAAACGCACAAAGGAATCTGAGACGGTGAAACTTGGAATTCTCGGGTGAAAGGTCCCGCCATGTACTGGGTCAAACTTCACTGACATTCCATCTTTGAAATGTCAGAAGTTTGTGAATTTGAAGGGCAATGAATAACCCAAGGAATTTGACAAGCCAAAACCTTACAATCCGGCGGCTCGGCCATCGCCGCGGGCTTGGTGCAGTCACGTGTGTCTGTGGAGATGTAAACCTATTTCGCTGGTTCAGAAACAAAAATGAAGCTGGTCGATGTTGAGGGTTGCTCATGGTTGCAAGTTTTTTTGCTGTCAAAAATCTTGTTTGAGGACCGGGCAAAAACTCATTTTGACTTGCGGAACAAGTCTCGTATCTTCGCTTCACAATTTTAATTGCGTGTAGAAGATGCCACTGAAGTGATTGCACGTTGTTTTAGATGTGGAAATTAGCTGCATGCGTATGTTTTTGACTCGTTCGTTTTTCACCTGAGAATGAGGTGGGAGAAGGGGAAGAGTGCTTTTCTAGACGCGCGGTCTGTTCACCGCGCTGTCTAAACGCCTCCTCTTTTAAAGTTTCCCTTGGTGTTTGAGGTTGAAGCAGGCGTCATGTCACTGCAACACAAACAAAAATTTTGGCATTGTGGGATTGTGTCATGGAGTTTCGACCTGCCAATGTTTTCCCTCCAGATGGTGTTTTGCGATCTATGGGGTTGGCATTTTGTCAAAGACGAATGTGTGTCCTTCCGTGGAGACCGCGCGTCTTCAACTCAACACCTTGTGTTCAAGTTCATACTTGTACAGGACGGATTTGTTTGCTCACATGCCAGTTTGCAGTCGGACACTCAAGTTCAAAGGAAGAAACAAAACAAACTGAAACCAAAACACCGTAAAGCAACGACGATTTTCACAGCAAGCGACAAGGCGGAAAACAACCAAGCCTGCACGTATTCTCTTCTTTGTTTTGCAGATTCGCCAGGTAAATCAGAGACCATCTCTCGTAAGTTTCTTTTTGTTTTATTTTCATCGTGTTTTGATGAGTGGGTTCCTCTTAATGCTTGTTTCCTTCTTTGTTGGTGCATTGAAACCCCACAAGTTCAGATGGGACTTTGGAGACCGGGGCACCGGTATTTCTTTCTTGATGACTTGTTGTTCTTGAAATTAAGCTGGACCCACCATCGACCCCAATCCATTTTCTTTGCGAAATCAGTTCTTGCCCTCAACTTTGAATGAAAATGTTTTGTAGGAATGTTTTTCGTGAAGTTTGCATTTGTGTAATATTATCAAACTATCGTTGTTGTCCTTTTCAAAGGGAGGCCGACTTAATGTAAGTTTTCTTGGACTACTGTACACAAAATGGCGTGGACTGGGAATTGTGCAATTTCTTTGTGTTACATTTCTTTGATTAAGCTCCTGTTTTTAGCCAATCGTCTGTTTTCTGTCATGATGTTCGACAGTACCAACAGATCCCTCAAGCAACCTTGGGCACCTTTTGTGTTACATCCCTTTAGTCTTTGCTTTCCTTGCTGAACTTATTTGTTCTTGGCTTCGATTGCGCGCGGTATACGAAAACGTAAAGCTGCCAAAATGAAACAAGGCGCTGGTGTCAGATAAACGAGAATGCTCGCTGCACACAGATGACTGGTTGAGTGCTTAGGGACAGTTTTGGTACCAATTTGTTTCAATGACCAGCTGTTGCTGTCAAGCATCAAATTGACAACTCACTGAAACTTCAAAACTGCCCTCAGAACAACACCAAGACCCGGAAGCATCCGGGATATGTTCTTGTCGTTTCGTGGCAAGGAAGACACAGTCACTTGTCTGGGACGAATTGCCTTCCAATGTGACGGGCTAATTTGATTGCCCAAACTGCCTTGGAATTCGGTTTGCTTGTGACAGGTTTTCCGGTTGTTTCGGCTGCAGCTTTCAAGAATGCGAATTTACCAAAGTTGGTAAAAGTTGGTTCAACGACATGTTTTTACACAGCAAAAAGACGACGAAAGCGACGTTAGAAATAAGGGATGCTGAAGTTATGCTTGCATCTTGTTGTGGAATAAGACTCGCTGGCACAAATTAGTACGTTTGATAGAAATAGGCAAAATGTCCTTGTTTGTATGTGGAGCATGTGCCCAGCCAGATGTGTCTTGAGAAGGCCCAGAAACATGTGCCGTTGCTCACATCGTGACAGAAAGACCAGCGGAGACGTCCCAGTGTTGGCCGTATTTCGTTATCCAGTCGTAAAGGCAGAACAGTGCTGGTCAACCGGGACACGAAAACCATGTTTGGCTGTCGTTACAGAGAACAGAGACGTTTGACAGCAGCAGCACCAGTCGAGATGAGAGTGAAGAGCCGTTGCCGCCAGGCTGGGCGATGTCGGTTGCGCCGAATGGGCGTCTGTTCTTCATTGACCACAACACACATGCCACAACCTGGGTACGCATTTGCCTCAAATTCAGGGATGATTTCGCAATGACTTGTGAATCGTGTGCTTTGGGGACGTAGTGGAGAGATCCCTATTGCACGTTTTGCAGGAGGATCCGCGGAAGGCGCGGCGGGTCAGCGTCCCCAACCTCGTGCCGGACCCGATCGCCAGACCTTCCTCCAATGAAGACTTGACCAGAGATCTCGGGCCATTGCCGGTACGTCCGTTGTGCTTTGTGCATCAGTACCCTTTCTTCGCCCGTTGAACGAAAAATAGGCCATCAATCAATGTCAACGCATGTTTTTGTTTGTAGCCTGGGTGGGAAGAAAGGGTCCACACGGACGGAAGAATATTCTACATTGATCACAGTAAGTGAAACAGCTTTCCCAACGGAGACTGAGCGAATATCTTTTTCCCGATTTGGAGTTAATTAACACCGTTTCGTCTTTCAGACACAAAAGTGACGCAATGGGAGGACCCTCGGTTGCAGAAACTCGGTGGACCTGTGAGTATACTAAACTTCGTTTGCATTTTCAGCGATTTTCACTTCATTCATAAATTGTATTGTTGTCGTTGTATTTGCAGGCTGTAAAGTATTCCAGAGACTACAAGCGCAAATACGATTACTTCAGGTCCAAGTTGAGAAAGCCAGTGAGTAGGAACTGCTGTTTAAAGCCGTTTGGAGAACCCGGGTTTGAACATTTTCGTGTGATTGTTTCCCCTTTATTGCCACGAAGAAGATACGAGTTGCCACTACACAATTAATCGTTCTCTTTTTACGCAGAACAACGTTCCAAACAAGATAGATATCAAAGTGCGAAGAGACAACATCCTTGAAGATTCGTTCCGGTGCATAATGAGCATAAAACGTACGGACCTGCTAAAAACCAGGTGAGTGACCCAAACTCCGTGTCGCTGTTGAGTCTGGAGAACGAAGATCAGACCCATTCTTTTGTGGAGATCTTGGAACAATGTGCTTCTTGCAGACTGTGGATAGAGTTCGAAGGGGAACAGGGTCTTGACTACGGAGGCGTGGCGCGCGAATGGTTCTACCTGCTCTCCAAGGAAATGTTCAACCCGTACTACGGTCTCTTTGAATACTCAGCAATGTGCGTACAAAGGAAACATCAATGTCAGTCATGCTGATGCAACGATTTTTGTTGTTTTGATGAAAAGAATACACCTCGTAGATTTCCTTTCGGCGCATTTTTCACAGTGTTGTTTTGTGTGCTTCCTTTGCAGTGACGATTACACCCTGCAGATCAACCCGCTTTCAGGCCTGGCCAATGAAGATCACTTGTCATACTTCAAGTTCATCGGTCGTGTGGCTGGCATGGCTGTCTATCACGGCAAACTCATTGATGGTGCGCACACACTTGAAAGGGTTCTTGCGCAGAACGCGAATGAAGGCGCGCTCACAAGTGGAACATCACGTTATCTTGCGCTGTTTTGCAGCTTACTTCATTCGACCCTTCTACAAAATGATGCTTGGCAGACACATCGTTCTTGATGACATGGAATCTGTGGTAAGCCTTCTTTATGCCAATCGTTGTTGGTCCACCACACTCTGCCTGTCGCCACCCACCCATCTTGCCCACGTTATTCAGCTTGTCGTTACCAGTTTCTCCGTGTCGTTCACTGCAAGTAGTTTGCGCAACACGAACATTGTCAGCGTGTCGTGATTGGGTCAGTCCGTCATCAGTTGGTAAACAGTGAACATTGCTCAGCAATCAGTTGCTCCCAGCCGCTGAATGCCAATCTCACTTCTGTTGTTCAGGATCCCGAGTACCACAACTCGCTGAAGTGGATTCTGGAAAACGACCCGGAGTGCCTTGACTTGTACTTTTCAGTTGACGAAGAAGCTTTTGGTGAGGTAAGTGGATTGTTCGAAAACATGTTTTCATTGCACTCCAACTCATGTGCGCGACTGATGCAATTGAGCAGTGCCAGAAGCTTGGTGACACAATTGTGTTCAAAACAACACGAACAGTTTGAATTTCGAAGTGCAGTGACGACTCCCAGACCGACGATAAATTTTCCATTGCAGACCAAGGAGCGTGAATTGAAGCCCGGTGGCAAAGACATCGCCGTCACAAATGAGAACAAGAAAGAATACATGGAGTAAGCGTTCCTTTGTGTATTCGCTGCTTAAACACGGGACTTCCATCAAGCTGAACACGGAACAGTTCGACACGCGCGGGGCGGGCTGACAGGAAAACCAGTGCACAAAACAACAAAGTTCGTTCTCCTTGAATGCAGACGGAAGTGGTTTTCTTTGCCGTTTCAGGCTGGTGATCCGCTGGCGGTTCGTGAGTCGCGTGGAGCGTCAAATGACGTCCTTCATGGAAGGCTTCAATGAGCTCGTGCCGCAGAACCTCCTCGCCATCTTCGACGCCAACGAGCTGGAGCTGCTGCTCGCCGGGCTGCAGGACGTCGACGTCAACGACTGGAAGCGCAACACTGCGTACCGCGGCGACTACAACCCCAACCACCCTGTCATCATCAACTTCTGGAGGGTAAGGCAACATGATCGTAGTTGCGGTTCCTGTCAACAGCAGTAAAAGTTCTGTTGGTTGATTAGTTCATTCGTCTTTCCCAACGATCCTCAACGGTGGTCACCAAGAATAAATCTTGCGTGACTGACAGTGCTGTTTCTGTTTTAGTTTTGTTGTTCTATGTGATAGAGTTAGAACAAAAAATAATGACGGGTTTCGCGTCCGTTTGCAGGCCGTATACTCCTTCAACAATGAGACTCGCTCAAGACTACTGCAGTTCGTGACGGGCACATCGCGCGTCCCGGTCAACGGCTTCGCGGAGCTGTACGGCAGCAACGGACCGCAGCTGTTCACCATTGAGAAGTGGGGCACCACCAAGCAGCTTCCAAGGGCACACACCTGGTACGTACTGCACAACGGAATCCGCACGAAAGAGTGGGGAAGGCAAGCTCTGCGCTCCTTCGTCGTTCTGGTCCTGTCCTTCGTTCAGCTTGTTTTGCAAGATCCTTCCGTTTGCCTGCAGTCGATGCATTTGTTTGCAGTTTCAACCGCGTCGATCTACCACAGTACGACAGCTACGTGGAGCTCAGAAAGAAACTGTTGACGGCGATTGAAAACGCTGAAGGCTTCGAGGGTGTCGACTGAAGTCCCAGCGTTCCATCTGTGAGCGTAGCATTCTGCGAACTTTTCTATGTTTTTACACCTCCGACTGTGAAAACATCCCATTTGTGTCGTGATATGTACAAAAGTCAGGAAAAGTTGCACTCTCGCTTTTTGTTTGAACCAACTGCAAAAAAAGAAAGATTGTTTTTCTCAAAATATCAAACCTTCTCGGGATTCTGCGGCTCTTGCGCGGTGCACAACGATGTTGCTGCATACGATGAGCGGACGGTGCTTTTGGTAATCGGATTGAATTCCATGGCTTATGGACTTCAAACTGTTACGCACTTGCCTTTCATGGCTGAAGCTTCTTGTCATCAACAGCAACAGACGCAGCTTTTTCGAGGGAGGGATTCGATTCGTTTGTGTGATTTCCTTTCCACTTCGATGCTCTTGCTTTCAAAGGTGTTTGTTTGGTCAGACTTGTAAATCATCTGCAGGGCCTTTCACGCTGGTTGTAGGCGAACGGTGATGACAAAAGAACGCCAGATTAAGTAAATTATGAAGTAGACTTGCCCATCTGCTGTTCTCCTTGCGAGAGACTGTAGGACAAACTTGCAAAGAACCTGTGCAAGGTCAGAGTCTGCAGGTCAGTATGTACATATTGCACCTACCGTGGTAGTGATTTTTTACATGTTACATGAACAATAAATGAAAGAGTAAGTGAAATATTTAGTGTTCTGGTTTATTTATAAACGACAACACAGCGTGCTTGATCATGAAATGGTCCAGGAAACTGGCAAATTCGCGATGAGCCAGAACAGCTTCCGACAACGAACAGGCGGAGCTGAACGATACGTGTTTTCTACACACAAATGATACCCTCAAGCATTTCACACAGGGACTGTGGTTTCCAGAACCCAATTTTACTCCACTGCATGTTGACCCTTTCCACAAAACGGAGTCGCTACCTTTCTGGTCAAAACCCAGTGCAAGTCCCAGTGAGATCAGGCCAAGGCGCAGGCGAGTGAGTGACCACCTCGAAACAATAAACACTGAAGAGGTAACATCTCGTTTCATGAGGGTCGTGTTGCCGGCTTGACACGTGTTTTATTGCCAAACGAGTGTTCTTCTCATTCAAGAACACTTGTAGGTGAACACGTGCCTGGGCTGAGCAGTGTCGACTTTGATGACAACCCGTCATCACAAACCCTTGCTCGAAACACTGCCATTGACACTGCTGGATTTCACGAGCAATTTTTCTGCTAAGCTGAACGGAATTACCCTTTGCACAAGACGCACGTATACCATGCTGGGCTGGTTCATGACACCGCATGGACGTTTGCCAACTCCAATTTTGCCCGCCGCTCTGCCTCCAGCGCGTCCTTCACCGCTGGCGGCATCAAAGCGTCTCTCACGGCGTCGGGCAAGAAGTAGTCGCGGATGGCGACGCAGTGGCACAGCAGCAGCTCGGTGAAGAAAACGAGCGAGCCGCCGATCAGCGCCACGAACAGCACGAGGAAGACGCCCTGCACGTCGGACAGGTTCAGTTGCAGAGCGCCGCGCCCGCCGCCCTCGCAGTCCAGCGGCTTCGGCCAGTAGAGTTGCTGCCAGCGCTTGACGAACCCGCGCTCGAGAAGTCGCCGCACGCTGCAACAAAACCACACGGCGCGTTCAAGGGCCGCGCTCTGCATGGAGCCACAAAGCCAACCCCCTGACCCCTGTTATCCTCACACCACAAATTTCGTGGCGCAAGCAAAAACGTTTCTGTTCCCTTCTTTCGCTTTCTGAATTTGTTCAGTTTCAGATTAGCCCATTGGTGGGGGAAGAGGCGAACTGTCTTGTGTTCCAGTCCCATGGAACCGATTGTCAAAACCCTCCTGCACCAGAAACGATGATTCCCTTCAGATGGAGAAAAAAATCTGAGGCAGAAAAAATATCTGGCACAGGAAATTGACAATTTAGCTCGGACCTACCTCCCGAAAAGGCGGCAATGCGTTTTGGACTCAAATACACTCGCAAGTTGTTGTCACATCTTTCCAAAAAATGACAATGTTTTCTTTAAGAGGGCCCGGGTGTCTGCCAACATCAATCTGGACGGCACTGTGTTGACTGGGAAGGCCAGACACACCAGGTTCTTGCGAGCCAAATACAAGGCGCAACAGGACTCAGGAAGAAACATGTCCTTTGCATGAGGTCAACAGACGGCCGGTATGGTTTCACACCGCATGTTACGGCGCAGAACTTGAAATAAGTTCCTACACGTCGGAGATGGGCGCGGTGTAGGCGGAGTTCTTCTGGGCGCCACACGCGTACTGACTCGGGTAGAAGTTCTTGACCATCTTGGCGAGGTCGCAGTGCTTCTCGAGCTCTATCAGCGTGCTCGTCACGTCCGTCACGTAAGCGTACCCGCCCGCATACACGCGCTGAAAAGGACTTGCTTTGTGTGTGCTGGAACTCATCACCACACTGAAGGATAGCACAGTGACACACATTGCCACGGAGTGGACAAAAGAGAATCTATCAGTGTCAGTTTTGCAATACGAGGTCAAGACAAGAGCTGTTGGAATAGATCTGCATGCACGCCTGAGTCCTGCGCTCACCTCCAGATGGTTCGCTTGATCAATATCCAGAGTATTGATTCCTTTGCTTTCGTGGTACTTCACAATCTTCCATATTTTTTGGTAGATTGGAGCACTAGAATGCTGCAAAACCAAAAGTAAGTGAAGCGTTTTAATCGAAACTCAATGCTTGTGTTCCCACCCTTCGTGTTCAATGCTCCGCCGAATAGTTATTTGTCTTGATCCCCATCATTGCAAAATTTTCTGCATCCGAAAAACCCACTGACCTGAAACAAGTCGTTCCAGGTGGAACCACCGAGGATGCCGACGGCGTATTCGCTCTGCTCCGTCAGACCCTCCAGGTCTTCGAACGGCGGCGTGTACTTGTCGACGGCGAGGAAGGCGATGAGGTTGGCGGTGAACGTCGCCATCATGATGATGCAGTACATCCACCAGAAGCCGACGATGAGCCGCACTGACGTCGCGCGCGGCAGGTGCCGACCTCCTGCAGCGTACGGTTCAACTGCACCATACTGCTCGTGTGGTTAGGAGCTGATGCGCTGCTCGTTTTTGTCATGAATATCAGACATGTCTGTTCGTTTGTCGCAGATTCAACCGAGTTATTTGAAATTTCGAGTCAGTCCTTTGTCTGAGCTCTTATTCCTGCTGGATTTACCTCGACCAAACAGCAGTGGCCTTGGATGTTTGTGCAAAGTGTGTGTGTGTGTGTGTGTGTGTGTGTGTGTGTGTGTGTGTGTGTGTGACAGGCAGTTCTAATTTTGATGTTTGTGTGGAGTTTGACGACACGCCTGGAAGAATCTGATCAACAAATTCTGGACAAACAGACGTGTCTGCTTTGTCAATGTCACATCTCTTCCAAACCAAGCAAACACCATGCAGTGTGAAGTTTTTTCACACAAATACCTCACCCTGTGTTGTGAAAGAGCCGTATGCATATAGCATGCTGTAGTGGATGGAACCGAACCCCTTCTTCTTCTCACTTTCTGTGTATCTCGCGGAAGCTCGCGTGAACAGGAACATCAAAACTCCACAGAAAGGCACGGAGCTCAGAATTGCGATCCAAACCTGTCGGAGCAAAAAAGGAAACAACAGTCTTGGGACGAAGTTTTGGAGGCCATCTACAGTATACTATGCAGAACTTTTGTGAATTTTTGTTGGGAACCAGAAATTACTTATCCGCTGCAGGTCCTGTTCCTCTGCAAATTCCTTTGTTCACACAGAAGCGCGTCCGCTCCAAAATGTCTTAACCAACTTTTTAACTCAACGCACCTGGTATTTGAATGGTCTGACGTAAATTTTGACATTGCTATCAGCAGTTGGCTTGAGATAGACGACTGTGGTGTAGGCGGTCCAGAAGGAGTAGATGAAATCCATGTAGTCGGCTCGCACCGGGTTGGTCCCGAGGGGGGAAAAAGTCAGGTCCACTTCCTGAAAGCATTCTCACGACAATGTAAACTGCCCATGTTGGAAGCTGCCAACAAGCACGAAAAAAGAAACATGCGTCCGAGGTTTGGGTGGTCAGGGAACGCGAAAGCATGCAGGATTTGAAAGAAGGATAGCCGTGCATGTTGTTTCTTGATGCTCCGTGGATCCACCTTCTTTGTCAAAACACTTGCTTACCATGCATGCCAAGTAATAAGCCCATTTGGCAAACAAATAACGACAGCATTTTCACCACTGTTTCGGAAAAGCGAGTCAGTTCGCAACAGGTACGCTGGTCGAGACAGAAAGTGGTTGTTTGGACTGCGCAAACAAGAAAGCATCACAGAGCGCACCTTTCTGTGCAGCTGCCCAACGATGCCGCTCCAATTGCCATCGTCTTTCATGCTGCCCCACTCCATATCAGGCGGAAGCCCCAAAACGTACCTGAAATTAAATGATCATTCAAGCACACGTCTTGTGCGAAGATTCAACATTTGAAAGCGCAGAAAAACTCGAAAGAGTCTGCATGCCTCGGCATGACTTACGTGAAATTCATGTATTCCGAAACTGTCTTCAGCAATTCCATACACAAGCCTTCGTACACCACCTCGCTCGTTTGGCTGACATTTCTCATGAAAGGTCCCCACTGTACGAAAGAAACGCGTATGGCAACCAATTGATTTTGGTTTGTACGACAAGTACTTGTGCGTAACTTGAACATATTCACATGCAAACACCCTACTGGGGTGATGTTTTCTGTTTGTCAGCAACCAAGCATTTGTCTTTCCAGCAACTCGAAGGCGAGCATAGAGCACAAAACTGTTGAACACGCGCGGCAGCCGAACCCCTGAAGACGCAACACCCCACGATGCTGCGCTTTTAAGAGGGTTCAGAACAAAATCTCATTGTGAAATGCCAAAAATATGTCACACTTGTTTGTATCCCATGTGAACACACAGGCATCACTTTTCGTCTGTTGTTTCGAAACATGCGCTCTGCCGTTGAGACGGTCGAAGCGGAAAAAACCTTCCTTCACAGAACATCAAAAAACACGCTCACCCAATTTCTGGTTTGAAAAAAATGTGGGTCCTGTGTTCTCTTTGTCATTCATCTCAAGATGATTTCAGTGCATCTCATGCAGTTACAACCCAGAACAGTTCCTGCTTCTGTGACTGATTTTTTGTGCACATGTCTTTTGTTCTTGGCAAAAGCATATCGGCTCAAGTGTTCTGAAGACATGCGCACGTAGTCCTTGCAAAAAAAAAAAAAGAAACAAGAAGCCGATGCCAACTTCTCTTCGGATTTCTATCTCCAGAAAGACTGAAGCCCTTCTCTTATTGCGCGGAACCTTGAAAGCGCCACACAAAAAACCTTACAAAATTGGTGGTGATTCTGAACTGTCGTCCGTTGAATCCATATCTTTCGTTGGGAAACAAGGTGTCGCTCATGTCGAGGTGTCCGTCGCTGTAGCTTCCTATGGGGCGAAACCTCCTGCCGTCCGACATCCAGAAGGCGCTGTAGATCTCGTGCTCTCTCCACACGTCCACGTCAGGTCGCACCTGAAGTCGTCAACGAATCACTGAAGCTCATCACACACAACAGCGCCAATCAGTGCGAAAGCAATGTTGGGTCAGGCAGCACTTCAGAGGGAACAATCAAAACAAAAAATAACTAGACTTTTAAGTAGACAATCAGCCGCGGGCAGCGTACATAGGCAGGACAGCACTTGTCCCAATCCACCAATGCCCCAGTCAGCAATGTATCTGAGATACCGCTAACCTGGACAATTTGGAAAATTTTTCTTTCCGGGGG